>Ga0256830_1001636_pt1 | contig 15568 bp, 17 predicted proteins | sample 128326metaG_FD_190537 | JGI IMG/M metagenome (GOLD analysis project Ga0256830, IMG submission 190537) | Hydrothermal vent microbial communities from Lau Basin, Pacific Ocean - 128-326 | ecosystem: Environmental > Aquatic > Marine > Hydrothermal vents | place: Pacific Ocean: Lau Basin | collected... | reverse complement strand
TCAAGCTCTCAGGAAAATTTTAAAAAATTACCTGAGTCTCCTGTCCTTTGGGACAAAATTTCTTATGATTTTTCCATTTCCCTTCCCACATCCCAGATAGTAATCTTTCCACTTTAAAATTACATAGCCAGCTTCCTTCCCTCCAATGTCCTCTCCTCCAAGCCATTTCAGCATGCTTCCATAATCAATCTCCTTCAGGTTCTTTTTTATCTCATTCTTTAGCAGATAACACCCTTCTATTGAAAGTCTAAGTCCGTCTCTTTCCATCCTGCCAAAATAAACACCTGAATGATACTCTTCAATTTCAGGAAAACAGTCTTTATAGGCATAGACTCTACCTTTTCCCATCATTTTGAGCTTAAATGGAACTCTTTCAACACCAAACTGATTTTTCAAAGCTTTCAGCACATCAATCTCATCCATCTCCCTTCACCACCTTTGCAACGAAAAATCCCTCTGTGTTGTTGTCCTGAGGATGTATGCGGAGACATTTTCTGACATCACTATCATATCTTTTACCCATGAATTCTGTAAACGGTTCGTGGGATTTCAGCGGAAGATTTATCCTCTCAAGCCTTGCATCTGCATTGCTCAGAAGATAATCCACAACTTCCTCGTTTTCCTCAGGATCGAGAGTGCAGGTCGAGTAAACAAGAACACCTCCTGGCTTCAAAGCTTTGTAAGCTGCCATTATCAGCTCCTTCTGAAGTCTTGAAAGTGCCTCTACATTCCTCTGCCTCCAGAGATTCAGATATTTGTAGTTTTTTCGTATCATCCCGACATTGCTGCAGGGAGCATCAAGCAGAACTCTGTCAAACCTGTTTTTGAATCTGCTAAAAAACCTGCCGTCCTTCATTGTGATTTTAACATTCACACATCCCATTTTCTGAACATTTGATGCAAGAATGTTTATTCTGCTGTATTTCACGTCATTGGCAACTATGCAACCTGAATTTTTCATGTAAGCCGAGATCTGAGTTGTTTTAGCCCCCGGAGATGCAGCAATGTCAAGAACAAGCATTTCAGGCTCAACATCAAGAACTTTCGCTGGAATCATCGAGCTTGCTTCCTGCATGAATATAAGACCAAGAGAGAACTCAGGAGTGTTTGTTATCCCCTCACCCTCAACAAAAAATCCCTCCTCAACCCAAGGAATCCTATAGAGCTGAAATTCCTCTGAAAGTTTTTCAGCCACAATTTCTGCATCTGTTTTTAACAGATTTGCCCTGAAGCTCTGCCTGAGAGGAAGAGACATGTAGTGATAGAATTCCTGCGAACCATCAATTTCTGCATACTTTCTTAAAAAATCCCTGTTCGTTCGAAAAGTCTCATCCATCAGAACAGAAAGATGGTGTTGTGATGAAAAATGTAACGTTAAAATTATATTCCCTTGGATTAAAATTGAAACATGGGAGACAGTACATTTGTTGCTATAGGGCTGATAATTGGTCTTCTCTTCGGAATGTCCGGAATCGCAACTCTGTTCAACTTCATGAATGTTGCCATGGAAGAGACCGCCCAGCAGCTTGCCGAAATAGGAGCAGTTTCAACATTGGTACTTCTTGTAATAGCGATAATCCTGATAGTAAAAATCCGGATAATCTCCTCACTCATAGTAGGTGCCATAATAGGAGCCGTTTTGAATGTGCTACTTGAATTGAATGGAATACACATTGCCAACGATGTTTTCAGAATTATAGGAAAAAGTCTGGGATTCTGAAGGCCAAAGGCCGAGGATTTAAAAATTTTTTGAAAAATATGATGTGTGGTTCTAAAAAACCATAATCAACTCCCGTAAATCAGGGAAAATTTTAAAAAGCCAAGGATTTTGCTTAACACTGAAAAACTCAGTGAGGGATTAACCATGAGAGCTGCTACAAAAAGGTTTCTGATGATATATTTGACTTTCATAGTGATTTTCTTGGCGCTGAGAATGATAATAGTGCCGCCGTCTTTCGGAGAGCTGACCGATGACTACACGTACAGATGGTTCAGGGCAAACTCTGTAAGAGAGATAATGCAGCTTGACATGAAGTTTGCAACCAAGGAAATGTGTGAGAGGTGCCATAAAGACAAGGTCGAATTTCTGAACAGTGGAGCACACCGCACCTTGAGCTGTGAAACCTGTCACGGGCCGAGCATGAAGCATGTCCAGAATCCGGGGGATAATATGCCAAAAATTGACACCTCAAGAGCTCTGTGCAAGCTATGCCATGAGTACAACCCGACGAGACCGAAAGGCTTTCCGCAGAAATACACTGACGAGCACGGGTATGGAAGACTCTGTGTGGACTGCCACAATCCCCATTCTCCATGGGTGTTCAAGGGGGAGGTGACAGGTAATGGTTAGCAGAAGAAAGCTTTTAATGGCAATTGCAGGTCTTGCAGGTTTTGCATCTCTCAGAAAAGCTGTAAAAGCACAGGAACCCACAGAAAATTACGACTGGACAAAGCACTATTACTCCTTTGTAGTGGACACGAGAAAGTGTATTGGGTGTGGCAGGTGTGTGAGAGCATGCAAGCTTGAAAACGAGGTGCCGTTGGAACCATTTTACTTCAGAACCTGGGTCGAACGCTGGGTATGGTTAAAAAATGAAAAGGGGCCAAAAGTTGACTCGCCAAATGGCGGATTTGATGGATTCCCGCCAAAATACGATGAAAGAGTAATTTCAAAGTCTTACTTTGTTCCAAAGCTGTGTAACCACTGTGACAGGCCGCCATGCGTTCAAGTTTGCCCTGTTGGTGCAACGTACAAAACAAAGGATGGTGTAGTGCTTGTTGATGAAAAATACTGCATAGGTTGCAGATACTGCATACAGGCTTGTCCATACGGAGCAAGATACCTCTATCCAAGAGATGGCCCAAGGGTAACCAGAAGAAATACTGCTGACAAGTGCACATGGTGCTACCACAGAATAACAAGAGGGTACAAGCCTGCCTGCGTTGAAGTCTGCCCTGTTGGAGCGAGGAAATTTGGAGATCTAATGGATCCAGATGATGAGGTCAGAAAGATTATAGAAACGGAAAGAGTACAGGTTTTGAAGCCAGCTCTGGGAACCTTGCCCAAGGTATATTACCTGGGTATTGATTCAGAGGTGAGATAAAATGAGCGAAATTCTGTGGGTAGTTCTTCAGCATGTTCAGGGATACATATATCCCAATGAGGTTGAGGTTAACTGGAGTGTACTGATTGCCCTCTATCCATACATAACAGGACTTGTTGCAGGAGCTTTCATAGTGGCATCACTTGAAAGGATTTTCAAGGTTGAGGCTGTGAAGCCAACCTATAGACTTGCATTGCTCACAGCACTTGCATTCCTTCTGTGCGCACCACTACCATTGGTTGCGCATCTCGGACATCCTGAGAGGGCGCTTGAAATCATGATGACCCCACACCTCTCCTCTGCAATGGCAGGCTTTGGCTTCGTCTATGCATGGTATCTCATGGCTGTTTTACTGATTGAACTCTATTTTGATTACAGAAGGGACATAGTAATGTGGGCTCAAACGGAAAGAGGGATAAAGGGATTCATCTACAGAGTGCTCACCCTTGGAGATTATGACATAGGTGATGAGGCCACAAAATCTGACAACAAGATAGTGAACATAGTTACCATTATAGGTCTGCCATCCGCTGCTTTCCTTCATGGATATGTCGGGTTCATATTTGGCAGTGTTAAAGCAAACCACTGGTGGAGTTCTCCCCTGATGCCCATAATTTTCCTGTTTTCAGCAATGGTCTCAGGTATAGCCCTTGTACTGCTAATTTACATAGCAAGTGGTTACATCAGGGGCATTGAACTTGATAAAGACTGTACGGATACTCTGGCTAACTATCTGCTGTACTCATACCTTCTTGATCTATCTCTTGAGTTCATGGAACTTGCTCAATTGTTCTACACACAGGAAGAGGGGATAGATGCAATAAGAGTACTTATATTCGACAAGCTCTTCTGGACGTACCTCGTAATACAGGTATTCCTCGGAACGCTCGTGCCAATATTCCTGCTGATTGCCGCCAGAACAGGTATCTTCAAGTTCAATGTAAGAAAGTGGATATACATTTTCGCAACCACACTCACACTCATAGGCGTTTTTGCAATGAGATGGAATGTGGTGATCGGTGGTCAGCTCATCTCAAAGACGTATCTTGGATACACAATTTACATACTCCCACTCTTTGGACCTGAGAGCCTGACACTGAATCTTGTTATATGGATACTGCCGTTTATAATACTGGCCATACTGGTGAAACTCCTGCCACCATGGGAAGACACGCACAAATGGGAAAAGGCTGAGCTTGAATAATCCAAAAATCTTTTCTTTTTTATTCTACAGCAGTTGTGTAACGTGAAAACTTAGAGAATTGACCTAAATCGCAAAATTTTTATGAATTCCTCCAGAGGAGATAATATGAACATCAAACCAGCGTCAATCATCGCCATTCTGATAATTTCAGGGTTAATTATTGCTGCAGAGAGCTTTGCCACCTATAAATTCATAGAAGACGACCCAAGATTCTGCAAAACGTGTCATCTGATGGAACATGCATGGAACAAATGGAACCAGAGCCCGCATAAAGGTATTTCGTGCCATCAGTGTCATGTCGCAAGCGTTCAGGACAACATGAGACTCCTTGTTACTTACTTTACCTTACGACCTGTAAAGATCTCAGATAAGGTTCATGTCAACATACCCAACAAGAGATGTGAGGAGTGCCATTTCACCAAGAGTGAAAAATGGCCTTACGTTGCAGAAACTGCCGGACATAAACTTCATCTTGAAAAAGCCCGCGCAAACTGCATTGACTGTCATGGAGGTAGAATTCACAAGTTCCTGCCGGAAAAAACGGAGTGCATGAAATGTCATCCAGACAGTGGAATGAAGGTAAAACAGATGGATTTTCACTGCACCAACTGCCACAACTTCCTTGCCAATGTAAACAAGAGCGGAGAGAACATATTACCCCATCAGCAGGATTGCAGAAGGTGCCATACGAATAAAACAATAATACTGGCATTACCCGAAGGGGCTCATGCAACATCCGATTGCAGCAACTGCCACCATCCCCATGAAACTGCAGAGCCTCTCCCCTGCGAAACCTGCCACACACCCCCGCCAAAACCGATTCATGAGTACCACAAAGACAAAGCCTGTACATCATGTCATGTGCCTCACAAACAGATAGGTGTCAGGGCTATATGCGAGTCATGTCACACTGACAGAACGAACCACTATCCCTACATAAAGTGCACTCTATGCCACAAGTGAGCGAACTTCGATAGAATTAAATATCACACACCCCAACCCTTTTTTATGAAGCTTCCCGATCCAAAAGTGATTGTTCTGATGCTGGTATTTGTTGGTCTCGCCTTTGCAGGCGCTCAGATGACCGGGTTATGGCTGTGGATAATGAGTTCAGGAGCGATTCCACCCTATGAAGGTGGAGCTCATGTAATCCTGCTGCTCATAGCAATAGCTCTTGCAATAAACGGGCTGATGAAGGTGCTGACATCTCTGAACATTAAGGAGTGAGAATGCGACCGTACCTACCAACTATCTGAAATCCATTTTCAATATCACCATCAACATTCAAAAAGGCATAATTGGTTCCATAAACCCCTGTGGAGCCAACAGTAACAACCATTCCGTTCTGCTCTGCTTTCAAAACCTTGTAAGGCTGATGACCCCTTACAACAACTTTCAGACCCAGATCATCAAGAAACTTTTTTGTTGCCTTTTTTCCGAAAAAATATCCAGTGCCTCTTTCAAAATTGTAATCGCACCCTTCTTTTTCCCACGGATCGTTCCATATCATCTCCAGAAAAGCCTCATCATGCATCAATTCTCTGAGATTTATTCCTTCCTCAACAATTCTGCACCCTTTTGTGTAAATGCCACCGTGAGCGGCAAATACACTACCTCCAACCAAAGCAAACCATGGAAGATTTTCCCAGAATTTTTTCAGCTCCTCATAAACATCTTCCCAGTTGTCAAATCTTCTCAAACGATAGGGTAAATCATGAGGAAAGGCTGAGGTTGTTTCATGGTTTCCCCTGAGGAGTATGAACTCACCATCAATGTACCCTTTCAAAATTCTCTCATAAACCTCGATCTGTCTTTCTCCTCTGTCCCCGTAATCACCAAGAAAGATTGCAGGTCTGTAGGCAAGCTTCAGAATCCTCTCAAGAGATTCAATATCCCCATGGATGTCGCCGAGAATGGAATACCTGCTGTCCCATACCTCAATGTACTTCCTTTTTCTTATCTTGAGCGCATCATCAATCAACTCAATCATGATGAACTGTATGAGGAAGGATTTAACTGTTTTTCAGATGAAATATGTAAATGCAACATAGCACATGAATGTGAGAATGAGCGCATGCTTAAACCCGCCTGTTATTCTAAACTCAGTCATATTCCCTGCTATTATACCAGAGAGGAATGCAACAAGATATATGGTCCTCATGAATGCTTCTCTGATCAGCTCAACATCAAATGTCGTTTGAATGCCCATGAACTCAATATTCATCCCGCTAAAAACAACAAGAAATTTTGAGATCAGGAGATAGGTCACAAAAAGAAATACCCCAACCGACATGTACACAATTGCCATGTATGGCATCAGACTTGACCTCAACCTCTTTCTGAATGCCAGCTCTGACTCCACATACCTCGACACAGTCAGAAATGCATCCTTTATGCTGGAGTTGGTTTCCAATGCCTTAACAGCTATTGGTATTGCTTTAGCGAAAATATCGCTCTTGATCCTGTAGGTAAGCCTTTCAATTGACTTTGTTACAGGCAATCCGTATTCAGAGAATCTGCTGATCACCTGAAACTCCTTGGAAAGTACATCTGTTCCTGAGGTTGAGACTATCCTCAACCCATCGAATACTGACACCCCGGACTCGTTCAGCATGGCTATCTCGCTGAAGAATTCGGGTAGCTTTTCCTCAGCTGTTTTGATGATTCTGTGCTTCAGTTCAACAATCAGAGTGATCATCAGAAACACAGCAAAAGCAGGGATGATGTAATTGGTCTCTTTCAGAAATCCGTACCTGTAAAGAATGTAGATCCCTGCCAGAAAGTACGCTAATAGATGGACTAACAGAATGTGAAGCTTTATGTATGGTAAGGGAGTTGTGTAGGGATGAAAAAAGAACCCGGAAATTCTTCTTAAAAGTTTTCTTACTCTGGAAACCCTGTATCTCTTCACATTATTTCTAACAACAAGAACATTTGTGAGGACCGGGAGTTCTCTGAATTCCATTATTCCTGCTCTTGCGTAGGGCAGTGAGGATCTTGCAAGATATACCATGAAAATGGCAGCCAAAGGCAGAATGATGTAGATAAGCGTTGTATAGCCCTCCATAACATTTCCAGAAACAAATTTGGAGACAACAAGAACAATCAGCAGAAGCATGGGGAACATCATGAATATGGAGATATAGATCTCAAACAGTATTTCCATCAAGCCTGTAACCTCACCAAATGCAATCTCCTGTTCCTCCTCATACTCTTCAGATTTCGATTTTAGATAGGTTGAGAACTTTCCACCTCCCTGCATAACCACAATGAGGCTGTCAAGAAAGGCTGAAAGTTTTTTGCTTGGAGTTGTGTCTCTCACAAACCTTATGCTCGTGAAAATGTCATTTCTGAACACCTCAAAGTTCTTGATTATCTCTCTGAACTCAACGCTTAGCTCTCCAAACAGATGTCCGAGCTTTGATATTTCCTTCATAACCTCAACTGGATTGAGACCTCCTGTGGCCATTCCGTACATCATATTGACAGCATGTGGCAGATAGAGATCTATCTCCCCTTTCCTTCTCGAAGAGACAAAAAAAGGATAGGAAAGAATCAGGTATTTTACCAGCTTGTATGATATGTAGCCCGGGATTAACGATACGATGTAGCTGTATTTTACCGTGTAGAGTTTAACCAAACCCAGGTAATATGACAGATTTAGATTTATCTGGGGCAGATTTCTCGCGTTTGGCAGAATGAAACGGATGAATTCACTGAATGAGAATGAGAGGAGAACAGATACAAAACCCTGAAAAAAGAGCTTTATGAGTGCTGAAACAGCTATAACCGTGATGAGAAACGCAATCAATGAGTAGAATGTTGCCATTGAGGAGAGCTCGTAAACTGTGATTCTGCTCCTTGCTGAGACCAGAGCCTTTTCGATTTCCTCATATTTTTTTCTGTTTCTGACAACCTTCCTTGCGTACCTCCTTCTCATAAAAGCAGGAGCGTACGGCATTGTCAGACCTCCAGGAGTTCAAGCTCCTCAAATGCCATCTCAGGGTTGGAGTAATAAAGCGACACAAACCTGACAAAATTCCTGTATCTGAATGCATTTCTCTCCCTCAGCATTTCAAGAAATCTTGTCCTGTTATCAAGCTCCTCAAGAATCTCCGTCATGGTCATTCCTGTTGATTGTGAAATGCTTTCAAGCTTTGTGGATGATGAGCTCTCAATAAACCTGTCAGTTGGGGGATCCCACCTGTAAACCGGATTCAAGAGCAATTCCTTGGTCTCGCTTTCAATACCGAGAATTTCAAAAACCGCCTTTATCCTCCTCTTTTTTTCGGTCCTTGTAACATGCCTTCCCTGGATTGCCACAGCATCTAAGTACTGGATCAGAACCCTCGGAACATTCAAGGGCTCCTCCTCAAGCCTGTGAATGAGCTGATCCACATCACCTGCATGAAATGTGGCGTAGGATGCGTGTCCTGTTGCCATTGCCTGAAATAGAGTTTGCGCCTCTCTACCTCTGACCTCTCCAACAACTATATATTCGGGTCTCTGCCTTAAAGCTGCTCTAAGCAAATCGTACATATCGATTTCCTGACCTTCAATACTCAATCTCGTCACCTCGGGTATCCAGTTGTCGTGATAGAGCTGAATCTCTCTCGTATCCTCAATTGACACGATTTTGCTGTCAGGCGGTATGAACATCAGCAAAGCATTGAGGGTTGTTGTCTTTCCGCTTGCTGTCTCACCTATGACCATAACATTTCTCTTGTGCTCGATGAGAAGCCATAAGTATGCAAACATTCTGGCAGATACTGTGCCAAAATTCATAAGATCAATCGGAGTGAGTGGCTCTTCTCTGAACTTTCTAACGGTAAAAGTGCTCCCCCTTGTCGATATTTCACTCCCGTATGTTATCTGAATTCTGCTTCCATCTGGCAGAGTTGCATCAACTATGGGGTTTGAATAGCTCAGATGCTTGTTGGCTCGCTGGGCGAGAAGGAGAACGTAATTGTCGAGAACTTCTTTCTCAAGAACTATGTTTGTGCTCATGTTCCCATATTTCCTGTGATAGACGAAAACTGGGATGCCGTATCCATCACAGCTTATATCCTCTACATTCTCATCATACAGAACTGGCTCGACAATGCCCAGACCAAGAAAGTCCCTGATGAAGTAGTAAAGCATTTTTAGAAAGAGTTCATCCTCAGTTTTTACCGAGTAGTCATTTATGACTCTCTTCACAGCATTCATCAGCCTCTCAAAAACATCCAAACCAATGGAATAGATGAGCTTTTGCCTGACATCTTCGTAAATCGAATAGAGAAGGGTCGCTTCCTCCTCGGAAATCTGAGGTTCCACAACATAATATTGTTTTCTGAGATTCTCAATATTTTCTACAATTCTTGCTTTGGCTATTCGTTCGATGAGCCAGTACTCATCAATTACCTCCTCATTTGGATTGGTTTCAACTTTCTCCACTATGTCAACATCAAATTCTTCCATCAAGCTTCTGAGGTTGGTGTAATAAGGATTCGTCAGCATCGTTGTCATTTAATCCCGCAAAAATAAAAGAGTTTTGTTAAATGGATCAGAAGATTTTTATTGATCTCTGCAGAATGGTTAGCGTGCTCAAAGATTCGAAAGCTGTAACCCCAGTCATAGGATTCATACTCTTGCTCCAGATACTGATTATTCTCTTAGCTTTCATCCAAACCACAATAGTTCCGGATCAGCTTAAAAAAATTGAGGCAGATAATGTAAAATCTGTGAAATCGGAAATGGTGAAATTTTCAGCGCTTGCTTCAACAGGCTCAGATGCATATCTTCTCGTAAAAACGCCCGAATATCCTCACTATCTCTTCCTTCTCACCCCCGAACCTGCGGGATTTTCCATATGGACTGAACCAATGGAAGTGAATGTTTCAATGACATTAAATCTGCCAAATGGGAGTAAAATGAACATCAAAGAAACATTTCAGTCAAAGAGATTGTTTGTCAGAGTTGACAATTACTTTTACCCCGATACCACATTCGTTTACGAGAACACAGCGGTTTTCCAGAAAAATGATGGAAGGTTCGGATTGGCTGGAGATCAGAAGATGATTAAAAACGGTCTAAATCTTGTCATAATAAGGTCAAATCTCTCACAGGCATATAACTCGCCCAAAGAGTTTTCATTTAAAGCAATATCTTCAGGTGGGAGACACTATGCGGAAAACATAACAGTCGAGTTTGACAGTGTGAATCCCGATTACTGGAAGAGAGCCGGATTTTCAGTCTCAGGAAATACTGTTACAGCCAGCACTAACGGCACCGTATCAATGACAGTAATCTCCGACGTGGAGAAAAGATTGCAGCCAAAATACATGATAAAGATGAATTCCTTTGACTCGTACTCGCTCTCGGTGGGGGACTCTCAGGAACTCAGCGTACTTGTAACTGACAGATATTTGAACCCTGTTTCAGGTATAAAGATCAATGTATCAGTGAGCGGTAGCATAGGTGAAGTGACTCCATATTCAGTAGAGACTGATTCATCTGGAGTGGCAAGGATCTCCTTCAAAGCCACCTCCCCCGGAAATGGTGAGGTGACATTTTCAAGCGGAAGTTTGATCGCCAGATACAATATAACCGTTATTCAACCCCAGTCAGGCAACAGAAGTTCCTTAGTTCAGGTTAACTGGCTCAACAATAGCGGGACATGGGATGCCGGAATTGAGGGAGGCAGGAAGATTTTAGCTGTCAAGGTTACAGATTCCCAATCAACACCCATCCCAGGAATTGAAGTAAGATTCTCTGTTACAAACACATCAGTTTTGAGTTTGAATGCGACAACAGCATTAACAAATTCAGATGGGGTTGCGAGAGTGGAGGCATCTGCCTTAGCAAATGGAAGTGTCAAGGTTTATGCCTTTGCTGGGGATGGAGGGGATGTTTTAAGCATTAATGTCGTAAACCTGACTGCATCATTCTGGGCATATCCAAGCTGGGGGTATAGAATTCCGATATACATTCAGGAAAGAAGCGGTAACAACTTGCCGGGATTTCAGGTTTTAATACAGCTTGATAGCTCATTCAACTGGAGTGCTGTTAATTTAGATGGTTCAGATATCAGATTTGCAGATGTGTCAGGAAATGCAATTGATTACTGGATCGAGGAATGGAATTACGGTACATCTGCGAAGATATGGGTAAAAGTCAATCTTTCTGCAAATGAGAACAAAACAATTTACATGTATTACGGGAATCCAACTGCCAACAGTCAAAGTGATGGAAATAAAGTATTCATCTTTTTCGATGATTTTAATACAGACACAAGCTCGAACTACAAGATAATTGAGAACTGGATAACAGGTTCTCCAACTTTCATCTGGAATCCTTCGGGCAGTGAGATTACCACAGATACATCAAATGCAGACTTTTTCCTTGTAGTAAACTCGAACCTCAATCTCCCTGGAAGATTAGCCGTTGAAATAAAAGCATACACTGGAGATGATGATTCCATAGGCGCATTGCTAAGCACAACAAATGGTGAATACTATATCGCTGTGATGAGGGTTTCTGATTACGATAGCACTAATATCAGAGGGCCAGATGAAACACTGATTAAATTCAATTCAGTTCCAATCTGGTATTCTGAGGCAACATTGCTGAAGAGTTTTGGGAACATCGTCAATCCATCCTCCTGGCAGGTTGGTGGGATCGCATACGATGGTTCCAGAATGTATGGGATTTACAATCACGTGGTTGCTGGCAGTTATACAATCGGAAACATTCCAGTTAACAAAATCGGACTCAGTACACATGCTAACAACCCCAGAGCCCACTACGACTGGATACTTGTAAGGAATTTCATTGACCCCGAGCCATCAGTAACAATTGGAACCGAAAACAGAAGATAAAGATAAAAGATCACCAATGTAACATATTTACCAAAAAACAGATAGTATTATATTATCCACCCTCACCTGTCAGGTTATGACCCCTGTCATAGTTGACGGTGTTCGAACTCCTGTAGGGAGGTTTGGCGGCTCATTAAAGGATTTGAAGGCTTACGAACTTGGAGCAATTGCGATCAGAGCTCTGATGAAGAAGGCGGGAATCAAGCCGATCGCAACTGAGGATTCTTACAACTTCTATCCATCCAAGCTGCCGAAAGGTAGAATAGAGCTCGAAGGGGACTACGATTTTGAGGGCGTTGAGGTTGAAATCGAAGAGGTGGTAATGGGCAACGTTCTGCAGGCCGCACAGGGCCAGAATCCCGCGAGACAGGCAGGAATTTATTCAGGCATTCCGAAGGAGATTCCCGCATACACCCTCAACAAGGTGTGCGGGAGTGGTTTGAAGGCTGTTATAGCTGCAGCACAGTCAGTAAACGACGGAGCCAAGGCTGTCGTTGCGGGAGGAATGGAGAGCATGAGCAACACCCCCTATGCGATGAGAAAGGCGAGATGGGGCTACAGGATGAGTGTAAACGCGATTGATGAAGTCATAGATGTGATGGTCTTCGATGGCCTGTGGGAGAAGTTTTACGGCTACCACATGGGGAACACTGCCGAAAACATAGCAGAACTCTACGGCATAAGCAGGGAGAAGCAGGACGAGCTGGCTTACGAGAGCCATATGAGAGCTGTGAAAGCCATAGATGATGGGACATTCGCCCAGGAGATAGAACCGGTGGTGATAAAGACCAAGAAGGGTGAGGTTGTTGTGGACACGGACGAGCATCCCAGACGAGATACGAGTCTCGAAAAACTTGCAAAGCTTCATCCAGTGTTCAGGAAGAACGGCACCGTAACAGCCGGAAATGCGAGTGGAGTGAATGATGGGGCTGCAGCGCTGCTCCTGATGGACGAAAGCTACGCAAACGAACTTGGACTCGAACCCAGGGTCAGGATCGTCAGCTATGCATCTGCAGGCATAGATCCAGCATACATGGGTCTCGGTCCGATCCCGGCAATTCAGAAGGCAGTTAAGAAGGCGGGAATGAGCATAGATGACATAGATCTGATAGAGCTGAACGAAGCCTTCGCAGCGCAGGCTTTAGCTGTGATAAAGGAGCTGAACCTTGATCTGGAAAAGGTGAATGTCCACGGGAGCGGAATCAGTCTGGGACACCCCATAGGCGCCACGGGGGCAAGAATAACGGTCACGCTCATCCACGAGATGGAGAGGAGAAAGGCCGATTATGGACTGGCTTCGCTGTGCATAGGCGGTGGAATGGGGATTGCAGCGGTGTTCGAGAGGATTTAAACCTGTAAACCACTTTTCAATTTTAAAATATTTAAGGGCCAGATGGATCGAAGTGATCATGGTTAGTAATGATCCTACCTCGGAACTGTACAAAGAAAAATGTAATGAATTCAGATTCCTGTGCGGTGTCTAAATCGCCCTTACTAAGATGTTCGCGAAAAACAATATAAGAGCCCAAGAAAAGTTAAAAATGGTGATTCAAATGTCTGAAAGCCCCAAAGTTTTGAAACTGAAAGATATGATAAACTATCAGAAAGACTCAGTAGTCAGCAGAACCATAATAGACAAAGAAACCGGCACCGTAACGCTGTTCGCCTTCGACAAGGGACAGGGACTGAGCGAACACACCGCTCCTTACGATGCCATGGTTTACGTTATGGATGGAGAGGTGGAGATCACAATCTCGGGAAAGCCTTACCACCTGAAGGAAGAAGACATGATAGTCATGCCGGCAAACGAGCCCCACGCTTTGAAGGCTCTGAGCAAATTTAAGATGCTGCTGGTGATGGTAAGGGATTGATTGATCTTACTCTGACAGCAAATAAAAAGAATTTAGGTATTGCGCCACCTCAAAAAACGAGGAATTCAGTTCTATAGATCGCAGTAATCACTGATGGAGCTATTTTGTGGCTTAGCTTATATCCGCTTTCCACAGTGAAACATTTCTTCCCTGTACGACACCATAGCCTTCATGATCTTGTATTCTTTGAGCTTACGAATGTGATTCCCCCTGTCCACACCCTTTTCTTTGCTCAACCTTTCGATTTTCCTGCCCACCTCTTCTGACAGCCTTACCGATGTTGTTGCCATTTTCACAATTACATCCTGTTATAGAGCATACCTAAGCTTTTGGTGAGGCAGGATGCCACCTTCTTTACTACACGAAGGCTGTCAACAGCGTTACCAGACACTGTTCGAAAAATTCGAACGATCTGGTTAGCTTTATTTTTTGCCGCATTCAGTTTTAATTTAATGAATAGAAAAATAAAAACGATAAAATTATTCCAAAGATATGGTCAGAAAAGTTATATATCTGCCAAACTCAATGGAGAGTAGTGAAAAGCATGAATGCCCTGATGCCGCTTGTATCCCTAATACTGCTTTCAGTGGCGACGGAAGAATCTGTGGAGACTGAAAAAGTCACTTCAGTCCCTCCTAAACCGATTCCGGTTCAGATGTGTGATGTGGAGAATGCCTGCAAGAACGTGGTCAAGATTGTGATAGAACCAAAATACAAGCACCTCCGCCTTGTGCCTGGAGACGAAAGAGAGTTCATGGTGAAGCTGAAGAATCCGAATAACAAAGACGTTGTTGTAGAACCAAAAATTGTGAGCTTCAACAAGAACAAATTTGTGTTAAAGACTGGAAAAAGCGCTGAGGTCAAGATAGCTGTAAAAGTTCCAAAAGATGCAGAAAAAGGGCATTTTCGGAGTCATGTGTACAGATATGGAATCAAGCGGAGTGAGATAGATGATTGAGGCATTTCTCTTCTTTCTGGTGGTGATGTTTCTCATACCATCCCTTCTGCTAACTCTCTACGCTCTTGCCGTTTACAGGATTTTGAGAAGGTTCAGAGGCGTTCACAGACTCGCGATCACACTCATGACTCCGGCTCTCCTCTCGACCATCACGGCTTTGATATCCAGACTCTCCATGAAGTATGCATCCCTGTTCGGAACAGCATTCATGGCCGTCTTCGCAACTCAGGTGGCTCTTGGCATGATAGCTTCGATTACCCCATTTGAAAAGCTAACATCAGAAAGGCAGAGAACGTACATGTTCATTTCTTTCTCCGTCGTTATGGCTATCATTTTCCTTTGGGGCTTCTCTTCCGTAATGGGAACTCCTCCCCCAACAATGGATTTCATGCATTTCGTGGATTACAGAAGCGTTCTGAAGCTCGGCAGGTTTACATTCCGCTTCATCTCGTCCTTCTTGGTGTTTGCTGAATCTGCCGCTCTCTCCCTTGCCTACTTTTCCGTGTGCTACGCCGCAATAAGAATCTCTAAGAGCTGAAAAGGAGGGAAGATCGCCCTTAACAACAGTTGCG
>Ga0256830_1001635_pt1 | contig 15569 bp, 12 predicted proteins | sample 128326metaG_FD_190537 | JGI IMG/M metagenome (GOLD analysis project Ga0256830, IMG submission 190537) | Hydrothermal vent microbial communities from Lau Basin, Pacific Ocean - 128-326 | ecosystem: Environmental > Aquatic > Marine > Hydrothermal vents | place: Pacific Ocean: Lau Basin | collected... | reverse complement strand
ACTTGGTATATAAGTCCTACAGGTGATGATACTAACGGTGATGGTTCGCAAACAAATCCATGGAAAACTCTAAATAAAGCCTATAGTAGTGCCGCAGATGGCGACACAATTATTCTAATGGATGGAATTTACGATGGGGAGAGTATCTCTTCTTTTTCAAAAGATTTGACGTTTAAAGCGCAGAATGCTCCAAAAGGGTTGGTTTGGAATGCAATAATGGATGCAAAGAGTGGTCCCGTTGTTTTTAAATTTGGAGCACCTAAGTCCATGACTTTCGATGGAATCGCATTTGAAAATGTTATTACACAATATTGGGATTTTTGTTTTTTCCTTGTATATGATCTTATCGCACCACCAGGTACTTTTACTTTGAACCTTCTGAATTGCAAATTTAAAGATATAGCAATCAACGTTGATAGAACTACCAATGAGCAAGGTTTAATTGGTGTAATTAGATCTACGTCTGACTATATTTTGAATCTTACTATAGATAAATGCTTATTTGTTGATCTAAAAGAGGTTGGAACCGTGCATCAGGGACATTTTGCTTTGACCAAGTCATCTAATGGAGCAGGAATTTGGAATATTTATAATTCAACTTTTCATTTTAAGAAGATACAAAAACCAATTTATGAATTATTCTATATTCAAAATAATACAACCTCAATCAATTTTAAAAATTGTATTATTAATAATACAGGAGGTGCTATAAATTGGGGGAACTCTTATGCTAATTCCTACTCAATTATAGTAAATTCATGTATTAATGGAATAAATAATGTTCCATCAGGAACAAATGTTTTAAATACTGACCCAAAATTCATTGATCAAGACAACGAAAATTATTATTTGCATCCTACAAGCCCTTGTATAGATACTGGTATATTAGTATGAAACGAGACAAAAGAAAAAATAGAAATAAGAACGATGATAAAGAAAAATTTGTTGTCGTTTGGTTAATAAAGACTGGAAGGCTGATGAAAGTAAAGAAAAGAACAGCTATTAAACTTATAAAGCAAGGAAAAGCTTCTTTGGAGCCTCCACAACAAACAGTGGCACAGCAGAATATTCCAAAGAGTTTTCGATTTGTTCAAATGATCGAAACTGGTGAAATAAGAAAAGTAACTGATGCCGAGGCAGCAAGATTGGTGGAGAATGAAGAAGCAGGATACGTGCTATGAGCTATTCGAGACTGCATGATACAGATTATGTGATCCAAATAAAAAGAGGTTTAAGAAAAAATCTTCTGCTGAAAGCTACAGCCAATGCTGGTATTCAAGCTGAACCTTATTACACTATTGATACGAAACAATTTTTTATTCATGATGGCACAGCACCGCAACCGATTCCGAGTTTGGATATGGCGGTAATCGATAGAAAAAGTGGAAATATTATAATTGACAGAACAAAAGGCGAAATTGTGTGGAATTTTTAAATGCCGTATCTTGATGAAAATGCTGATTCTTTACTGGCAACCGTAACCAATATCGATGCAAAAACTGCGGCGTCTACATCCCTTATCATTGTGCCGACGGGGAGAACGATGATTGTGACTAAAACATTTATAAGAGTTACATCGTATGATGGCACAGGAAAAACAACAAATGCGTCGGCAAGCTTTGGCGCAAATGCAACATCCTATAACGACTTTCTTTCAGCAACAGCGTTTGCATTTACAGCAAATGGTCAGCTCTATAAAAATGAAGCAACAAATCCCTATGTCGAATATGCAGCAGGATCAGATTTTAGAATTAATATTACAGTAGCATCAGATGCAACCACAGAAACCTGGACAGTGTATGTATTTGGATATTTTGTGTAAGTTATCTTTATTAAAGCCAGGAGATAAAAGATGGCAAAGCATAAAAAAGTCGTAATTAAGCCAAAAAAGAGAGGCCAGAAGCCTATTGTATTTGAGCGTGGCAAGCTAAAGCGTATGCTCGGTCTCCGTGAAGATGAAAAAATTCCCGAAGACAAAAAACGTGCAGCTTTGGCAGGAAAATTCGGGCCGAAAGTAAAAAAAATGGCCGTTTTCGCATTTTCTGGCGCATTGGCTCAAGGTCGAAAAACGGCTGCAAAGAACAGAAAAAAGAAAACGTCCAGAACCCGAAAAAAGAGGAAATAAAAAATGGCTGAAAGACCGTTACCTCTTGATATTTTTTCTATTAATGATCCTGTTAAACTATTCAAAGCCTCCAAAAGGCTTTTTGAAGACGAACGGAAAAATCCCGAATCTCCATTCTTTCAACCCGAATTATCGGATATTGCCGGTCAAAAGGCTTTGCGGAGAATACTGGCTTCCAGCGGTTTGACACCATCACAGAGACAAGCACTAACTGCTGCCGCTGGCCGTATTCTGGCTGGACAAGCTGATTTAGCCGGTAGAGCCCTTGGAAGACGCTTTGCCGCCCAGAATATACAGGATACAGGATTAGCCAATGCTGGTTTAGCAAGTATCTTAAACAATTTATTAGGTGCCCAACAAGCACAGCAAAGTAAACTGGATGAGCTTTCTATTGGTATTTTGCAGAACGCCATTTCTCAATTATTTGCCGCAGAAAGAGAACAAGCAGGAAGAAGATTTCAGGAAAAAATGGTAGGTAGTCCTTTGGGCAATATTCTGGGGACTTTACTTGCCGTTGGTTTGGGGCAGTTTACTGGCGGTATCGGAGGAGCGCTGGGGCAAAGACTGGCTGGATCTTTAACAACGCCCAGAGGATAAGAATAAGAGCTAACAAAAGCCATAGTATAATTTACTAATGAAAGGCCAATAAAGATGGCAAGTCCTTTTTTAAGAGGTTTTGCGAGATCATTTTCTCCCCTATTTGCGCAAGCATTCGCTCAAGGTGCCGCAGCAGCGGAGAGACGTGGTATAGAAGAACGCAGCCGTCTCGAAAGAGAAGCAGTCCGTGAAGAAGAAAAACGGAGGCAGCGTGCCCAGCAGATGCTGGAGTTGGCCCTAAAGCAAGCCGATATTCAGCAAGGGCTTTTGAATACCCTTCTTTCATCGGCAATTCAGATGCAGGATTTTGAAACAGCGGGTAAAATAGCTCAACTGGCGCAGACTCCGTTGCAAGAAAGGTTTACTGTTAAGGAAGTACCGACATTGGAAGCTATTGAAGCACAAAAACGGCTCGGCGCTATTGGAGAGCGGGTAAAAGGAGAAGCGGAATCACAGTTAGCCCGTGTTTTACCTGGGATTATCGATCCTGTGCAAATGGCAGTAGCTGCTGCACAGACGGTAACGCCGACAGAAGTGGCAATCGCAAAGAGTCCTGAAAGAGCAGAAGCTTTTCAGAGATTGCAAAGAGAAGCGAAAGAAACGAAAAGAGTTCCTGTTTTAAAGCCGCTTCCTCTTGATCAGTTCAAGATCAAAAAGCGTGTTGATCCTTTAGAAAAAAAGCTGAAAGAAGCAAGGCTTAATCTCTTAAGGAAGCAGGCCGAAGCTTTAAACAAGAGATTATCACAGGAAAAAAGAAACAGAGCGTTTAATCATCTCAAGACTCTCGTAGATGATGCAAGGCAGCTTATTGTAAAAACAGATGATGAGTTAAGAAGATTGACTGAATTACAAGATAAGTTCGCAGAACAAGAAAAAGAAATCGTGCAGGGTTTGACGCTTGGTATGATATCAGAAGATGAAGCACAAGCCCAATTGAATAATATAAGCAGCAAGAAATCGTTTTTAAAAGACAGAATTACCAGTTTAAGTGAACGTTTAGCCGAGTTGGAAGCCGCTCATAATAGAGCAAGAGCCAAGATGCAAGAAATAGCTGGAGTAGATATAGAGGAACCTATCGTTGACGACAAAAAGGATAGGGAATTCCGTCAAGCCTATGCCAGAGCAAGGGCAGAAGGATTGAGTGAAGTGGAAGCGCAAGCCCGTGCTATTAAAGAAATAACGGATAAATATCCCGATCTTCTTAACATTCAGAGAATGAAAACCCTGCGGCAGAAAGCTATGGATATATTAGGAGTCAAAAAAGAACCAGAGAAAAAAGATGAAACAGTAAAAGAAAAACCAGATAACAGAAAAAACAAGACAGACGAAGAACTTGTTACAAAGCGCTTTAAGGAAATGCTGCAGCGTGGGTTGAGTACGAGCACTATCAGAAGAACTTTGGTGGAAGAAGGGTTTGATGTTAAAGTGATAAACAGAGTAGGGGAAAAGATAATTAAAGAAGCAAAAAGAAAAGCAAGCACGGCGCCGAAATAAATGCCTCATCAAGAAAAGACACAAAAAATTCCATCCCTGAAAGACGTTCTTCAGGAAGAGTCTATCCTCTTGGAAAAGCCGCAACGCACTCTGGAGACACCTTCCGAAAAGGTTCAGAATGTTTTCCAGGAAAAGGACTTCTTTAAGGAAGCACCTTCCTTGAGAAATGTTCTTTTTGATCCCACTTTTAGACTGGCCGAGCCGGAACTGCCAGAAGAAAAACCCCTTGAAGCCAAAGTTCCGGAAGAACGTGGATTTTTTGGCAGCCTTGTAGAAATACCGAAAGAATTCGGAAAAGGTATTGTCAGGGGAATTGACGAAACCCAGGCAATGCTTTTCGGTGCTCTGGCTATTATGGGTGACGCCCTTGATCTTGAAAATATTGAGAGATTGGGGATCGAAGGCTATCTCCGTAACATCAAAGAGGCGGAAAAAAATGCTGCAAAAGTAGCCTCTCTATCTAATATTAATTCCATCGGTGACTTTGTCTTATGGGCTGCCTCTGGGTTGGGAAGCCTTGCTCCGACAATGGCGCTTTCTTTAGGCTCTGGTATAGCAGCTCAAACTTTGGGAAGAGCAGCCGTCAAACGGATGCTTAAGCGGCAGGTCGGCAAAAAGGTAGCCGAAAAATTAATGAAAAAGACAGCACAGCGGCAAATTGCAAAGATAGGTAAAAAAGAGCTGACAAGAGAAGTTACAGAAGAACTTGTTAAAAGCGGTGTCAAACGGGAATTGGCTGAACGTGCTGTAAAGCGTGCCATCAACATGCCGATTACGGCAAGAAATATTGGCATTCTTTTTGGAAGCGGCTTGCCGCAAGCCGGTGATATTTATATGGAAATTTTTGAATCAACAGGGGAAAAAGCTCCTGCTACTGCTATTGTTTCTGGGCTTGCCGCCGGTGCACTGGATATCCTACCTTTAGGGCGGTTTTTGAACAAGTTCGGCGGTCGTTTTAAATCGGATGAAGCTGCAAGATCGTGGTTACGGAGAGTTGCAAAAGAAGCAGGCATTCAAAGCGTACTGGAAGGGTCGACAGAAGGGGCTCAAGAGATAATCGCAATCGTAGCGCAATCCATAAAAGCCAATCCAGGCGACATTGAGAAGAAAACACGAGCTGTCGTAGAAGACCTCAAAAAGAATAAGGAACGGATTTTGAATGCAATGGCATTGGGGGCATTGGCCGGTTCGGTAATGGGATCTCTCGAAGTAGCATCCCGTTCTGTAGCCAAACCCAAAGAAGCAAAACCTTCGCAGCAACCAGAAGAAGAAATTTCTGATATTGATGCAGCCATCGAAAGAGCCATTCAGGAACAAGAAGCTGTAGAAATGGGAGTGTTGACTCCCGAAGATGAATTGGAAGAAATAAGAAGAGCAAGAGAAGAACTTCCGGAAGAAGAACTTGCACAGCAGCAGAGAGAGGCTTTACGGAGAAGATTAGAAGATGAGGAAAGAACACCGCCAATTGAAGTAGTTGAAGAAGCGGGTATTCCTGTAGAAGAAGGTGTAATTGAAGACGTTCCTATCGAAGAGCTTCTAGAGCCGAGACTGCCAAGAAATGTCGCTGCCCGTACAAAGGAGCTCCGTGGAAAAATTACGCAACTGGAGGCTAAACAAGAAAAGGCATTACAGAATCCGAGATTAAGCGAAAAAGAAAGAGCAGGGATTGTTCAGGAGCTTGAAGGGCGTATAGAAAGATTAAATCTTGAAATTGAAAGGCTTATAGAACCTTATAGGGATGAGACTGCCCTACCTGAAGCAGAGAGAAGAACTGTACCTGCCAGAGAAATTACTCTGGAACTCACTGTTGAAGTGCCTTCCCTTGTTGATGTTGTCCGTGGAGAGGGTTTAAAAGAGCTTGAAGGCGCTGGCAGAGCTCTTGAAGAAATTGAAGGGGGCAGAGAAGAATTTGAACGGGCAAAAGTAAAGCCAGTCGAAAGACCAGAAAAGAAAAGAGCCAGAGAGCGTGCTTTGCCAGGGAAAGAAGTAAAAGCACTGCCAGCGCCGAGAAGAAAAAAGCAGATATCTAAAGAGATCAAAAGCTTAAAGGAAGATATTCAAGAGAGAGAAAAAGCAGAAGAAGATATTTTTAAGGAACTTCCTGAAAAACGGCCGTGGGAATTGACCAGAGACGAATATGCTAAATTTGAAGATGCTGAACTTGAAAAAACATTTATGAAAATAAGAGACGATATACAAAAGTCTTTGGAACTGGATAAAGCAGTTGGCGCCGATCCCTACGCATCATTGGCCAGGCTGAAAACATTAGAAAAGTTAAAAGAGAGAAAATATAGAGAGCATAAAAGAGCCGTGAAGCAAGCTATCTTGGAAGGAAAAAATGTCCCAGAAAAGGTGTTAGAAGATTATCCTGATCTAAAAAGATTAGCACAAAAGAAGGGTTTAATTAAGAAAAAAGAAAAACCTAAAAGAGCTACAAAACCAAAAATAGCAGCCGTTGATTTCAAACGGTTCGGTATCAAAATTAAAGAAGCCGATGTCGAGAAAGTAAGCAAAGCACTGGATGCACTCCTTTCCCGCTTTAAAAAACTACGATCTCAAATTACGGATGAATCCGGCAATATCAAACAAGATATATCGAAGGATATTATTGAAAGGTATATCAATCTCGAAAAAGCAATTGAGAACCGCCTTAAGAAACTCAATGCCGAATTTGATGCTGCTAAAATCAATGGATTCGTTAAAAAAACGCCAGAGGGCTGGCTGGCGACAAGTCTTTATTCCCATGAGCAGATGATCTTTGACAATGTAGAGGACGCCATTGCTTTTACACGGGGTGAAGGTAAAGTTGATCCTAAAAAAGTCAATTACAAGGAATTTGAACGAGCTGCGTCCATTATCAATGATGTCGTGAAAGTTACTCCCATGAAATATCTTGCATCGGTGGCAGAAAAACGATTGAAAGATGCAGGAATCCATCCTTTTATCATACGGCGGATGGTTTCGGCTGTTATCCGGCGTACCAAACCAGAAGAAACAGGTAGACAGGTTATATTTGCCAGAGCCGTAGAACCCGAAACAAAAAGGGAAAAGGCAGCAGCCGAGGTTCTTGCTAAATTAAACCATCTGCGCAGGCAAGCACAGGCCGATTACGATGTAGCAAGAGAGGAACTTCTCGATCTTCTATTAAAAACCGGCAATGAAGCTTTTTTGCAAGCTGATGATGTCGGGAATTACAAATTTAAGCAGATGGAAGGTTTAGATAAGTTACCAGAAAGTGTACGGTCAAAAGCTCGACTTGCTTTAATCGATTATATAGCCAGTCAAGGCATTGAAGTTCTTCCCGCTGTTGGTAGAAGGCTTGAAATTGCTGTTACACCAAAAGTGGAGCCAAAAGGAAAACCGCTACCAAAGTCGGCACCACCAAGAGAAATCTTTGTTGAAGTAGCGAAACGGTTTGAGCGCTTTACAAAGCTGGATAAAGCAGAAAAACAGCTTAAACGTTCGGAAAAAATAAAGGAGATTTTTCATAATGGTTACTTAAGAGCATTTGCTGCTGGCCGTGTTTATCCACCTATCCGGACAAAATATGGTGCTTTCATCGTAAGACAGAGCCAAACCAATCTCGATAAGATTGACATCCTCAAGCAAAAACGTGCTGAATTTCTGAAACAAATCGCAGAAGAACAAGGCGTAAAACCGGAAAAAGGTGATCCTTATGTTGTTATTAAAAAAGTAAAGAGGATACCAAAGGATGCTTTACCAGAAAAAGCCACACCGAAACAAGTCAAGGAGATTGCTGATGCTATTGCAGAGACTGAAAAAGAAATAAAGGAAACTATTAATTTCAGCATTGCTTCACGCCCGGAAAGTAACACTCCTAAAGCTGGACGGTACAAAAAACTTGCTGAAGAAATTGAGAAAGAGTTTGGTCTTAATGTTAAAGTTGTGTCCAGACCGAGTGATTTGCCTTTTGAAGCTCCTCCTACAACGCAAGGTGCTGCTGTAGGAGACAGCATTTTTCTTGTTGAGCAGAATATTCCCACCGAAAAAGAAGCTCGCAAGGTTCTTCTCGAAGAAGCTGTCGGCCATATCGGCATCGAAAAATTAATGGGTAAAGATTTCGATAGGCTTCTTGATATTATCATCAGACAGCGGCCAGAAGACATTAACAGATACATTGTTGAATATGCCGATGTTTTGAAGATCAGAGGATTAGATCCTGCATCGAGGGAAGCCAAACGTATTGCCGCCCAGGAAGTTATCGCCAAGCTTGCCAGAGAGGAACCAAATCTGTCGCTCACCAAACGTATTATTGCTGAAGTAAGAGCCTGGTTGCGAAAGATGTTTCCGAATATCCAGTTTACTGATGATGATATTAGAGCAATTTTGATGAAAGCGGCAGATAATTTGCGACATCAAAAAGCTGATCCGTATAAAACCGTTCCAGTTGTCCATGTTAACCCGAATAGTGCAAAGTTTGATATTAAGAGATTTAAGCCTGTTAACGTAAAAAGTGATGCTTTTAGGAAATGGTTTGGTGATTCTAAAATTACTGATGAGAACGGAAAACCTCTTGTGGTTTATCACGGCACTGTTTCTGATTTTACGGTTTTTAAGCCGAGACAGATGTTGCCGGCAGCCGTCGATCAATTTATGGGCATTCACTTCGCAAAAGACTACAGAGTTGCCAACAGATTTGCAGAAGGACTTTATAGAGGTGGCTGGGAAGGGGGAAACGTTATTCCCGTCTATCTCAACCTAAAGCCGAGAAAGATTTCAGGCCCTATCGATACATTAGCTATCGCAAAGGACGTCATAGAGACCGTTATCGAAAAGAGAAAAGATGCTTTTGTTGAGTGGGCTACGGGAAGGTATGATATAGAAAGAGTAGGTAAGGAAAAAGGATTGACAAAAGAAGAAGCAGGCATCCTTTATGACTGGTTTACGCATAAAATAGATGAACTGCCCGATTCTATCGAGAAAAAATTCGATCTTGAAGGCTTTGAAGGCATCCAGCTTAATATGCTGTATGAATTTGAGGAAAAAGGCGGAGAGAGAAAAGAGATTGCTACATTTGTCACGGATGTTGACCCGGGATTAATGGTAAATGAATTTAATGTCGAGCACCGCCGAAAGATTGTCAGTAAATATATCGAAGAACTTGCCAAGCAAGGATATAACGGTATAGAATACAAGATAACGGTTTCGAGTGAAATCCCTGAAGGAGCTGATAATACAGCTTATATTGTTTTTCATCCGGAGCAGATTAAGAGCGCCATTAGCAATACAGGTGAATTTGACCCGTCTAATCCTGATATACGCTACGCTATAGGAAACCATATTAATCCTGCATACAATGCCGACCTTTTCATAGAATACGGTCGTGATATAAAGGAAACTATAGAAACTTTAGAAAACAAAGCGGTAGCTGAAGACATAAAAATTCTTGGTAATATTCTGGAAGAAATTACAGGTTCAGACGAGCCTTCCGAAACCCGTCTTAATCAGTATCAGAATACTTTAAGGCAGCGCTTTCTTGCTTTAAGAAAAGAACCAGCAAAATATAAAACTTCACAGGCCGATAAAAAGAAATTAAAAGCTATTCTAAACCGGTTCAACGGAAATGCGGATCATCCCTTTGCCAAAAGAATAGGAAATATTATTACAGCAATTTCCAACAATAACATCAATAAAGCCAATGCCGAGCTTTCCCTTTTAGCCACCGATATAGATTCCTTGTTGGAGGAAATCAAAGGCAACCGTATTCCGCCACGTGTCAGCTTTAGCCTTTCTACATTAGATGATAAAACATTTACCAAATTAGCTAAATTAGGTCATAAACTATACAGAAGCGGTCTGGATTTCGATACCTGGAACAAAAGGATGGCGCAGGCGCTTGGTAACAGCTATACTTATCTTGAACCGTTTATGAACAATATTTTTGAAGTTATAAAGCGAAAAGATTATAAGCCGGGCATGCCTGTATTTATGAGAGCAACAGCTTCGGTTCCGCCGCAGGCTGTTCCACAGCTTCCACCGAACCCGAATGCTCCTGCTTCTGGAACAGCTCCAGAATCGCCTATCAGACAGAAGCGGTATAGAAGAGCTGAAAAGCTATATGATTCTGTTTTTGAAACAATGGTAAATGTTGTTGAAAAGCAGAATGCGGCTGGTGAGGAATTCGGGCGTAAATTAAGGCATGCTATTGGACTCCTGGATGAACTTGCAGGAAGGTCTGCAAATGTCATTGTTGAAACAGAGAAAGCATTAAGAAATCCTTTGAGGCATGATGTAAGAGAAGCCATAAGTGAAATTATCGATCCTGTTACGCCTTTTGAGAACGAACCCAGAGCGATTTTTACCAGAGCTGCCCTTGCCGTAAACGCTCTTGCTGATAAAACACTGGCGGAAGCTGAAAGCATGCTTCAAACCGAAGGAGCAAAATTGTGGCTGCGAACTTATAATCAGATTCTCGAAAATCTCGGTGTAAGAAAAGGATATGTTAATGTCTTGACTCCAGAAGCAAGGGAGATTATCAGCAAAGGAGAAGGAGACAGATACCAAACCATTATTGAAGTTTTGCAGAATATTACAGGGCTTAACAAGCAACAAGTACAGCGCCTTTTAAGCCGTGTCAATCAGAGAGAAGGAATTCTGACGGAAAGAGTAACAAATGTCCCTACACATATCAAAGTAGGTGATGAGATCATTCCGTTTTTGGAGTCGCATCCGTTTGGAGCTCTGGAGGCAGCGAATATCGGTCTTGCCAAACAAGTTGCGCTGATCAATACCTTTGGTGAAGGAGATACCATTAAAGAACGCATACAATCCATGATTCAGGAAATTGATAGGCTTCGTTCCGAATTTATCAAGCAAGGCGGTAATTCCGAACACTTTAACAATGCCATGAATTCCTACCTCGGAAAGCCGCTGAAGCAGGTTTATGTTGATCCCCGTTCTCTGGCTAAACGTTTCTTTAAAAATGTTGTGCTTCCCGTAGAATCGGAAATGCTGCTTTCGTTGTCAGGCTTTGTGCAACTACCACAGACAATTATAGCCGTTCCGCAAAATGTTGGTGTAAAGAATTATATCAAAGGACTAATTAAATTTGTTGCAAATACAAATGAAACCATAGAAAGGCTCCGCTATATAGGAGCTATCAGTACAGATATTCTTGATTTGTGGTCAACGCCGGGTGCTTTTCTGGAAGACTTTGGCAAGTTTATAAAGCAAGTAGGCTCCCGTGCTACGTTGAGAAAATGGTTTATTGAGCTCAATGATATCATTGCATCGTCTGCTTTTGAAGAATTCGCAAAGAGCATTCAAGAAAAAGTTGAGAGCGGTCAGCCGCTGAGCGAGAACGATAAAAAAACATTGCGTTTTCTTGAATTTAAAGATGATGAGATTCGGTTATTTGAATCTGGCGATGGAAGAACAAAAGAAGGCGGCTTTCTTTTCAATGAAGTTATCCGCCGTGGCCGGAAGATGACGCAGGGGACAGGCTTACGTGGTCCAGAAAAGACAAGGGCCGTCGCTTCACCCGTATTCAGTGCTGTCTTTCAGTTTCAAAACTACATGATATTGCAAACCCAGATAGCAAAGAAGTTCTTTATAAAAGACTTCAAAGAATCTCTCAAACAGTGGAAAGAAACAGGTGATTTAAAGCCCTTGTTGAAAGCATTTGATAGAGCAGCAAAACTCCTGGTGGGCGGAGCTCTGGCAGGAGAATTATCCATTCTTTTGAGGTCTCTCTTAAAAGACAGGCCTATTGATAGAGATGATGAAGATTTTATTGAAAGGATATTTAGAGACTGGGGAGAGTCTCTTGTATTCGGCCCTGTTCAGAGAATATATGATGCCTATGAATTCTCCAATTCGGTTGAACAGGCTATTTTTACATTCAGTCCAATAGGTAATTTTACATTGAACATGGGAAAGATGCTTGTTGGCCAGACGCCGTATAATGATTTAACAATGGTGGAACGAGTGGCCAAGTTTATACGGTATCATACCCCCATAGCGGAAACCATGCGTGCCGGACTAACCATGGTCGGAATCGCAGCGAAAGAAGATAAAGAATTAAGGGCTGCTCTATCAAGACTGTATAAATGGAAAAGAAAACACGGATTCATCGAAAAGGGAAAACAAACGTCACTAGTAGGTTACCTCGAGTCGAGAAGACAGATAAAGAAAGCTATTAAAGCCGTACGGCGGGGAGAATCCCCAAAAGAAGCATTAAGAAAGGCTATCATAGAAAAATATAAAGAACTGGTAGAAAAAGCAAAGAAAGGAGATTTACCACCGAAAAAAGCAACTTTAAAAGAAGCAAAGCGGCTGGTAATTCTATCTATTAAAAATAAGCGTCCTTTTAGAGGAATACCAGACGAAAAATTGCCACAGTTAAGAAATGATCTTGGAGACGAAACTTTTAAAATTCTGGCCGCATACGATGAAATACTCCGAATCTATGCGGATGTCTTAAAATAACCAAACATTGGAGGGTTTAGTATGAATTACAAGAGCATTTTTGAGCCGATTCTGATCAGCATTATCAATCTGCTTTCGGATGCTTTGAAACTTGGATATGATCAGCTTGGGCCCGAGGAGAGAAAAAGTATCCTGAAAGCAGCGCCGGTTCTTTATACGGCTCTGGCAACATTTGGTGAAGAGGTAGCTGCATCAACGGAATCACCGCTTGACGATGAAGCCGTAAGAGAACTTCAAGAAGCACTGGAAGCGATAGCCGATTCGGCTTTTAATGAGGCTTATATTGCCAGACTGAAGGAAGTTTTTTCCGGGCCGTACGTTGAACCAGAACCGTAAAGAACAATGGAACAAAAAACAAAACCCATTAGTAAATCAAGGACTGTCGTATTCAATGCGGCAGTCCTTATTCTTGTTTTAATTGATGCTGTTTTGGATTTTGTTCCGGAGAAATATAGAATCTGGCTTTTGATTACCTCGGCAGTGATTAATTTTTATTTGAGGATTACAACAAAGGTGCCTGTTAAAGCGGAGAAACCAAAATGGCTAAAAGAAAGCCTGAAATTAGGGATGATTTTGTTAAAAAGAAAAAGGTAGGCCCAGACAAGTTCAAAGAAGTTGAATACGATAGCAGGACAAAACTTATGCTGTTTCTGGAAAAGATCAGGATTATCGCCTATTTTGTTATGAATATCATTTTTGATCTTCTTAAGATGTACGAAGTACGGAGACCGCTCTATCAGAAAATAGCGAAGTTTTTGAAAGTGATTATTGAGGCTCTGGCAAAGATTCTTCTGAGGCGGTGAAGTTGTATTTATGAAACATTTTGAGCCCGTATCTTGCAATCAAAAGAGCATCAGCACGGTTGTGGTCTTTTTTTCTGGTAAGGGGAGCGGAAGGAAACAACTGCTGCGCTTTGTACCGGCTGGCATCTTTATCTTTTGGCATACCATGAAGCATAACCTTTTTCCATCGCTGCGGTGTTATTTCTTCAAAAGGGATTTTCAAGGCCGCCAATGCCATCTTCAAAGCACCGAATGTTTCTCCTAACGTAAACATGCTACGAACGCCTTGTTTTGGCATAGAGTGAACAAGTTCAATGTAGGCGGTACAGTTCTTTCCATCCGCCAAGCCCTCAAGGATTTCAAAAGTACCCCTCAAATCAAGAGTACGTTTCTTTTTTCCTTTATTGCCTTGCAGTGTAAAAGTTGGTACATCAAAAACGGTTATGAAAGAACCATGTGTGTCGATGGCAGCTATAGCGCCGTCAAGGCCAGGGTCGATTCCGATGATGAGCACAGATGCAATCTCCTTTAATAACCGAATTTTTTTAGTTTATTTAAACGAACCATCTGGTTTGTAAAGGCAAGTATAAGGTACTTGCTGTAAAACCGCTTAACGTAAATTTCGTCGATACCATCGTCGATGATAATGAAGTCTATCTTGCCTCCTTTTGGATTTTCTACCTCGTTCCACAATTCTTTTGCTGTGGCTTTAGAGCGGTAAAATTTAAGTTCGCCTTCTTGTCTATGCAAATAAAGATTATCAAAGTCAAACTCGTTTATCGTTCTCCGATTGCAATAAGTGCAATAGATAAAACGTTCTGGTATTCCTTTTTTCTTCCACCAAAAGGATAAGGAATTGTTGAAATAAACATATTCAATGTTTCTATCGGGAAAAAGGATTAACCTTCTCTGAACTATTTCTGGTTTTCTACCGCAGCATTCTTTTAGTTTCATTCTCATTCTAAATTAAAATTGTCTTTCCGTCTTTTTTCTCCACTTCAATAACATTATCAGGCTGGATTGTATCAATTGCTTTTCTTTTGCATGACGTAATAATTACATACTTATTCAAGTCATGCAAGTATTCTCCTAATCTTTCTTCCTTACCATCGTCTAATTTGCCAAATATGTCATCTAATATGATAATTCCAAGTTCATCCAGTTTGTGCGGATAAGCATCACTTTGAGCCAGGTTTGCTGCCAGGGTCAAGATGTTTTGTTCGCCTGTATTCAGAGAATAAAAATCAGCCCATCTACCGTTATTATACTCCAGAAGACTGATTTCTGTTACTTCACCGTCCTTGTTCACCTTTGGCTTAAATTCAATATGACCATCCGCTCCTAAAATCTCAAGAATCTCATTAATTTTTGTCTGCAAATACGAGCAACTGTCTCTGATAATATCCAGTTTCAGTGACGGCAAGGCACGCTGTAGCAGAAAATTACAGTCCGATAGCTGGCTCTCTACTCTTGTTAATTCACTTCTTTTTTCTTCTGCTTGCTTATATGTTTCCTGAATCTTTTCCGCAATTTCAAGCTCTCTTTTAAGATGAAGATAATCTTTGATCTCGTCTTCATACGTTTTTAACGTTTCAAGCTCGTGCCTGAACTTCTTGACTTCATTTTCGGCTTTTTTTATTCCTGATTCTATAGATTGCCGCTTCTCTCTTATGCTGCTACTTATCCCTTTTCTTCTTTCTTCCAATAGCTCTATTTCTTTTTGCATTTCTTCTATTTGCAAAGAAGCTTCAAGCGGTTCCATTTTAGTCTTGATTAAATTTTCTCTTTCATTCTCCAATGCTTTAAGTCTGACCCTCATTTTGGCTTCGTCGAATTCGATAATCTTGCCGTCAACAAAGGAAAGGGGAACCTTGCATCTTGGACACAATTGAGTCTTTTCCAGCATACTCTCAAGATTCTGTATTTCTATATTCAAGCGTGTAAGTGTTCTACGGCAGTCTTCCAGCAGCTCTTTCTCATTTCCGCTGATGCTCTTAATCGCATATTTTTCTTTTACTGCTTGGATACTTTTCTTCTTCTTTTCTATCTCTCTGTCAATATCTGCTAAAGCCTCTGGTTCATTTAATTTATTTAGTTCTACTTTCGATGATGTGATATAGTCT
>Ga0256830_1001634_pt1 | contig 15571 bp, 12 predicted proteins | sample 128326metaG_FD_190537 | JGI IMG/M metagenome (GOLD analysis project Ga0256830, IMG submission 190537) | Hydrothermal vent microbial communities from Lau Basin, Pacific Ocean - 128-326 | ecosystem: Environmental > Aquatic > Marine > Hydrothermal vents | place: Pacific Ocean: Lau Basin | collected... | reverse complement strand
CTTGCAGTTGCCGGAAGGTGGCGTTTCTGATCTTGATCATGGGCGCGGTTATATATTGATATGTATCAATTAAATATATTAAAATAATTTACTATCATATATGATAAAACTGTAGCATAGTAGGCGTGTGTTTAATATATAGACCTCCTCTTGTATTAAACTCCGTTGCGCGCATGAGCTTCCTCCCCCTCCCCTTTCAAAGAGCCATGCGCGCTTTTTTTTGCCTTTTTCATGGGCACTGCTTTCCCGGCCGCTGCGCGACGGTGGCGCCAGTCCAGCGCGAGAGGCGCGCAAATTGAATGAAACGTTACGTTTTTTAAGGGATTACCAGTGGCGAATTCACTTGAGATTAGAGCGGGCCGGGCCTATATTTAGCTTTTGTTATCACGCTGCATATATCTTTAAGGAGGTAGCACATGGGAGTATTAGTTGGCCGTCAGGCCCCGGATTTCACCGCCCCCGCCGTATTGGGTGACGGTTCCATCGTCGATGAGTACACGCTGTCGGAGGCCATCAAGGACAAGTACGCGGTCATCTTTTTCTACCCGCTGGATTTTACCTTTGTGTGCCCCTCGGAACTGATCGCCTTCGACCATCGCCTGGATGAATTCAAGAAGCGCAATGTCGAGGTCATCGGCGTATCCATCGATTCCCACTTCACCCACAATGCCTGGCGCAACACACCGGTTGACAAGGGCGGCATCGGGCCCGTCGGCTACACCCTGGTGGCCGATATGACCCATGGCATCTGCAAGGCCTACGATGTGGAGACGCCCGATGGCGCGGTGGCCTTCCGCGGCTCGTTTCTCATCGACAAGGCGGGCGTGGTGCGCCACCAGGTGGTGAACGACCTGCCCCTGGGCAGGAACATCGACGAAATGCTGCGCATGGTGGATGCCCTGCAGTTCCATGAAAAGCACGGCGAAGTCTGCCCCGCGGGCTGGAAGGAGGGTGAGAAGGGAATGGATGCCTCGCCCGAGGGCGTGGCCGAATACCTGGCCAGCAATGCCGACAAGCTGTAAGCACGGGTAGCGGAGACCGAAAAGACAGGCCGGGTGCAGGGAGACTGCGCCCGGCCTTTTTTACACCCCATATGCAGTCCGAGTCCCTCAGCCGTCTCGCCGATCTGGTAATACACACAGCCGACAGTGAACTGCCGCGGCATCTCAGCCGCGGCGCCGGCTCGCGCAAGGCCGATGGCAGCCTGGTGACCGCCTTCGACCGGCGTATGCAGGATGCCCTGGTGGCGGCCCTGGGGAAGGAATGGCCTGATTACGCCCTGCTGGGAGAAGAAATGGAGGCCGGGGCCCAGCAACAGGCCCTGGCGCGGCGTGCCCAGGGCGTGTGGTGTATCGATCCCCTGGATGGGACCACCAACTACGCCGGCGGCATCCCGTATTACGCGGTTTCCGTTGCCTTGTTGCGTGACGGGCGGGTGGAACTGGGCGTTGTCTATGACCCCGCCCGGGGCGAGTGTTTCACCGCCGCCAGAGGCCAGGGCGCCTGGTGCAATGCCGAGCCGTTGCGCTCCGCCAGCGGCGGTGTGGACCTTTCGCAGGCGGTTGCTCTCGTCGATTTCAAGCGCCTTGCTCCGGCCCTGGCCCGGCGTCTGGCCACAAACCCGCCATATCAGTCGCAACGCAGCTTCGGCGCGGTGGCCCTCGACTGGTGCTGGCTGGCGGCGGGACGATGCGATATTTACTTGCACGGGCGGCAGAAGCTGTGGGACTACGCGGCGGGCTGCCTGATCCTGGAAGAGGCCGGCGGCCGGGCCCTCACCCTGGAGGGCGAAGCCGTCTACCAGCCCCGGCTCGCGGGCCGCTCCGCGGCCGCCGCGCTCGATCCGGGCCTGTTCCGCCAATGGGCCGGATGGCTGGGGATTGAGCAGCCCAACCCACTTGGCGATGGCCTTTGAGTCTATGAAGACAACCAGTCGCGCGCGCCGAGAAACTCCTCGTACAGGCGGGCCTCCGGCGAGCCGGGCTCGGGCCGCCAGTTGTAACGCCACTTCACCAGGGGCGGCAGGGACATGAGAATGGATTCGGTGCGCCCGCCCGATTGCAGGCCGAACAGGGTGCCGCGGTCATAGATGAGATTGAATTCCACGTAGCGCCCGCGCCGGTAGAGCTGAAAATCCCTTTCCCGCTCGCCATAAGGGGTGTTCTTGCGCCGCGCCAGGATGGGGCGGTAGGCCTTGATGTAATGATCACCCACGCTTCTCATGAAGGCGAAGCATGACTCGAAGCCCCCCTCGTTGAGGTCGTCGAAGAACAGTCCGCCCACCCCGCGGGTCTCGTTGCGGTGCTTGAGGAAAAAATACTCGTCGCACCATTTCTTGTAGCGTGGATAGACATCTTCGCCGAAGGGGTCGCAGGCCTGTTTGGCCACCGTATGCCAATGGATGGCATCTTCCCTGAAACCATAGTAAGGCGTGAGGTCGAAGCCGCCACCGAACCACCAGATGGGAGCGGCGCCCTCTTTGCGGGCGATGAAGAAACGCACATTGGCATGGGAAGTGGGCACATAGGGGTTGTGGGGATGAATGACCAGGGAGACGCCCATGGCCTCGAAGCGCCGCCCCGCCAGCTCCGGGCGGTGCGCGGTGGCGGCCGCGGGCAGGTTGTCACCGGTCACATGAGAGAAATTGACGCCCCCTTGCTCCAGCACGGCGCCTCCGCTGAGGACGCGGGTGATGCCGCCCCCGCCGCCGCTGCCCTCCCGTTCCCAGGCATCCTCGGCGAACCGGCCCTGGCCATCTTCTTCCTCCAGCTCCCGGCAGATGGCATTCTGCAGATCAAGCAAATAGGATTTAACGAGATCGCTGTCGGGTGTCTGCATGGGGTTTCCTCGCATGAGTGCTGATATTGTTCATCAAGGCGCCAGTCATCCCCCCGGCCGGATGACCTTGCCGGTTGCGCCATCCCTGATTTCGCTGGGGGCGGTGAAGGGACCCGTGGCCCCGGGGAGGATGTAATCCAGGCTGTCCCGGAACTGCCGCCGGACTTCCAGCGTGGTGCGCGCAGGCGCACGCCCCGCCACATTGGCGCTGGTGGAAATCAGGGCGCTATCCGCCGCGCGGCACAGGGCGGCCGCCACCGGATGGGCGGTGACGCGCACCGCAACCGTGGAGTGAGCGCCCCGGATCCATCGCGGCAGTTCAGGATGCGCGGGCAACAGCCAAGTGACATGGCCGGGCCAGGTCTTCCCGATGCGGCGCCGCATGGCGTCGCTCAGCTCGCCGAGATAGGGCCGCAATTGGGCGAATTCCGCGGCGATGAGAATCAGCCCCTTGCTTGCCGGACGCCGCTTCAAGGCCAGCAGGCGCCGCGCCGCCTCTGCATTCAGCGGGTCGCAGCCCAGCCCGAACACCGCCTCGGTGGGATAGGCGACGACACCGCCGCAACGGATAATCTCCGCCGCGCGGAAGACATGCCATCGCTGGGGCGTGGCGGGCGCCGCTCGCACTAGGATGTCAGGCTTGCCTGCAGGGCCGCGTTCTTTTCCTGGATGGCGGCGGCGTTGCTCTGCCGCTCCTGCCGGAGGCGGTCGGCCAGCCCGCTGTCGCCGACAGCCATGATCTGAGCGGCGAGATAGGCGGCATTCTTGGCGCCGGCCTTGCCCACGGCCACACAGGCCACCGGGATGCCGCCGGGCATCATGACGGTGGAGAGCAGCGCATCCATACCCTGCAGGGGGCCGGCATCCAGGGGCACGCCGATCACCGGCCTCACCGTGATGGCGGAAACGGCGCCGGCCAGGTGCGCCGCCAGGCCAGCCGCGGCAATGAAGACGCTGCACCCGCGCGCCTCGGCGTCGGTGACATAGTCGTGGGTGGCCGCCGGGGTGCGGTGAGCCGAGGTGATGCGCACCTCGCAGGGAATCTCCAGTTTTTTCAGAACGTCCAGGGTGGCCTGCATGGTGGGCAGATCGCTGTCGGATCCCATGAGGACGGCAACAAAGGGCTTGCTCATTTTCGACTCCTTCACATTAAGGGGTTGCTAGGGTTACGGATTCTGTTCGCGGGCGATGGCGCGGTAGCCGATATCGTCGCGGTAATACATGTCTTGCCAATGGAGATGCCCGATGTGGGCGTAGGCCTTGCGCTGGGCTTCGCTCACCGAGTCGCCCAGGGCGCACACGCACAACACGCGCCCGCCCGCCGTGACGATGCGGCCATCGCGGGTGGTGGTGCCCGAGTGAAAGATTTTGATGTCGTCCGGCGTGGCCACGTCCAGCCCCTCGATGGGGAGGCCCTTGTCGTAGGCGCCGGGATAGCCACCCGCCACCAGCACCACGCCCAGGGCATGGCGCGCGTCCCAGCGGATATCGCCGCACCGGTCCAGGCGCCCGTCGAGGGCCGCCTCGCACAGGGCCACCAGGTCGGATTCGAGGCGCATCATGATGGGCTGGGTCTCGGGGTCGCCGAAGCGGCAGTTGAATTCCAGCACCCGGACGGAGCCGTCCGCCAGGACCATCAGGCCCGCGTAGAGAAATCCGGTGTAAGGGTGGCCGTCCCGGTCCATGCCCGCGATGGTGGGCTCGATGACTTCCTTCATGATGCGTTCATGGACGGCGGGGGTCACCACGGGGGCGGGAGAGTAGGCGCCCATGCCGCCGGTGTTGGGACCCCGGTCGCCGGCGTCGCGGGCCTTGTGGTCCTGGGAGGTGGCCATGGGCAGCACATGCCGGCCATCGGCCAAGACAATGAAACTGGCCTCCTCCCCCTGCAGGAATTCCTCCACCACGATGCGGCGCCCCGCATCCCCGAAGGCATTGCCCGCCAGCATGCCGGTGGCGGCGGCGATGGCCTCATCCACGCTGTGGGCGATGATGACGCCCTTGCCCGCCGCCAGCCCGTCGGCCTTGACCACGATGGGCGCGCCCCGGGCGCGGATATAGGCCGCGGCCTCCTCGGGATCGGAAAAGGTGGCGTAGGACGCCGTGGGGATGCCGTGGCGTTGCAGGAAATCCTTCATGAAGGCCTTGGATCCTTCCAGTCGCGCCGCCTCCTGGACGGGGCCGAAGCAGGGCAGTCCGGCGGCCTGGAAGGCATCCACCACCCCCGCCACCAGGGGCGCCTCGGGGCCGACGATGGTCAGGCCCACCGCGTTTTCCCTGGCGAATTCCACCAGCGCCGGGATATCATCGGCTGCAATGGCCACGTTTTCCATGCCAGGCTCCAGGGCGGTGCCCGCGTTGCCGGGCGCCACGAATACCGTGGCCGCGCGGGGCGACTGGGCGGCCTTCCAGGCCAGGGCGTGCTCGCGTCCTCCACTGCCCACGATCATGATATTGTATGGGTTCTGCATGGTCCCGTTCGGATTTTATAATTAATTGATAGTTAAAAGAAATATGGTTACAATGGAGGCGCATTTCCGAGGTTGGCGGGGCACGCCGGCCGCGGGTTCCACTGGTGCCTCACAAAGCCCTCTTGTTCTCGGGCATTTCCCGTAGATTTATCATGAAGCGGATTGTAGCAAGTTGTTCCCCCATTCTGGTATGGCTGAGCGCAATAATATTGATTTTGCCTCAGGCGGCCGGGGCGGCGGGCCTGCGCGGCGGCCTGTGGGTGACCGACGGTCCGGTGCACGCCATGGCGGCCGTGGGTGACTATGATGGCGGGCCAGTAGGGGGAGGCATTGTCTTCGACGCGGATACGGTGTTGCTGGATACCGCCTATCCTTACGTGAATGGCAGGGTCAACACGGTGATACCCGACGGCAGCGGCGGCTGGTTTATCGGCGGCGCCTTCACCCAGGTGGGCGGGGTGCCGCGCGACAACATCGCCCGCATCAATGGAGACAAGGGCGTGGACATGGACTGGGATCCGGGCGCCAACGGCGAGGTGCGCACCCTGGCCCTGTCGGGCGATGGCCAGTCCCTCTATGTGGGGGGGGATTTTACCCTCGTGGCGGGGGTGAACCGTAATCGCATGGCCAGGCTGGACAGCGCCACGGGCACCGTGGATGGCGCCTGGAATCCCGGTGCGGACAACAGCGTGCGCGTGCTGGTGCTGTCCCCCGACGGGGCGCGGCTCTATGCCGGTGGCAGTTTCTCGGCCGTGGGCGGCGCCCAGCGCAGCCGCCTGGCGGCCCTGGATGCCGGCAGCGGCAGCATTGTCGCCGCCTGGGATCCGTCGCCCGATGGGGACGTGCTTGACATGACCCTTTCCGGGGACGGCGCGGTGCTCTATATCGCTGGCGATTTTCTTTCTGTGGGCGGGCAGCCCCGCAGCCGCCTCGCCGCCATCGGCACGGCGGGCGGTACCGTGGACGGGGCCTGGAACCCGGGCGCCGACGCCACCGTGCGCGCCCTGGGATTTTCCGCCGGTGATGGCAAACTCTATCTCGGGGGAGACTTCACCTTCATCGGCGGAGAGGCGCGCAACCGCCTTGCCGCCATCGATACCCGCGCCATCAACAAGGATCGCGCCACGGCCTGGAACCCCGATGCCGACGGCGCGGTAAACAGTTTCCTGTTGAGCGGGAACACCCTCTACGTGGGGGGCGCGTTCACCACCATTGGCGGTCAGTCCCGCAGCCGCCTGGCGGCGCTCGACACGGGTGTGGACAGCAACAATGCCCTGTCCTGGGATGGGGGCGTGGACAACACGGTCGTCACCATGGCCCTGGCGGGCGGGGCGCTCTTCGTCGGGGGTGACTTCACCACGGCCTCGGACCGCTCCACCCTTTATCTCGGCGGGGACTTCACCTATGTGGGGCCGGCGACCGGCGGTGGCATCGCCATCCAGGCCGATCCCGCCGCGCCGGCCAACGACCAGCCCGACTACGCCTATCCCTCCGTCAATGGTGATGTGCTGGCGGTGGTGCCCGATGGGGCGGGAGGGTGGTACATCGGCGGCCGCTTCAGCCGGGTGGGCAACGCCAAGCTCAACAATATCGCCCATATCAACGGTGACCTGACAGTGGATACGGCCTGGAATCCGGACGCCGACGGACCGGTGCGCGCCCTGGTGCTGTCGGGCACCACGCTCTACGCGGGAGGGGATTTCACGACCCTGGCGGGCGGCGCGGTGACCCGCAACCGGCTGGCGGCGCTGGACACGGCGGCCACGGTCCCGGCGAACATTCCCACGGCATGGGATCCGGACGCCGACGGACCGGTGCGCGCCCTGGCACTGTCGGGCACAACGCTCTACGCAGGGGGAGAGTTTGCCACCATCAAGAGCATCGGGCGCTCGCGCCTGGCCGCGCTTCCCGCCGATCCCAATGTGCCACTCGATGATACGCCTACCTTGTGGAATCCCGGTGCGGGCGGCGGGGTGCACGCCCTGGCCCTGTCGGGCACCACCCTCTATGCCGGCGGGAGCTTCGTCTCGGTGGGCGGCGTCATGCGCGGCCGCCTTGCCGCCCTCGATCTCAACTCGGGCCAGGCCACCCCCTGGAATCCCGGCGCCGACGGCCTCGTCAGGACCATGATACGCTCCGCCTCGGGCGCTTCCCTGTATCTTGGCGGCGACTTCACCGTCGTCGCGGGCCAGCCCCGCGGCCGCGCCGCGGAGCTGGACCTGGACAGCGGCCTGCCTACCTTCTGGAATCCCGCCGCCGATGCGCCCGTCCATGCCTTGTTGCTGTCCGAGGATGGCACCTCCATCTACGCAGGGGGCGCTTTCTCTGTCATCGGCGGGCAGACCCGCCGGCGCCTGGCCGAGTTGCGTCCCAATGGCTCGGCCACGCTGTGGGCGCCCCAGGTGGCCGGATCCAGCGCCGCCACGCCCACCGATGGCGCCGTCCACGCCCTGGCCCTGCGCGGCGTCACTCTCTATGCGGGCGGCGATTTCTCAGTGGTGGGCAGCACCCCCCATGCCGGCGTCGTGGCCCTCGATACCGCCACGGCCTCTCCCACCGGGTGGGCGCCCCAAGTGGCCGGGGTGGTGTATGCCATGCGGCTTTCGGACGAAGGTGATCTTTTGTACATTGCCGGCGATTTTTCCGCCGTGGGGGGGGACAGCCGCGCCTCCCTCGCTGCCCTCAGCACCGTCAGCAATCTGGCGGCTCCATGGAATCCCCAGGCCGATGGCATCGTATGGGATCTGGTGCAGGCGCGGGACCGGGCCAGCCTCTACGTGGGGGGCGCCTTCGGCAGCATCGGCGGCAGCCCGCAACCGGGCCTGGCGGCACTGGGCCGGGATGATGGCCAGGTCATCCCGGACTGGGGAGATCAGAGCGACGGGGTGGTGCGCCGCCTGCTCATGCCCGGCAGCGGCGGAACCCTCTATGCGGGCGGTGACTTCATCCGGGTGAACGGCGAGTCCCGCGGTTACCTGGCGGCCCTCGACGCCCTGCCCCTGGAGCGCGATGCCCCCTTCACCACCGCCACTCCGTCCGGCGGCAACTACAACGGCATCAACAACAAGCCCGTGGTGTTGGCATGTGACGATGGCGGGGGATCGGGCTGCGCCGCAACTTACTATACGACCGACGGCTCGACACCCACCACGGCCTCCACCCTCTACACGGAGCCTATTTCCTTGATCGAGGACACGGTGCTGAAATTCTTTTCCGTGGATCGCCTGGGTAATACGGAGAGCGTCAATACGGAGCAGTATTTCCTCGAAATTGTGGCGCCGGTGACCACGGCCTCGCCGGGCACGATGGTATTCAGCAGCCGCAGGCTGGTGGTGACGCTGAGTTGCGTGGACGAGGCTTCCGGTTGCGACCGGACCTTCTATACCACCAACGACGATGCCCCCCTCTCGCAGTTCAATGTGTATGGCGGACCCGTCACAATCAGTGACAATGCCACCCTGCGCTTCTATTCCACCGACAAAGCGGGCAATGTGGAGGTGGTGCGGCGCGAGAATTATGTGAGCAATTATGGCGGCGCCCTGGCCCCATGGTGGCTGTTTGCAGGGCTGGTGTTGCTGCTGCGCCGCGCCGGGCATGCGGGGGCGGCGCGGTGGTGACGGGCATGGCCAGGGGCCTGGCGGCGGTCCTCCTGGTGTGGAGCCTGTGCCTGCCCCCTGCCCGGGCGGCATCCATCCCCGACGATGGCATCGGTGATACGGACGGGGTGGTCAATGCGACCCTGGTCACCGGACAGTTCCTGTATATCGGCGGCAGTTTCACCCAGGTGTTCGAACCCAATGGCCAGGCGGCGCCGCGCAATAATCTGGCCGCGATTGAACTGGCGACGGGGGCGGTGACCGCCTGGAACCCCGACGTGGGCGGCGGCGCCGTCGAGGCCATGACCCTCTCCCGCGACGGCCGGGCCCTCTATATCGGCGGCGGTTTTACCACGGTGGGCGGGATTGCGCGCAACAACCTGGCCGTCATCGACACCACCACCGACACCAATAACGTGGGCGACTGGGACCCGGATCCCGACGGTCCCGTCAATGCCCTGGCCCTGTCGCAGGACGGCCTGGGCGTCTATGTGGGCGGCGCCTTCACCGCCTTTCAGGGGGGCACCGTCTCCCGCGCCTACCTGGCCTCCGTGCATGCCCTGACGGGGGATGTCAATCCCTGGTTCACCGGGGTGGACGATATCGTCCATACCCTGCTGCCTTCCGCCTCGGGCACGACCCTGTTCATCGGCGGGCAGTTCGCCATGGCTGGCGGCCTGGCGCGTCCGCGCCTCGCCGAGCTGGAACTGTCCTCGGGGCAGGGCACGGCCTGGAATCCCGCGCCCGACGGCATCGTGCGCGCCCTGGTGCAGGACGGGGACCTGCTCTACGTGGGGGGGGATTTCACGGCTGTCGATGGCGGCGCGCCGGGCAGCCGCAATTTTCTCGCGGCCCTCGACACCACCGCGACCGCCCCCGGCAGCATGGACACGGGCTGGGATGGCGGGCTCGATGGTCCCGTGCACGCCATGGCCCTGTCCTATGACCGCGCCATTCTCTACATCGGGGGGGCATTCGCCAACGTCAACGGCGCCCTGCCCCGGTCGCGCCTCGCCGCCCTGATGACGGGCGCGGGCGGCGCCAATGCCACGGCCTGGGACCCCGGCGCGGCCGGCCCTTCCGTCAACAGCCTGATGATGAATGCCGCGGCCACGAAGCTGTACGTGGGCGGGGATTTCACCGACATCAACAGCGATCCCGCCCCCGATGCGCGCACGGGCCTGGCGGCCTTCGACGTCTCCCCGCCCGTCACCACGGCGGCGCCGGGAGGAGGCGGCTATCCCGTGGCCCAGGCGGTGACCCTCACCTGCCTGGACAACGCTGGCGGCGCCTGCGCCGCCATCTACGTCACCACCGATGGCAGCACCCCCCAGGCACAGCCGGGGGACCAGTACGACGGCAATCCCATCACCATTGCCGGCAATACCACCCTGAGATTCTTCGGCGTGGATGGAGAGAGCAACCGCGAGGCGCCGCGCAGCGAGGACTATTACATCGACGCCGTGCCGCCGGTCAGCTCCGCCTCCTTTCCCGGCGGTTCCTACGGCATCCTGGACCTTGAGCCGGTGACGCTGAACTGCGACGACGGCGCGGAGGGTTCCGGGTGCGCGGCGACCTATTTCACCGTGGACGGCTCCACGCCCACCACCGCCTCCAGTCTCTACCGCAATCCGCTGGAGCTGGGGGATTTCCTGCCCGCGTCGGGAGCCGGCGAGGTGCCCCTCAAGTTTTTCTCCGTGGACAACGCGGGCAACGCGGGCGCCGTGGTGACGGAACAATACCGCCTGGACCTGATGCCGCCGGTGACTTCCGCGTCCCTGCCCGATGGCATGTACGACTCGCCCCAGACCGTTACGCTCAACTGCGACGACGGGGACGGCTTCGGCTGCGACATCGTGTACTACACCACCGATGGCAGTCCGGCCTCCGATGGCACCGTCAGCGACATCAATGGCAATCTTATTCCCCCCTCACCTGTATATGCGCAACCCCTGCGGATCGACAGCGCCACCACCATCAACGTGCTGTCCGTGGACAAGGCGGGCAACAAGAGCGCGGCCCTGGTGGGTATTTATTCCTTTACCCGCCAGGTGGACAGCAGTGGCGGCACGGGCGCCCTGGGTGGCTTGTCCCTGCTGTTGCCGGGCGCGATGCTGGCCTGGCGGAGGCGGCAGGGGAAGGAGCGTCAGTGACGGAAGTGGCGCATGCCGGTGAAGACCATGGCGATGCCGTGCTCGTCGGCGGCGGCAATCACCTCTTCGTCGCGCATGGAGCCGCCGGGCTGGATGACGGCGGTCACGCCCACCCCGGCGGCGCTGTCGAGGCCGTCGCGGAAGGGAAAGAAGGCGTCTGAGGCCATCACCGAGCCCTTCACCTCCAGCCCGGCATCGGCCGCCTTGATGGCCGCGATGCGGGCGCTGTACACGCGGCTCATCTGGCCCGCGCCCACGCCGATGGTCATGCCCTCCCGGCAATAGACGATGGCGTTGGATTTGACATATTTCGCCACCTTCCAGGCGAACATCAGATCCTCCAGCTCGCGGGCATCGGGCGCGCGCCGCGTGACCACGCGCAGTTCCCGCGGCGTCACCATCCCCTGATCCAGATCCTGGACGAGCAGCCCGCCGCCGACCCGCTTGCAGTCTCGGGCGGGGGGCGCGACGTCCGGCCACTCGCCGCAGGCCAGCACGCGCACATTGGGCTTGGCCGCCAATACTGCGGCGGCCTCGGAGAGGATCTCGGGGGCGATGATCACCTCCACGAACTGCTGGTCCAGGATGGCCCGGGCCGTGGCGGCATCCAGGGGGCCGTTGAAGGCGATGATGCCGCCGAAGGCCGAGGTGGGGTCCGTGCGGTAGGCGCGCTGGTAGGCCTCTTCCAGATCTTTCCCCAGGGCCACGCCGCAGGGGTTGGCGTGCTTGACGATGACGCAGGCAGGCTGGCCGGGGAAATTCTTGACGCATTCCAGGGCCGTGTCCGCGTCGGCGATATTGTTGAAGGACAGGGCCTTGCCCTGCAACTGCCGCGCCGTGCCCACGCTCGCCGCCGAGGTCCCGGGCTCCCTGTAGAAGGCCGCGCCCTGGTGGGGGTTTTCGCCATAACGCAGGTCCAGGGCCTTGATAAATTGGCTGTTCCAGGTGCGCGGAAAGGCCGTGCGTTCACCGTCCTCGCCGATGGTTCCCAGGTAGTTGGCGATGGCGCCGTCGTAGCGCGCGGTATGCTCGAAGGCCTTGACGGCAAGGGAGAACCGCAGCGCGTCGCCCACCGCCCCCTGGTGGGCCTCCATTTCCCGCAGGACCCGGGCATAGTCCGCGCTGTCCACCACGATGGTCACCGCCGCATGGTTCTTGGCAGCGGCGCGCACCATGGTGGGACCGCCGATGTCGATGTTCTCGATGGCCTCCGCCAGGGTGCAGCCGGGTTGGGCGACGGTGCGCTCGAAGGGGTAGAGGTTCACCACCACCAGGTCGATGGGGTCGATATGGTTGACCGCCATGACGGCATCGTCCGTACCGCGGCGGCCCAGGATACCGCCATGCACCTTGGGGTGAAGAGTCTTCACCCGTCCGTCCATCATCTCGGGGAAGCCCGTGTAATCGGAAACCTCGGTGACCGCAATGCCGTTTTCCGTGAGCAGCCGGGCCGTGCCGCCCGTGGACAGAATCTCGATGCCCCATTCAACCAGACGGCGGGCGAAGGGGATGAGATCCTGCTTGTCGGAGACGCTGATCAGCGCGCGTTTGATGGGGTTCATGGGCACGGGGCCTGGTTCAGAGGAGGTTGTATTTTTCCAGTTTCTTGCGCAGGGTGCCGCGATTGATGCCGAGAATCTCCGCGGCGCGGCACTGGTTGCCCCTGGCCTGCTTCATGACCACCTTGAGCATGGGCTGCTCCACCTCGGCGATGACCATTTCATACAGTTTCTGGGGTTCGTGCCCGTCCAGGTCATGGAAATAGCGTTCCAGGGCGGCGGTGATGCAGGCGCTCAGGGGCTGCTGGCGGCGCTCCGTGAAGGTGGCCTGCCCGCAGGATTCTTCCACTTCGGATTCGATGGTGCTCATGCGGCCACGCCCACGCCGGCTTCCAGGCGGTCGAAGAAGGCCGCCGTCAGCGCCAGTTGTTCCTCCACGTTCTCGACGCGGTTGACGGCCTGGCGGAAGGCGCCGCCGCCGGGTTGTCCCTTGCTGTACCAGGAAATATGCTTGCGCGCGATGCGCACGCCGACGTGTTCACCATAGAAGGAATAGAGTGCCTGCAAGTGTTCCAGCATGATGTTCCTGATGGTGGCGATGGGAGGGTCGTTCCTGATTTCCCCCGTCTTGAGATAGTGGTCTATGAGACCGAAGATCCACGGACGTCCCTGGGCGGCCCTGCCGATCATGATACCATCGGCGCCCGTATATTCCAGTACAAATTTTGCCTGCTGCGGCGTCCTGATATCGCCATTGGCGATGACGGGAATGGCGGTGCGCGACTTGATCTCGGCGATGGTGTCATACTCGGCCTGGCCGGTGTAGGCGCAGGCGCGGGTGCGCCCGTGGACGGCCAGGGCCTGGATGCCCGCCTGTTCCGCGATGCGCGCGATGGCGACGCCATTGCGGTGCGCCCGGTCCCAGCCGGTGCGGATCTTGAGGGTCACGGGGACGTCCACCGCCGCCACCACGCGGTCCAGGATGCGGCCCACCAGGGCCTCGTCACGCAACAGGGCCGAGCCGGCCATCACCTTGCAGATCTTCTTCGCCGGACAGCCCATGTTGATGTCGATGATCTGCGCGCCGTTGTCCACGTTGTAGCGCGCGGCCTCGGCCATCATTTCCGGGTCGGCGCCGGCGATCTGCACCGAGCGTGGCTCCACCTCGCCCGCGTGGTCGGCGCGGCGGCGGGTCTTCTCGCTGCCCCACAGCAGGGAGTTGGACGATACCATCTCGGACACCGCCATGCCAGCGCCCAGGCGCTTGCACAATTGTCGGAAGGGGCGGTCGGTGACGCCGGCCATGGGCGCCAGCACCAGGTTGTTCTTCAGTTGATAGGGGCCGATTTTCATGTCAAGGCGTTGGGGTTTTGTTCTCCAGCGGCGGCGCGGGACCGCATATGATACCCGCTCTCCCGGAGCGGATAAAGAAGATGAATCAAAAATATTCAGCGCATGCGGAATTGGAAGTTGACCGCCTCGGGGCCGGGATCGGCCAGCGCCAGGGTGGCCATCACCGGCGTGCCGGGCGCCATGCCCCGCCGCGCATCGACACCCGCGGGCAGGTACTGCGCGGGCTCGAACACGCGCTGCGCGATCACCCGGTCGTCGAGATCCTTGAAGCTCAGTTCCAGCCTGGGAAAAGGCTGGGGAAAAGAGGCGTCATTGACCATGGTGAGGGTGACCAGCAGGGCGTCCCGGGCGTGGGGATGATCGGCCACGTGGCGGGCGGCGATGCGGATCCTGGCGGGGTCGCGCAACAGGGGGACATCGCAACCCGCGAGCCCGCACACGAAGGCCAGCCAGGGACGCAGGCTGACATGGCGGGCCAGATCGTCACGCTCGAAATAACTGAACTGGCCAATGAACAACACCACCATGAGGACCACACCCGCGGACCAGCCCGCCGTATGGGGTGACAGCACCGGGGCCATGCGCTTTGCCGGCGCCGTCCCGCCCGCCAGGCGCGAGAGCTCCTCGCGGGACACATTGATATTGATGGCCGGTTGAGTGGCTTCGCGCGGCGCTTCCTCCCGCGCCGGGGGCGCGGTTGTCTCCCCGCCGCTTGCGGGCGACAGCGTCAGCGTGAAGCGCTGCTGGCAGTGCCGGCAGGTGATTGCCTCCTCATGCTGCTGCAGCAGGCGCTCACTCACCTCGTTGTGGGTGCGGCATTGTGGACACTGGATGAACATGATGGAGTGAAAAAACGCCTCTGGACATCGCAACCATTGAACATTCCCCTCTCCCCCTTGGGGGAGAGGGCCAGGGTGAGGGGGAAATACAATAACCCTAAAACACTCTAACCCGCCTCGCACCCCCGATCAATTCCGGCGCCACACGTAAATAATCCGCGCGGCTTGCCGGAAAACCCCGATTGACACCCCAAAAAGCCCTTCGCTACATTACCCTTCAGACTTGATTACCACCCAGGGAGCAGGGATGTTTTCCAATCCGGCACGGAAGCCGTACACAACAATAACCGTTTTATTTTTTCTTCTCCTTCCGCTCTTTTCAGCCCAGGCGGCCGATCCCCTCTCCGCGGAAGACGCCGACCAGGTGCTCGTGCGCATCGACCAGCTCCGCCAGGATACCCAAACCCTGGTCACCGACCCCTGGGGGAGCTGGATCCTGGATCTGCATCTCGACGTGGCCCGCTGGTTCACGGCGCGGGGGCGCGGATTGCTGATTTCCGCGCGGGATGCCCGCGCCAAGCGCGCCTTCCGCAGGGCGCGCGCCGCCATGAAACGCTATCAGCGCACGCTGCGGCGCCTGGAGCGGCGGGGTCGCCTCCCTCCCGCCAACGCCGCCCCCCTGCGCGCCCAGGGCAAAGGCATCATCGCCCGGCTCACGGGCCTGATCACCGGCCAGCCGGTCAATACCGCGCCCCTTGCCGATGCCGGACCCGGCCGGAGCGCCGCCATCGGCGATACCATGACCCTGGATGGCAGCGCCTCCAGCGACGCCGACGGTGATCCCCTGACCTTCAACTGGGCCTTTAGCGCCCTGCCGCCGGG
>Ga0256830_1001633_pt1 | contig 15577 bp, 18 predicted proteins | sample 128326metaG_FD_190537 | JGI IMG/M metagenome (GOLD analysis project Ga0256830, IMG submission 190537) | Hydrothermal vent microbial communities from Lau Basin, Pacific Ocean - 128-326 | ecosystem: Environmental > Aquatic > Marine > Hydrothermal vents | place: Pacific Ocean: Lau Basin | collected... | reverse complement strand
GGCGGCGCCAGAAGGGGCAGAAGGGGCAGCGCAGGTTGCAGCGCAGCGTGAGCTGATGGCACAGCACCACCGGCACAGGTACTCCAAGGCGGGCTCTCAGGAAGCCCCTCAAAACCCTCAGCAGCATACCGCACCAGGCCTCATCATCTGCGGGTTAAACTTCGGTCTTTAGTTTCTGCATGAAGCCGAGGAGGCACAGCGCAGAGGCTCAGTATCCGGCGCTCCTCGCAGTGCGCTTGAGCTCTTCCAGCACCTCGCCTCTGTAACCCTTCTCCTCAAGCTTGCCGGCCAGCTCCAGAGCTATTTCCCCCGTGAGGCGCAGCTGGGTCTCCGCCCAAACCTCACTCTCCGTTACATTTATTCCCGCCTTCTGTAGCTCTTTTCTGTTGTCCCTCAGAAATCCCCGGAATTCTGTGAGGTGGTTCTCCATCCTTTTCAGGACTGCGGCAATCTCTTCTGCGTACTGCGGGTACTCCATCTCCCCCTCTGCGTACCTCGCATTCAGGCGTCCTATCTGCTCCATGTCTGAGTACACCTTCGCAAGGTAGTCGTCGTGCTGCCATCTGTAGTAGGTCAGCTCCTCCTCTGCACAGCCGGAGGTGAGCACAATCAGAAGCATCCAAAAGAGTTTTATCCCGTGGCTGCGAATTATCTGCATGTCTTCCTCCGCCACTGCCAGCTTTGTGGCCTTCTTCATAGCCACACTGCTTACCTTCATATTCTTCCTGCTGGTAATGAGGTGGCTTTTCAGACGGGAGGATTAGGTAAAGCTGTAGCTGCGCGGGTCCTCGCCTATGCGCTCAGCCCTAACCAGGTCGGTGGTGGTTATGATCCCCTCCAGTTTTTCCTCACTTCCCACCAGCAGGCGCTTTATCGCGTGGGCCGCCATCTTCCTTGCTGCCTCCCGCAAGCTTGCGTCGCGGGAGATGAACTTCAGGTCCCTGCTCATCACCTCCCTCACCTTCAACTGAGGGGGGCGCTCTTCTGCGACTATCTTGTAGGCCAGGTCGCGCTCAGTGATAATGCCTATCGCCCTGCCCCCCTCAACCACCACGAGGGAGCCGATGTTGAACTTCCGCATCAGGCGTGCTGCCTCAGCAAGCGTTGCCTCCGGCGAAATCGTCCTCACATGGGAGGTCATGGCCTCGCCTACCTTTACCATGCTTATAATTTTCCTGTTCCTGTATTTTAAACTTCCTTTCCGTTGTTGCTCTGCTGGGTAACTTTACCTCTGAGGAGTTGTCATGGTAAAGTTCAACATAGCCGTCGACGAGCCCGGAAGACGGGTATTTCTGCTGGGCAACCATGCGATAGCGAGGGGAGCGCTTGAAGCCGGGGTAAGGGTGGCGGCCGCCTATCCGGGAACACCCTCCAGCGAGATTCTCCAGGCGATAGCTGGCGTTGCTGCCAAGCTGGGGATTCACGCGGAGTGGAGCGTAAACGAGAAGGTTGCACTGGAGGTGGCGATTGGTGCAAGCTATGCGGGTGCTCGAGCGCTGGCGGCGATGAAGCACGTGGGTGTGAATGTAGCCCTGGATGCCCTCGCCACACTCGCCTACACCGGCGTAAAGGGCGGCCTCGTGCTGGTGAGTGCCGACGACCCCGGGATGCACTCCTCGCAGAATGAGCAGGACAACCGCCTGCTCGCGAGGTTTGCCAAGATACCCTGCCTGGAGCCCTACGATGCGCAGTCTGCGAAGGACTACACAAAGTTCGCCTTTGAGGTGTCCGAGAAGCTACAGACTCCGGTGATGCTGCGCACCACAACGCGGGTGAGCCATGCCAAGGGGGACGTAACTCTGGGTGAGCTCCCGGATTACGGGAAGCGCAGATTTGGCTTTCAAAAGGATGCGAGGCGCTACGTGTGCGTCCCCGCTCATTCCCGGGCGCTTCATCCAGCACTCAACCGCAGGCTTTCAGAAATTGAAAGGTATGCCTCCAAGAGCGAGCTAAACCGCATGCAGTTCGGCGGCGAAAAAGGGATAATCACCGCCGGAGTGGCGCGCAACTACGTGCACGAGGCGGTGCAGAGCCTGGGGGCGGAGGTTTCGCTTCTCGAGCTCGGGATAACCCACCCCCTGCCCCGGGAGCTCATAAGGCGCTTTCTGAGCGGCGTGGAAGAGGTCCTGGTGGTGGAGGAGCTCGAGCCCTTTATAGAGGAGCAGGTAAGAACACTGTGCGGCGGCGTCGCTGTGAGGGGCAAGGACCTGCTACCCCGCGAAGGGGAGCTCACCCCCGAGCTTGTGGAGCATGCGGTGGCGCGCTTCCTGGGTGTGGAGTACTCCCCTCCGCCCAGGCGCAGCGCAAGGCTTGAGCTTCCTCCTCGTCCCCCCGTGCTGTGCCCTGGGTGCAGCCACCGTGCCCTCTTCTATGCTCTCAAAAAGGTCACAAAGCGCAAGATATACGCCGGCGACATAGGCTGCTACACCCTGGGCGCACTGGAGCCGCTTAAAGCCATGGACACCTGCCTGTGCATGGGCTCTGGACTAAGCCAGGCTCAGGGCTTCTACCATGCGGGCGTGGACGAGGCGGTTGTTGCTCTTATAGGAGATTCCACCTTTCTGCACGCGGGTTTAACGGCGCTGCTCAATGCCGCCTACAACGGCGCGGAAATCCTGGTAATAATCCTGGACAACCGCACGACTGCGATGACAGGTCACCAGCCTCATCCGGGTACAGGAGTTACAGCCACGGGGGAGGAGAGCTTCGCCGTTGACTTCGTCGCCCTTGCAAGAGCCCTGGGCGCGAGCTACGTTGCCAAGGTAAGGCCCAACGATTTTGAGGCCACGCTTCGCGTGCTGGAGGAGGCGCTCTCAAGGCGAGGGCTGCGCGTTGTGGTGGCGGAAGAACCCTGCGCCCTTCTGGGCAGGAAGCTGGGTCTCTGGAAGACGCCGCCGGAGGTTGTGGAGGAGCGCTGCGAGGGCTACCTGTGCAGCGCCTGCAGGGCTTGCCTGAGGATAGGCTGCCCGGCCGTCGGGTGGGACAGGGGGAGGGCGAGGATTATAGAGGAGCTGTGCACCGGCTGCGGACTTTGCATTGCAGTGTGCCCCAACGAAGCGATTTTGGAGGTGGAGGATGATAGCTAATCTGCTCATAGCAGGCGTTGGCGGGCAGGGGATAATCCTGCTGAGCGACGTGCTGGGGAATGCTGCAATAAGCTCTGGTTTAAGTGTGCGCGGGAGTGAGACCCACGGCATGGCGCAGCGCGGGGGCAGCGTGGTTGCGCACGTGCGGATAGGCAGGGTGCGCTCTCCGTTAATACCCCGCGGCAGGGCGGACTACCTTCTCGCCCTTGAACCACTGGAGGCGCTGCGCTACCTGGACTACCTGGGGGAGCGCTGCCATGCGGTGGTGAGCACCTCTCCAGTACCCCCCGCTTCTGTCCACGCTAAGGTGGCGGGCTACCCCGATGTGCAGGCGCTGCTGGCGGAGCTCTCGGAGTATGCAGAGGTTTACCCCGTGGAGGCGCGGGAGCTGGCAAAGCGTGCGGGAAGTGTGCTCACCGCAAATACAGTTATGCTGGGCGCCCTCAGCGCGCTGCCGGGATTTCCCCTAAGTGCGCGGGTGCTCAGGGATAGCATAGCCTCCCGTGTGCCTCCAAAAACTGTGGATATGAACCTCAGGGCCTTTAATCTGGGAAGGAGGGCCGTGAAAGGGTAGAGGCGTCCTACAACGGGCGCTGGGGAAGGTTTATATAGCCCGGGGGGCAACTTTCCTTATCCTGGAGGTCTCGCGATGAAGGAAACAAAGGTGCTTCTCGACCTGGATGAGATGCCCAAGAAGTGGTACAACATCCTTGCCGACCTGCCCGAACCCCTGCCGCCGCCCCTTGACCCGCGCACCAGGGAGCCGGTTAAGCCGGAGATGCTTGAGGTTATCTTCCCCAGGGAGCTTATAAAGCAGGAGGTCTCTCAGGAGCGCTACATCCGCATACCCGAGGAGGTAAGGGAGGCGTACTTCCAGATAGGCAGGCCCACTCCGCTTTACCGCGCTCGCAGGCTTGAGCGCTACCTTAATACCCCGGCCAGGATATACTACAAGCGCGAGGACGTGAGCTTCGCGGGTTCCCACAAGCCCAACACGGCAGTAGCCCAGGCGTACTACAACGTAAAAGAGGGCGTGGAGCGCCTCACCACAGAGACAGGTGCGGGGCAGTGGGGCACCGCCCTGAGCCTGGCCGGCGCCCTCTTCGGAATAGACGTGATGGTGTTCATGGTGGCGGTGAGCTACCGCCAGAAGCCCTACCGCAGGGTGCTCATGGAGCTATACGGCGCGGACGTTGTGCCTTCCCCCAGCGACAGAACAGAGTACGGGCGGAAGGTGCGCGAGGCCGAGCCCGAGCATCCCGGCAGCCTGGGCATAGCCATAAGCGAGGCCATAGAGATGGCGGTGAAGGACGAGAAGACCAAGTACTCCCTCGGCTCTGTGCTCAACCACGTGCTGCTCCACCAGACGGTGATCGGCCAGGAGGTGCTGCTCCAGCTGGAGAAGCTGGACGTAACTCCAGACGTGATGATAGGCTGCGTGGGCGGGGGGAGCAACTTTGCGGGCTTCGCCTATCCCATGCTTGGGAAGAAGCTGCGGGGTGAGCTTGACGAGGTGCGCTTTCTCGGCGTAGAGCCAAAGGCGTGCCCAACGCTTACCGAAGGCAGGTACGAGTACGACTTCGGCGACACCGCGGGCATGACGCCGCTGCTGAAGATGTACACCCTGGGGCATGACTTCGTGCCCTCGCCAATCCATGCAGGCGGGCTGCGCTACCACGGCGATGCGCCCTCGCTGTGCCTCCTCCACCACAAGGGCTATATCGATGCGGTAGCCTACGACCAGCTCCAGACCTTTGAGGCTGGCAAAATCTTCACCCGCGCCGAGGGCCTTGTGCCAGCGCCGGAGACGACGCACGCGGTATGCGCTGCGATAGAAATTGCGAGGGAGTGCAAGCGCACCGGCGAGGAGAAGGTGATTGTTTTCAACCTCTCGGGGCACGGCCTGCTGGACCTGCAGGGCTATGCCGACTACCTGGCGGGCAAGCTGAAGCCCTGAAAAAACCCCTATTTTTTATCCTCAGGCTGAATCCCGTACTCCCGCCAGCGCGCATCGACGAGGCGCTTCACCTCTTCGCTCATCTCCGCTACGGGGGGCCACTCCCTGGTGTACCCCTCTTCCCTCCACTTGCGCGTGGCGTCTATGCCGAGCTTTGAGCCGTAGTTCACAAGCTGCGAGGCGTGGTCCAGCGTATCGGTGGGCGTGCCCGGGATTACCACCACATCTCTCGCGGGGTCGATGTTGCTGCTCGCAGCCCAGAGCACCTCCCGCGCGTTCTGCACATCCACGTCGTGGTCCACCACCACTATAACCTTGGTGAACATCATCTGCCCCATGCCCCAGAGGGCGAACATCACCTTCTTCGCATGCCCGGGGTAGCGCTTCTTTATCGAGACCACGGCGAGGTTGTGGAAGGCCGCCTCCGCGGGCAGGTTGATGTCCACCACCTCCGGGAGTTGCATTTTAATCAGGGGGAGGAAGATGCGCTCCACCGCCTTGCCCATGAGGGCGTCCTCGTGCCAGGGCCTGCCCACCACCGTCGCGGGGTAAACCGCGTCTCTGCGGTGGGTGATGCAGGTGACGTGGAAAACAGGAAAGCGCTCTGGCATGGAGTAGTAGCCCGTGTGGTCGCCGAAGGGCCCCTCGAGGCGCTCTTCTGCCGGGTCAACGTAGCCCTCAATCACAAACTCCGCCCATGCGGGCACCTCCAAATCCACTGTCCTGCACTTCACCAGCTCCACGCCGCGCTTGCGCAGGAAGCCAGCGAAGAGCAGCTCGTCGAAGTCCTCCGGAAGGGGGGCGATGGCCGAGAAAATCGTGGCCGGGTCTGCGCCCAGCGCTACCGCCACCTCCAGGCGCTGCCCCAGCTCCTTGGCCCTGCGGAAGTGCTCCGCTCCGTGCTTGTGCACCTGCCAGTGCATGCCGGTGGTGCGGGCGTCGAAGACCTGCATCCGGTACATGCCCAGGTTGCGCCTCCCGGTGAGCGGGTCCCTGGTGAAAACCAGCGGAAGGGTGATGTAGCGTCCCCCATCCAGAGGCCAGGTTTTCAGAATCGGAAGCCTCTCCAGGCTCGCCTCCTCCCCTTCGAGCACCACCTCCTGGCAGGGGGCGCGCTTCACCAGCTTCGGCGGGAAGGAGAGCGCCTGTTTCAGCTTTGCCAGCTTTGATAGCTTCTCCCTGATACCCCCGGCCAAGTTTGGCATGAGCAACGCCGCCAGCTCCTCGCCGATGCTCTCAAAGCTTTCTACGCCCAGGGCGAGCTTCATCCTCTCCTCGCTGCCGAAGAGGTTCGCGGCCACTGGAAACTCGCTCCCCTTTACCCTCTCGAAGAGCAGCGCCGGGCCGCGCCGCTTCGAGACGCGGTTCACTATCTCGGAGATCTCAAGCACCGGGTCTACCTCAACCCTAATGCGCCTGAGCATCCCCCTCTCCTCAAGCTCTGAGATGAACTCGTGAAGGTCGCGATATGCCATCCTGACACCTCCTGCTACATGAGGCTCGCCTCAATGGTGATGAACACCGGGCCGCCCACGGCGATGCGCTTCTCCTTTGAGGTTATGTAGCGCCTTGCCACGTCATCGAGGGCGAGGTTAATGTCTCCCAGGCTCTTTGCCATGCCCACCCTCACCCTGACGGAGCCCTTTCCCAGCTTTGCGGCCTCCTCCACTTTTGCTGCTGCAAGCAGGGAGATCGCCCTCAGGTAGGTTATCCTCTCCACGCCGAGCTGCTCTTCGGGGGGAACCCCCAGCACGTTGCCCCGGTGCACCACCACCTTGTTGAGCGCCGCAGGGCCCAGAAGCTTTGCGTTGGCCTCCCTCTCCACCAGCTTTACCTCAACCCGCCTGCCGAGAATCTCACCCCGGTAGGCGAGGAACTCGCAGGGCGAAGGCTCCGCGAAGTGCTCCCTTGCGGTGCGCTCTATCGCCTCTGCAAGCCTCTTCGCCGCGTCGCTTTCAGGCTGGTGCTTCAGGTAGAGCATCTCCGCCAGCTCCTCGTCGCTCAGCTCCCACTCCGCGTAGAACTGGGGATAGACCAGCTCCCTGATGTCGGCGCTGCCCGAGAGCACCATGGCGAGGCGCTCCACGCCCATGCCGAGATTCATCACAGGCACCTCTATTCTGTAGCGGGAGAGCGCCACCGGCGAGTAGATTCCGAAGGTGGCTATCTCCACCCAGCCCGCGCCCGGGTGGTAGGCGTACACCTCCGTCTGCGTGCCCGGGGTGTAGTACTTTGAGCGCTTCTCGTCGGGACGAAACTCGAAGCGCGTAAATCCGAAGCGGGAGAGCAGCGCCCTCGCCACGGCTTTACCATCGTCCACGCTTACGTGCTCGCCCATAACCACGCAGCTTGCAGAGAAGTGGCTCCTCAAATGCGTGCGATCCTCCTGCTGCTCCCTGCGGAAGCACCTGTCTATGGAGAAGAGCTTCAGGGGAAGCCTTCGCCTGCCGTAAAGCGAGGCGAGGGTCAAAAACCACCCGCTGGTCATGTGGCTGCGCAGCGTCAGCGTTGTCGCCTCTGGTTTGAGTTCCCTGAACTCCGGAAAGACCTCCTCCAGAACCTTGGTTGCGAGGGCGTCGTCTGTGCCAAGAGCCTCAGCGAGGCGGTATATTAAGTCGTCGCCCCCGAACTCGCCCTTCTTGTAGCCGTGGAGCACCCGCTGAAGCTTCTGCTTATCCGCCTCAACCCCAAGCGAGCGGAGCTTTGCGAGCTTCTCCTCGCTGAGCCCCACGTCGGGGCGGGGCAAACCCGCGAGGTAGAAGCAGCGGTCGAGCACGGCAAGCGCCTCGGGGCCGAACTGGCGCTTCACCTCCTTATCTTCAATGAAGATGGGGTTGACCACCTCCTCAAAGCCCAGGCTGAGGTAGGCTTCGCGCAGCTTTTGCACGGTTTCGAAGAGTATGTGGGGCCTGCCCCTGCCAACACCTTCGTAGCTCGCTCCGAGCCCTCGCCTGGGGATGAGCTTCGCCGTCTCCTCCCACGCTTTTTCAAAGTCCCTCTTCGCAAGCTTTGCAACCTTTTTGCTGTTCCACAGGGGCATGGGGATACTCTCTGCGCGGCAGTATAAAAGGTTTCTCGATTAGGTCATGCCTGCCCACACACGTCCGCTATGCGCTCCCTCTGTTAGAGTCACGACCACAGAGCGCTTCTCATAATGTCTGAAGAGGTCCTCACCAAATCTAAGTGCGGAAGCTTCAAAGCTTACGATGTTGTGGAAGAAGTCGTAGGTTCCGTTCTTCATAAACAGCCTCATGGAGAAGAAGAAGTTGGTGACACTGAAGTCCAGCTTAATTTCTTCCTCACACTTCAGCAGGATGAGATTGGTTGAGGCCAGGCATCTTTCAAATTTATCAGGATGGAGCTCCGCCATCTCGTCCACAACATCCCCGGTTGTGATGATGCTCACCCTCTTGCCCCTGTTTGCCATGCCAAGAAGCGTGTCCAGGCACTCCGGGTGGAGCACCGGGAAAACGCTTTTAACCCATCTGGATTTTTCCAGGTTCTTTATATAGGCGGTGTAGGGCTTGAAGATGGCCGCATGGTTCTCCAGTATGCTGTACTTTCCAAGCTCGTGGAGACGCATGCGGAACTTTTCGGGTATTCCGCGGATGTCATGTTCCCGCCAGTATTTAGAGTGAGTGTCGAACAGGTCCACAGTATCCTGGAGTATCTTCAGGTGCCGGGCAATTATGCACCCCATCGGCGTCAGGAGATACTTCCTCCCCCTCCTGCATATTAAATGCCGGTCCTCAAGCTTCCTCAGCTGGGGGATGATTCCCGAGGAGCTTACGTTGAGGGCCTCCCTTATATCACCCAGGGTTCTGGGCCCCTGCAGTAAGAGTGGGAGCAGCTTCCTCCTTTTCTTTGAGAGGACGATGAAGGCGAGGGTGTCCCTCTCTGGATACTTATCTCCTCCCATGCTGTGACCCTCTCCTCGCAGAAGGTTTATTATAAGCGTTTGTTAAATGCGTACAACAATATTTAAATTTTATGCTGGATAGATATATTTATACGCTGATAGCTACATTGCCTCACACATGCGTACTCTCTCCAGTGTTCACAGCTGGCGGAGAGCCTCAACAGGGTTAAGAGAAGAGGCTCGCCACGCGGGATATAAGCCAAATACCATGCTCATAATTACAGAAAAAGCTATGGAGAAAAAAATAAGCCAGAGGGGTGTTGAGATAAGCGCCGGGATCTGGGAGGAAGCCTCACCTGCAAGATGAAAGGTTTTTACTAAGGCCATGCTTATAAGGAGGTTGCCCAGCTTTGCCACAATAACTCCTGCTGCGGTGCCGATAACACCTCCCGCGAATCCCATTATTCCTGCCTCCACAAGAAATATTTCAAGAATGTGCCTTCTCCTGGCTCCGATGGATTTTAGCACGCCTATTTCTCTGGTTCTCTCGAGCACGCTCATTAGCATTGTGTTCATTATGCCGAAGCCAGCTACAATTAAAGCTATTGAGCCTATGGCAAAGAAGAGCAATTGAACTGCCTTAAAAAAGCTGCCTATGGATTTAATTATTTTTTTCATGCTGATTACGTTTCCGCCGGTAATTTTTTCTATTGCTTCAGCGATTTTGTCTGCGTCCTGGGGATTCTCTATCCTTACAATTATCTGTGATATTTCTTCCTCAGTGTCCACAATCTTCATGAGGGTTTCTCTGGGAACAATCACCGCATTATCCCCGCCGGAGAGAAAATCTCCAGCGAGGGCGCCCTCCTCCAGAATCCCCACCACTTTAAATTTATATTCCTCTTCCATAGATTTTAAAATTATATGTCGCCTGAGCTTTATCTGAATATTTCTACCCTCAGTATCTCTGTTTGCATAGTTTAGACTTCTCTTTTCTCTGAACTCTGAAATATTCTGCCTTCTGAAGCCGAGTACTGCCGAATATCTGTCGCTGTTTTTGAGAAACCTGCCTCCGCTGAGCTTTACACCCAGCTTTTTCTCTCTCTCCGGGTCCACACCCAGGACAACACATGGCTCTGCTCTCCCCCTGTACTCCATAAAGAGGAAGCTCTGAAGTCTTGGAGCAGCGCCGGTGACGCCTCTAATTTTCTCAATTTTTCTGACATGTTCCATGCTAAGTACTTTCTGCTCTCCGGTGGTTCTATCAAAGCCTGGAGCAACCACAAGCTCATTTCCAACCTCGCCGAGGGATGCTAAAACAAAATTTTTCAGTCCTTCACCTATGGAAACGAAGAGTACAATTGAGGCTATCCCAACGGCTATGCCCAAGATTGTCAGAAGGCTCCTGAGCCTCCTTCTTTTGATGTTTCTCACAGCAATTCTTGAAATCTCAACGAGCATGCTCTAAATCCCCAGGAGCCATCTGAGAAATCTTGCTATTATTCCATTGCTCTTATTTTTCACTTCGGGCGCGGTGTCATTCTTTACAAATACAAGAATATTTCTTTCAAGCTTCTTTCTTTTGCTGCTCTCGTCAGTATACAGTATATCTACAGGAATTTTAACCATGCCAGAGTTCTCTTTAAATTCAAGCGTGAATCTCACCGTGGAGAAGTCGTCTGAATTTAAGGTGCCAATGTAGGTGCTCCGCGGGCGGATGCTGTATCCCTCACCTTGGTTGATTGCAACCTCAACGAAATTCGCCTCTGCTCTTGCTGTATTGACCACGTCAAACTCCAGCTCAACGTCGCCGCAGCATGGCACAACGGGTGTGCCGTCTTTATATTCTACAGCCGGATCAAAGGAAACGCTGACTATCTCGAAGCTTGCAGGGGTGGCAATGCTCACACCTAAGGTGAGGTTCTGCTTTACCCGGTGACCTCCCACATCTCTGTACTCCAGCTCCAGGGGAATGGTGTATCCGCCTGGCTGGGCATCGCCTGCGATTTTAATTCTGAATTGCAATGTTTTCTCCCTGCCGGGCTCAAGGGAGGAGATGTAGCGGTAGTACTCCAGCCCCTCCGGCAGGAAGGGCTTGTTCAGCAGGAGCTTTGCCTCAATTTCGCTGAGCTTTCTGCTTCCGGCATTCTTTATTTTCAGCACCAGCCTAACCCTGTCTCCGGGCATGGGCGAAGCGGGGGTGAGGGTGAGGTTCTCCACTACCAGCTTTGAGGACCCGCTTATGGTGAGGAAGATTGGAAATATATCTCTTTTAACAGGGTCCTCCACGTATACCACCTTGAGCTCAGCCCGGTAGGTTCCTGGCCTGGCTTCGGGGTCTATGCTCAGGCTGTATCTCAGCGTGGCGGTGGCATTCGCTTTTAGCTCGCCGAGTACTATCTCCTGGGTAGAGGTGCGCACTTTTGCACCTCTTTCAAAGTACTCAAAGTAGAATGGTCTGGAGAATTTGAGGGTGCATTTTATTGTCCTGAGGTCACGGGGGTCGGCATTCTTTATCTTTATTACCAGCGGAATGTTCTCATCCCCGGGCAGAGCCTTTGCGCTGCCCTCGTCGCCCCAGCCTACCGAGACCACCTCCACACCCACCCTTTCCGCGTGAGCGGTGGAGATGGCGAGGAGCACCGCCGTTAGGATTACAGCGTAGGACAGCCTCATGCCCGTCCCCCGGCTATTTTTCCGTCTCTCAGCTTTACAATCCTGTCCGCAAATCCCGCCATCTCAGAGTCGTGGGTTACCATGACTATGGTAATGCCGTGCTCCTCCCTCAGCTTCAGAAGCGTCTCCATAATTAAGAGGCTGTTCGCCGAGTCAAGCTCGCCAGTTGGTTCGTCGGCGAGGACTACTTCTGGTTTATTTGCAAGGGCACGCGCTATGGCGACGCGCTGCTGTTCGCCTCCGGAGAGCTGCAGTGGTGTGTGGCTCAGCCTGTCTCCGAGACCAACTTCGCGAAGAAGCTTAGCAGCACGACGGCGTCTCTGGGCCGGCTTCACCCCGGCGAAGACCATTGGAAGCTCCACGTTTTCCAGAGCGGTGAGCGCGGGTATAAGATTGTGGAACTGGAATACAAAGCCTATCTTTTTCGCTCTTACCTCAGCCAGCTCATCCTCGTCAAGTGCAGTTAGCTCGCTGTCAGAGAGGTAAACTCTGCCGGAGGTGGGCCTGTCGAGCCCGCCGAGAATGTGAAGAAGGGTGGATTTACCGGAGCCGCTCGCTCCAACTACAGCGAGAAATTCGCCTTCCTCTATTTTTAAGTCAACGCCGCGCAGGGCGTGAATCAGTGCACCACCAAGTGTGTAAACCTTGCTGAGGCTGACAGCGGAGATCACAGCAAACCGCCCCTGAAGCTGAAAATTAGAAGAAATCGACAGCTATATATTTGTTTCGGTTATAAATGTTTTAATGCGATTAAAATATTAACACCTGATTGAAATATTTTAATGAGACGATAATATTTTAACCACATTGAAATATTAACATCTGATTAAAACATTTTAAACCGTTAAAAATATATAGTGGACTTTTTCATAAATTCCAATTCAGCTGGAGCTGAGGAGGATGAATGAGGTACCTGAAGCTGAATGTGGGTCATGCACTCACCAGGAGGAGGCTGCATAACATGCTGGCTAAATTCAAACCGGCCGTGCTTAAGCTCGAAAGCGCCTCAACGGGATTGAACAACCGCACGATAAGGTACGCTCTTGAGCTGAAGAGGAGAGGGTTCGCAATCAGGGAGGTAAAGCTGTTCACCCGCCGCAAAGGCCCCAGAGGCAGGAGCAGGGAGCACTACCTTATCGCCGTGACGCTCGCCGATGAAGCACAGCGAGGCAGATTTAAAAGAAGCGAGCCGGAGGGCGATGACGCGGAGGAGAAGGAGGTGAGAGTGGATGGATAGGAAGATGAAGTTTGTGTATGCAGGGCTGATGGTGCTGCTGATGCTTGGAGCAAGCGTGGGCACAGTGGTGGCTGATACAATGAACTATGCCATACTAATTGGCAATGATGAACTTGCACAAGCGGCAGCGAGTGCGTCAACTATGGGTGGCCTACTTACGTTACTGCCTCTTATAGTGAGTCCAGCAACCGCTTGGTTCATTGCTGGCTATTTCACAACGACGGCGGCGGTATACGCGTAGGGGGTACGAACTTGAGAAATTTATCTCCTTTTTCTTTTTTATACATAAAAAAGGAGGTGATATTTTGGTACAGGAAAGATTTATTCTACGTGTGTTAGGTTATATATTGACTCTTATTGGAGCTTTAACTCTGGGGTTTGTGGCTTTTGGTAGGGGACATCTTGAAAAATGGATTTTAGATTTTATAGGCATTGTAGGTACAATTTTGCTAATTAACGGCTCGGCACTCTTGATAAAATCAGTATGGAAGAGGTAACCGCATGTTATCAAGAGCTGGCCAAAAATTGATGTGGATCTGCACTATGATCTTTTTGTTTTCTTTTGTTTTTGGTTATTCGGTTGATATACCAGATAGGTTTAAAGATTTAAACAACTTTAATAACTTGGACATACCACATCTCAACACTTACTCATTGATCATTAATAACTTGAAAGTGATGTTAATTATAATATTTGGCTCATTTTCACTTGGATTGTTCACAATTTCAAGTATATTCTGGCAGGGCTACATTCTCGGTCTGACACTAAAAGCCAAAGGTTTGACAAGCTCTTTCTTAATCATACCGCATGGACTTTTTGAATTCCCTTCAATTTGGCTCGCTGGAGCAGCAGGCTTGAAGGGCCCGCAGGTTTTTCTCCGCTACCTTCGCGGTGGAGAATTTGTCACAAGGAAGGATGTAAAAGAATACCTCACCCTCTCCGCCCTTTCTGTTGTGCTCATAGTCATAGCCGCCTGGATTGAGGCGAACATAACTCCAAAAATCGCCGAGAGGTTTCTGCCATGATGGACATAATTATAAAGCCAAAAAGCTTCATATCAGAGAATCTAAAGCACGAATACAGCCTGAAGAAGCCCCTTGCCATTGTTTCCTTTATCTCCATTCTGGGAGGAATTTCTGGCTTTCTGATAATGCGGAAGCTCATGGAGAATCTGCCGGAGGAAATCCACTCCATCTTTATCGCAGGCTCAGGCATAGGCTTGTTCTTTGGCATTCTCGGCGGCATAGTCATGTGGGCGATAATGGCAGCCTTCTTTCACATTCCGGCAGTGCTAATGGGCGGGAGCGGCGACTACCGCAAGCTTTTAGAGCTGGTCGGCTACGCTCAGGTACCACTGATCTTCTCGTCAGTAATTACCTTGATAGTAATTGCCGGGTTTGCACCTAACCTGACACCCGAGCTTATTCAGAATAGAGCAGCGGTAGAGCAGGCTTTTCTGAGCGTTCCAGCCTTCAAAGCCTCAAAGGTATTCGGCAGGCTCATGCTCTTCTGGAGCTTGTACCTTTCGGTAATGGCGGTAAGGGAGGTCCACAGAATCTCAACTAAGAAGGCTGTAGTTTCGGTTTTTATTCCTGTTGCTCTCTATGCACTAATCTCCGAGGGAGTCAGGAGGTGGATTGGAGCTTAGATGTGCAATCCATGAAGCTGAGCGAAAAAGTTAAGCGGGATGGATGGTAAAAACATTCTGCACCGTGGTGGCATTTACTGTACGCGGGGGACAAAATGAAGGAATTCAAAGCGATTGACATCGCTGGAATACTGGTGGGAGTGGTTATTCTGGCCTATAATCTTATTTACGTATTGGCCAACGCTCCAGAAGACATTATTTTCATGCTGGGTTTTATTTCATTGTTTCTATTTATGGCAATTTACTTTCTATCTCATGATGGTGTGGTGAAGCTGGGGAAGCTGGAAATTTTAGCAGCCACTATTTTCGTGTATCTAACTTACATCGCTGGATTCATTGCATTTAAAATCTATATATTCAGCCCATTGGCCTGGAGCTTAACCGCTTCATTGGGTTTATGGATGATGTGCTTTATAATTAGAAGCAAATATGATGTTAAATTGGAAATAAGCAAGAAAATAGTAACTATATTTTTGTTTTTTTATTTTTTAATCGGTGTGTTCTGGAGAGCTACAAGGTCTTATGAAAATTACCTTGCATTAATTTCTACGTTAATATTCATAACCTTTTTAGCATATTTAATTACAATTAATTTAAAGGAGGGAATAAAATAGAACACGATTACGAGCTGTTTAAAAATAAATTAAGAAGAAGCCAAAAGGCATTAATGCTGTCTCTTGCAATATCAGTTTTGCTTATTATGGCTGATATAAAATATAATAATTTCACCATTAAGTATAGGGTTATATCCATTGTTACCTCGCTAATGTATGGCGTATTTTCTGCGTATATATTCTTAAAACCCGAGTTATACTATGAAGATTGGAGTAACATTAGACAATCATCGCTAAAATCTAAATTATCTGCGGGAATGCAATATATGCTGATGCATATGCGCTATTTAATGTTATACGCCATTTTAGCAGCGATAATTATGACCTGGTGGGTCTACTATATTAGAACCGAAGGCTTGCAGTTTTATAATTTCGGAGTAGTATTTGTTGGATGGTCAATATTTGGAGGCTCTTTATATGGGCTGTATTCAATTATTAAATCGGATATTCAATATAATCTCAAATAATAAAAATATCTATGGGTGACAACACTTATTTT
>Ga0256830_1001632_pt1 | contig 15586 bp, 14 predicted proteins | sample 128326metaG_FD_190537 | JGI IMG/M metagenome (GOLD analysis project Ga0256830, IMG submission 190537) | Hydrothermal vent microbial communities from Lau Basin, Pacific Ocean - 128-326 | ecosystem: Environmental > Aquatic > Marine > Hydrothermal vents | place: Pacific Ocean: Lau Basin | collected... | reverse complement strand
TATCCGCACATTGAATTTGCTCATGGCCAGTATTTTGGTTTTGAAGAGGAAATCTACGCACTGCTTAATGAACGTGTACTTGAAGCCAGCGGTGAGTTAAATGATAACGAACGCCGCATGATGGAATGTGATGGTTGTTTGTATCGACAGGAAGCAGAGGCGGATCACCATCATCACCATGAGCATAGCCATAATCATAACCAGGAAAAGGCAGACGCATGAGTAATGTAATCACCGAACAGCTGACCCAGGCAGGGCAGAAAATCGAACACGATTCATTTGCCATTGTTGATAACGAAGCCGGGTCACACGAAGCCTATAGCGAAGATGAATGGCAAATCATACGTCGTATGATTCATGCAACAGCAGACTTTGAGTTTAACGGTCTGGGTTGTTTTCATCCGAAGGCGACTGAGGCGGGTATACAGGCGCTGGTTTCCGGTGCGCCGATTGTGGCTGATGTGGAGATGATTTGTGTGGGACTTTCCAAGCCTCGTCTGGCACATTTTGGCGTACATACTCATCACTTTATTGCTGATGAAGATGTTATTGCCCAAGCTAAAATGGAAAATACCACCCGTGCGGTGCAGGCGATGCGCAAAGCGCATAAACAAGGTTTGCTTGATGGCGGTATCGTTGCTGTGGGTAATGCGCCAACCGCCTTGCTGGAAGTATTAGCATTGATTAAACAGGGTGCAGCGCGGCCGGCTTTAATCGTCGGTATGCCGGTAGGATTTGTTTCTGCCGCAGAATCCAAAGATGCTTTGAGTGAGTTGAAAGAAGTGCCATGGTTAATTACCAGGGGACGCAAAGGGGGATCAACATTGGTGGTGTCGGCTTTGCATGCCTTGTTGGCATTAGCCGAAGCGCAGCAAAAAAATGCGTAAGGCATAAATAGTTATAACGCCAATACAAGCATGCAAAAGCAGAAAAAAAAGAAGGGTACCCGCAAGGGTTTTACCACAGGGGCATGTTCTGCCGCTGCGGCCCGTGCTGCGTGTCTGGGATTGCTGACCAATGAAGTGCCGGATGATGTGGAGTGTCAGCTACCCAACGGCCAGCAGGTGCGCTTTGCGGTGACTGAGGGTTATTGCAAAAACGGTCGGGCCCATGCGGTGGTGATCAAGGATGCCGGTGATGACCCGGACGTTACCCACAAGGCACCGCTGACTGCCGACGTGCGTTTACTGCCGGGATACCCGGATCAGGTGCTGATCAAAGGTGGCTCCGGTGTGGGTGTAGTCACGATGGCGGGGCTGGGTCTGGAAGTGAACGGCCCGGCGATTAATCCTGTTCCGCAAAAAAATATCGAGGAAAATGTGCGTCTGGTGGCAGGGTCGTTATTGGAGACACAGGGGCTGGAAGTGACCATTTCCGTGCCCGGTGGTGAGGTCATGGCGAAGCGTACCCTGAATGCGCGATTGGGGATCATCGGTGGAATTTCCATTTTGGGTACCACGGGTATTGTGCATCCTTATTCCACGGCGGCGTTTCGTGACAGTGTGATCCAGGGTATTCAGGTGGCGTCCAATCAGGGGCAGGATACAGTGGTGTTGACCACCGGCGGGCGCACGGAAAAATTTGTTATCCGTGAACTGCCATCATTGGCTCCCGCCTGTTTTGTACAAATGGGTGATTTTCTCAAATATGCACTGGACACTGCGGTAAAAGAAGATATCAAACATGTGATCATCGGCGGTATGGTGGGCAAGCTGACCAAAATGGCGCAGGGCGAAACCATTACTCATGCCAATCGCAATGCGGTGAATACCGGTTTGCTGGCGGAGCTGGCAGCGGGTATTGGCGTGCCCGATGATGTTTGTGATGATATTCGTGCGGCGGAAACGGCACGTTATGCGGGTGAGCGCATTGAGGCTTTGGGGAAGGGCGCTGAGTTTTATCAGGCGCTGGGTAATAAAGTGATCAGCACCGTTATGGCGCGTTACCAACATGCACCGTTTGATCTTAATGTGCTGATTTGTGATTTTGACGGCAACAAGTTGGCGGAGACCTAATGGTAGCATCCAACACTCCCATCTATATTATAGGCGTGCTGGACAACGGCACCGAGGGTATGACTCCCGTTGCGCTGGCGCATATTGCAGCAGCGGATGTGGTGATCGGTGCTCATCGTACTTTGGCATTGTTTGCTGACAATTTTGTCGCTGACATAACACAACATGATATTGCGCAGGGTCTGTCAAAAGTGCCGGTGTGGATTACTGAAGCACAGGCCGATGATCTGAAGGTCGTGGTGCTGGCCACGGGCGACCCCCTGTGTCATGGCATTGGTCGTTATCTGATGAATAAACTGGGTAACGAACAGTGTGAAGTGATACCTAATGTCTCTACCCTGCAACTGGCCTTTGCACGTTTGGGGCTGGCCTGGCAGGACGCGGTGATTGCATCTGCTCACAGTAAAGATGCCGGAGAGTGGTCAAATGAAGCCGGGCCGGAGCATGGTTTGTATCCATTGTTACAGACGGTACAAAACCATTCTCTTATCGCCTTGTTTACCAGCCCTGAAAATACCCCGGACCGTATCGCGCGTATGCTGCTTAGTGCTGGTTTGGATGAGTCATTTACAATGTCTGTGGCAGAAGCCCTGTTGACCGATGACGAAAATATTATTCACGAACTGTCGTTGAGCGATGCGGCAGCGGCCCGTTTTGTCAGCCCTAACGTGGTGGTGTTGCAGCGCATAACACAAAATAGCCTTCCCGTGTTTGGTTTGGATGATGCCTGTTATGCGCAACGAAAACCGGATAAAGGATTGATCACCAAACGTGAAGTACGGGCTGTGTCATTAGCACGTCTGCAACTGCATGCAGACAGTATTGTCTGGGACATCGGTGCCGGTTCCGGCTCGGTGGGCCTGGAAGCGGCACGTTTGTGTTGCTCGGGTTATGTTTATGCTATTGAAAAAAATCCGGCTGATTTCGCTATTGTTCAGCAAAACCGCGAAAACATGGCCATCACTAATTACCGTGTACAGCACGGCAAAGCACCTGAACGGTTAGACACCTGGCCGAACCCGGATGCGGTGTTTCTGGGTGGCTCGGGCGGAGAGCTGGCAGAGCTGATTCGTTTGTGTCTGTCGCGCCTGAAAGTGGGAGGCTGGTTAGTGATGAACTTTGTCACCCTGGAAAACCTGACGCAAGCAACACAAATGCTTAAAGCAGAAAATGCCCAATGGGATGTGACCCAGTTGCAGGCCAGCCGCAGCCAACCGATTTTGCATATGCATAGAATGGCCGCTGAAAATCCAGTGTGGATTGTCTGTGCCCAGGCAGCGGAAAAACCGACAGAGATGAAAGAATAATGAATAACGGTATTTTGTACGGGCTGTCACTGGGGCCGGGTAATCCGGATTTAATGACGCGCCGTGCCTGGGCATTATTGCAGACGGACAAAGTCTGGAGTTATCCCATTCGTAATGCAAAAAGCGATAGTTATGCGCTAGGTATTGTTTTGCGCGCAGGACTTGAATTACCCGCCGAGCATATGCCATTGATTTTTCCCATGACACATGATGCCGAGAAACTTGCCAAATACTGGCTGCGTGCCGCAGAGAGTGTGCTGGAAAAATTACAGGCCGGGGAGGATGTTTTGTTTCTGGTGGAAGGTGATGCCTCAACCTATTCAACCTTTGGCCATCTGGCGAAGACTGTTGCTGCATTGGATGAAACAGTCATCATTGAAACAGTCGCGGGCGTGCCTTCATTTAATGCCGCCGCTGCGCGGGTGCAGATGCCATTGGCGGATGTGGATGACACCGTTGCGATTATTCCGGCGGGTTACGGCCTGGACGTGATTGCCACCATGCTCGATGAATTTGACACGTTGATCCTGCTTAAAGTCAAACCCTTATTGGATGACATTATTGATTTACTGACCGAACGTGAATTGTTACCGCACAGTCGTTTTATTGAAAAAGCCGGTACGCCGGAAGAGCGGGTGATTACCAATATCAGCGGTTTGTATGGCGAAAAAGTTAACTACCTGTCTTTGCTGCTGGTTAAAAACCCTCATCGGCAACGGGGTGAAATGATTCGAGGCTGTCGTAAAAAAACGGTATTGAAAAACGTTTCGTAATATATGTAGGGTGGGCAATGCCCACCCTACACAAGCAGCGGAAAACTAAAGTGAAAAGGTTTAAAGATGAATAATACTGTAACACCTTCAACAACACCCCGTGTGGCATTCATTGCCATCACCAAACACGGTGCCACTCAGGTGGCGGCAATAGCTTCACGTATGCCCGAGGCTGATATTGTAGTGGCGGAAAAATTTGCACCATTAATGGTGGATGTACCCAATAAAGTTAATGCCTATGTCGGCCCGCTGCGTGAACAAATGGCCGGGTTTTTTGCCAACTATGATCAACTTGTATTTTTTGTATCTTTGGGTGCCGTGGTGCGGTTGATTGCCCCACATCTCAAATCCAAGGACGAAGACCCAGGCGTGCTCGTGGTGGATGATGCCGCTCAGTTTGTGATTCCGGTGTTGTCCGGTCATGTCGGTGGTGCCAATGCCTATGCTGAACAGTTATCAAATATGCTGGGTGCCACTGCTGTGCTGACCACGGCCTCTGATGTGGGCAAGACTATTCCAGTGGATATTTTGGGGCGTGAACTGGGCTGGAAGGTGGAAGCCCCCAAACTGAATATTACCCGTGTCTCCGCCCATGTGGTGAATGAGGAGCCTATTGCCCTGGTACAGGAATGTGGCTCAAAAAGCTGGTGGACCCGTCCAACGCCGCTGCCAAAAAATATTCATCTGTTTGATAAATTTGAAGATGTTGACCTGAATAAATTTCCGGGACTGTTATGGATTACCCAGCGGGAAATAGATGATAAAACCTGGGCCAGTCTGGATGAACGTTTGGTGGTTTATCGCCCGCCACAAGGTCAGGAAGCTTGAAACCCCAAGATATGGACGGAAAGTTGGTTTTAGGCATGGGCTGTGATCGTGGTGTTTCGCTGGAAACACTGAACACAGCGCTTGACCAGGCGCTGGAGAAAATCAACCAAACTCGTGATGCAGTAATGGCCCTGGCCAGCATTGATAAAAAAAGTGACGAGCTTGCCTTGTTGGCACTGGCAGAACAGCAGTCCTGGCCATTGCATTTTTTCAGTGCTACGCAACTGGCGCAAGTGGAAGTACCCAACCCCTCAGTGGTGGTGATGAAGTATATGGGAACGCCAGCGGTAGCAGAGGCAGCCGCCATACTGGCGGCACAGGCCAGCATGCAGGATTTATTGGTAGAGAAACATAAATATAGAGGTGTCGATGGAAAAAATGCCACGGTGTCGATTGTAAAAAGCTTGTTGTAAAGTTTTTTCTTGCTCGATTTTAAGTGTTCATTGGTCTTTTTGTTTTTCTCTATTTAACACAGAATAAACGTGTAGAGTCTGGTGGAACCGCTGCGCTTGTTCCACCCTACTGATCGAGAGTGGAGTTGGAGCATTCGTTGATTTTTTTGTTTCGCTCTATCCGATACAAGGCAAAACCGTAGGGTGGAACAAGCGCAGCGGTTCCACCATGACCATGCATAAGCTCTGCAAATTCGATGACCTGAAGTCGGAAAAATAGTCCTCATGCAGCCGTTGCGTTTTAAGTATCAACGGCCCTAAAAAGACCATCGACATGATCAGTATATTCAAAATCAGGAATTATAAAAAAGTACCAGCAGTAGATGAAACTGGTGGGAGTTTAACAAACTTGTTTAGCCTGACGGCTATGCACTTGAGGGGAAAAGGTCACCCCTCTACCCCGGTTTTCCTATAAAAATTAACGATAAACAGAGGTTGCACAATGAGTAAAGGTAAAATTCTGCTGGTGGGTTTTGGCCCCGGTGCCAAAGAGCATATGAGTGGCCGTGCCATCGCCGCAATTGATGAAGCCGATGTAGTGATCGGTTACACCACCTATATCAAGTTAGTCCAGGACCAACTTGAAGGCAAAGAGGTGGTGAAAAAAGGCATGACTGAGGAAATAGACCGCTGCATCGAAGCCTATGAGCAGGCACAACAAGGCAAGGTAGTAGCGTTGATTTCATCGGGTGATATTGGTGTGTACGGTATGGCGGGGCCAACTTATGAAGTGTTGCTGAAATCCGGCTGGACACCCGACAGCGATATCGAAGTGGAAGTAGTGCCGGGCAGTACCGCGTTGTCAGCCTGTGCTTCTTTGGTGGGCGCACCGCTGACCCATGATTTCTGTTCAATCTCCTTGTCGGATCTGCTCACTCCCTGGCCGGTGATTTCACGACGATTGGAAGCAGCGGCGCGCAGTGATTTTGTGCTTGCCTTGTACAACCCCAAAAGTGGTCGTCGCACCGGACAAATTGTCGAAGCGCAGCGTATTTTGTTGCAACACCGTAAACCCGAAACACCGGTCGCCATCGTCAAGTCCGCTTATCGTGAAGCGCAAAATATACAGATTGTACGCCTGGATGAAATGAAAGATTGCAAAATCGGTATGTTAACCACGGTGCTGGTGGGTAACAGCAGCACGTTTCTTGAACAGGGTTTGATGATTACTCCGCGTGGTTATGCCAATAAATACAGCAGTATCACGGGTGAAATCAAAGAGGGTGAAAAACGTGGCCGCTCGTTGAGCATGGGCCTGGATGGCTGGCAGGAATGTGTACGTGAATATTTGCGTGATGGTTTACAACAGGGTCGTACACCATCGTTACGTGAAGTGACAAATTATTTTGATATGCCACGGGGACAGATTCTCAGCGCCATTGCCGCAGGGAATGAAGAGGATTCTGCCGGTGAGTTTTCAGCGGTAGCGGTGAATGATGACCTGTTGAAACTGGTACAGGAAGATGCCAGTGAATGGGGCAGGGTGAGGGTTGTGGTGCGCAGTGAAGCCGATGCGGTGACCGAGCTTATGTTGAATGCCGGTGATTTTAAATCCCGTGGTGAATGGTTGAATATCGAAAATGCGCATTTTCATCTGCATATCCACTGGCGCAATGTGGCGGCGGCATGGATGCTGAAACGCGGTAATTCATTGTGCAGTGTGCATTTTGTCGATGCCACCGGTGATGCGGTGTTTAATCTTTCGCTGATCAGGTCAGAAGGTGAATTTGATACTGCTGCTTTAAAGCATTACCAACAGGTCTGGCAGCGGCAAGTGAATAACGCACAACCTTCGTGATGGCACTATCAAGCCAGGTGTTGTAAACGCAAAGTTCGCAGAGACGCAAAGAACGCAAAGACTATATTGTTTTTCTTTGCGCTCTTTGCGTCTTCGCGCACTTTGCGTTAAATACTCAATAATAAATTTTAATAATCGCTTCATGAAAGACAAATGAATGAAAAGATAAAGAGGTAGAAAAATGAGTGAATTGGAAAAACCAAAAATGATGAATTACGCACGCCACATGCTGGTGTGTGTCGGCCCGCGTTGCACTGAAGAAGGTGAGTCGCAGGAGTTGTTTGATTCACTGGGCGAAAAATTCAAAGCCGCCGGTATCGACAAAGGTGAGTTGCGCGTAAAACGCACCCGCACCCAATGTTTTGCGACCTGTAAATCCGGGCCGGTGCTGTGCATTCAACCCGATGGCATCTGGTATTACAATGTGACCGAAGCCAATCTGGATCGCATTATCAAAGAACATCTGGTGGGTGGCGTGCCGGTGGAAGAATTGATTTATCACCGTGGCCCCGAATGTGCGGCCTGATCACTAATGACAACACATCACTTTTCTGAAACTGATCGTGAAGTGCTATATCACGTTATCCGTGAGCGTCGTGATATGCGTCACTTTATTGCAGGCAGCAAAGTGGATGATGCGGTACTAACGCGCATTCTTGATGCAGCGCATGCAGCTCCTTCGGTGGGTTTGATGCAGCCCTGGCGTTTTATTCAGATTACACAAACCGACCTGCGCCACCGCGTGGCGGCTCTGGTGGAGCAGGAGCGTATACAGACCGCCAGACAACTGGGCGAAAGAGAGGCGGAGTTTCTGCGTCTTAAAGTTGAGGGTTTGCATGAATGTGCAGCTTTGATTGCGGTGGTGCAGGCACCGGACGATGGCACGGTATTCGGTCGCAGAACCATGCCGGAGGAAATGGCATTGTGTTCCACTGCTTGCGCCATTCAGAATATGTGGCTGGCTTCTCGGGTGGAAAATCTGGGTATGGGGTGGGTGTCGTTTTTTGATCCCGAAGCATTGGCGAATCTGTTGGCCTGTCCTGAAGGTGCGAAACCCATCGCCTTGTTATGTATCGGTCCGGTACATGCGTTTTATGAACGGCCCATGTTGCAGCAGGAGGGATGGCGACAGGGCCGGGATTTGCAGGAATGTTTATTTGAAAATCGCTGGCCGGAGCCTTAAGGAATGTTTTCAATGGACATGTCGCTATGGTCAGTTATGGCATCTGTGGTGACCACCGTGGGGTTAAGTGTTGCGCTGGCATTGTTGCTGGATCATTTATGGGGCGAGCCCCGGCGCTGGCATCCATTGGTGGGTTTTGGACGGCTGGTGAGTTGGCTTGAACAGCGTTTGTGGCGGGCGGACAGTTCACCATTAGCGGCACGCCTGCGCGGTATGTTGGGTGTTGTACTGTTATTGATTCCAATCAGTGCAGGTGTGTTTTATGTTTCACAGTTTGAATGGCTGGGCACTGCGCTTGGTGTGTTGCTGTTGTATCTTGCCATCGGTGGTCGCAGTCTGGCCCAGCATGCCATGCAGGTGCGTGATGCCTTGCAGGAAAATAATACCGCCAAAGCCCGCACCATGGTCGGACGTCTGGTGAGTCGTGATACCCGCACCCTGAATGAAACACAGATATCCAAAGCAACGGTGGAATCCGTGCTGGAAAACGGTTGTGATGCCGTATTTGCTGCGCTGTTCTGGTTTGTTATTGCCGGTGCTCCCGGCGTGATTTTTTATCGACTGGCCAACACGCTGGATGCGATGTGGGGTTATCGCAATACACGCTATCAGCATTTTGGCTGGGCGGCGGCACGTCTGGATGATGTACTGAATTTTATTCCGGCGCGTCTTACCGCGCTGACTTATGCGTTGTTGGGCGAGTTTCAAAAAGCCATACGCTGCTGGCGTCATCAGGCTTATAACTGGAAGAGCCCCAATGCCGGTCCGGTGATGGCGGCGGGGGCGGGTGCCTTGTCATTGCAACTGGGTGGTGCGGCAACGTATCACGGTGAGTTACAACAGCGGCCATCACTGGGGCTGGATAAACTGCCACAGGCCCGTGACATTCAGCGGGCTGTGCGTCTGGTTAATCGCGGCATGTTATTGTGGTTGCTGGTTATCGTTATGGGGGGATGGTTCTTTGTCTGAGTCCCGTGTGAATAAGCCTGATTTTACCAACAATAGTTTTACCGGCAATGATTTTGCCAAAAGTGGTCTGCTGGAACACGGTGGCAAGTTACGACAGGCAGCTTCCCATTATGGTATCGCTCTGGATGAATGGCTTGATTTATCCACCGGCATTAATCCAAACGGCTGGCAAAAAGCGTTACCGCCAATGTCAACCTGGGTACGTTTACCGGAAGACGAAGACGGCCTGTACGATGCAGCCTGTGCTTATTACACCGCACAGGATTTATTACCTGTGGCGGGTTCACAGGCCGCCATTCAGGCATTACCTAAACTGTATGCACAGTGCAGCGTCGCTGTACTGGCACCCAGTTATAACGAGCATGCACATGCATGGCTGCGTGCCGGGCATCATGTTGATCTGATTCGCGCAGCGCAGTTGCACACTGCCATTGATCATCACGATGTAGTGGTTGTGGTTAATCCCAACAACCCCACCGGCGTGTGTTTTGATGTCGCCATGTTACTGGACTGGCATCAACGTCTGGCAGCGCGGGGTGGTTGCCTGATAGTGGATGAAGCTTTTATGGACTGTACGCCTGCCAACAGTCTGGCGGCTTACAGTGATAAAGACGGTTTGATTGTATTGCGTTCACTGGGCAAGTTTTTCGGACTGGCAGGCGCACGGGTTGGTTTTGTACTGGCGGCAAAAAAACAATTACGTGCATTGGCGCAAGAGCTGGGCCCATGGACGATCAATGGCCCGGCCCGCTGGCTGGCGACACAGGCACTGGAAGATCGCACCTGGCAGACCACCGCGCGCAAGCAACTCAAACAGCAATCACACCGTTTGTATACTGTGTTAAGCGACGCCCGGTTGACCCCCGACGGCGGAAGCCATCTGTTTCAATCCATTGCCACCACACAAGCCGCTATTATTCATCAACAACTGGCCGGGCAGGGCATATTGACCCGCCTGTTTGAAACCCCCGCACGTTTACGTTTTGGTCTGCCCGCCAATGAGCAGGAATGGCAACGTCTGCAACAGGCACTACGGGCACTGGATGTTCCACTGGCAGAATTGTCAGCATGAGCAAACGCAGTATAAAACGCGGCCTGATGATTCAAGGCACTTCATCGGACGCAGGCAAAAGCACGGTAGTGGCAGGACTGTGTCGCCTGTTAAAACGACGAGGCATCAGCGTCGCCCCGTTCAAACCACAAAACATGGCACTTAACAGCGCCGTCACCGTTGACGGGGGTGAAATTGGCCGGGCACAAGCCGTACAGGCCCAGGCCTGTGGCATCGAACCGCATACCGATATGAACCCGGTATTGTTAAAACCCAACAGTGACTCAGGCTCACAAATTATTATTCACGGCCATGCCATTGCGGAAATGGACGCACGCGCCTATCACGCCTATAAACCCAAAGCGATGGAAGCCGTACTGGCATCGTATCATCGCCTGCAACAACAATACGATGTGGTACTGGTAGAAGGAGCAGGCAGCCCGGCTGAAATCAATTTACGCGACAACGACATTGCCAACATGGGTTTTGCCGAAGCGGTGGACTGCCCGGTGCTACTGGTGGCCGACATCGAACGCGGCGGTGTTTTTGCGCAACTGGTTGGCACCCTGGAATTGTTATCCCGCAGCGAACAGGCATTGGTCACGGGAATGTTGATCAACCGTTTTCGCGGTGATGCAAGTTTGCTTGAACCGGGCATAAACTGGCTGCAACAACGGGTAAACAAACCCGTGCTCGGCGTATTGCCCTATCTGCATGAACTGCATCTGGAAGCGGAAGACAGCCTTGATCTCAGCAATCACCCGGCGGCTTCAGGAGAAGACGTACTCCGTGTCATTGTGCCCCGGCTGCCACGTCTGAGCAATCACACTGACTTTGATCCGCTGGGCTTGCAGACACAGATCGAACTGTTATTTGTAAATGCCGGAGAACCGCAGCCACCCGCCGACCTGATTATTCTGCCCGGCAGTAAAAGTGTACGCAGTGATCTGGACTGGCTGCGTGACAATGGATGGGACGTAGCGATTCAGCGTCACCTGCGTTATGGCGGAAAACTGCTGGGTATCTGTGGCGGTTTTCAAATGCTGGGACAAATGATTCATGACCCTGCCGGTATTGAAAGCAAACCCGGCTCCAGTGCAGGGCTGGGATTGTTACAACTGGAAACGACACTGGCAGCGGACAAAAAACTGTGCAATGTAAAAGGAAACCTATTGTTAGACGGTTCAGTGGTTCATGGTTATGAAATACATGCCGGATGCACCACTGGCGCAGCATTATCACGTCCGTTATTGAAATTGGATAACCATAATGATGGCGCTGTTTCAGATGATGGCCAAGTGATGGGCACTTACCTGCATGGCCTGTTTGAATCACAACCCGCTTGTGAAGCATTGTTGCGCTGGGCTGGGTTAACCAAACCCGAAATGATTGATTACCACGCAAGGCGGGAAACCGACATCAATCGTCTGGCGGATACCCTGGAAGAATATTTGGACATGCCGCAACTGGAATCGATGTTGGGTTTACTGGCATTTTGCCAGGAGCTTGTCCGGGAATGAAAAACCTGCCTCAAAATGGTTTTTCCTCGTGACGGCTTTCATTCTTGGACACGCCCCTCGTGACGGGGGAATCCTGTTGCCGCGCCACATCATCGATTGATACAATCATTGGTTGGCATGACAAAGGCGCAGGAAACAGACAACATATGTATATAGGCGGGAATATCATTCAGGACTGCTTTGGGAATCATTACCGCCTTCATATCCAGGGTGATGCACCGGTTAGTCTCTTTCTGCAAGCAAAGCAGTTTTCAGGCGCTGCATTCACCGAGCGTTTTGTCCGGGATGCCCAGGTTTCTTCAGTCTTTTGGCAGCGAGTCCTGTCCCGAATTTCTGCGCGAAACTTTAAACACCGCGCGAGCCTGGAATCGCGCATCAGCACCTTATTGATCCGAGGCACCCTCAAACTTTACCCCATCAAACATTTGGACGAACAGGAAAGGAGCGCATCCCCGGCAAAAACATCTGTCGCATTACCCGCCGTCAACGGAAAGGACTATACCCTGGCCCCCGCCAGCGTATTGCTGGTACAGCCTGAATCCAGAACCCAAACCTTTGCCAGCCAGGAACAGGCTGTGGAATTCCTGACAGAGCTGAAAATGGACGATGCCCAGCGAAATGACCTTGCCACGGCAATGAAAATACCCGCTGCAAACCAGAGCCCGGATACACACATTGCTGCAATGGCCGTAGCCCTGATGGAAAATCAATTTGTTATTATCACCAGTCCGCCGAAAATAACCCCTCGCCCAAAAAACAGCGTAGAAAATGCACCCGTTGAAAGCACAGCGGATATGCCCCCAAGCCTTGGGCCGCACGACGAACCGGGAGGCATATACGCACGGACAAGCAGTGTAATAGCGGCAGGGGCCGCTGTTGCCGCCGCCCCCCTTCAAGACACCGACACCCCACCACTCTGTCAACGCAACAGCCTCACCGTCAGCTGCCAGCACGGCCAAAGCGTCATCCTTGGTCCCGACACCAAACACATGCCCAGCCTCGATATTATTGCCAGCAGCAAAGCAGGCAAACAAGCCGACACCATCACCATAAAATCCGACATCACCGACATCTGCCCCAGCCATACCTCGAACCACATCAGCATTGGCGGCGAAATGATTCAGGTCAACCACACAGAGCCCGGCAAAACCAGCACCATCACAGCCTACGCGGAAAGCCTCAACATCCGCAGCAACCCGATCAAATACGCCTGGTTACCCCGCATCAAACCCAAAACCTACCCCATCTACCCCGGCACCACCTGTGACAACAGCAAACTCAAAGATGCCGGTAAAGGCATTCAACTCAACGTCTACCCCAAAGTAGCCTGGGACTGGGAAGTCGCCTTCGGTTATGGCAAAGACCAGCACAGCCTGGAAGAAAATGAAAACAGCAAAGGCGCGTACAAAAAAGCACTCAGTCAAAAACGCTTCAGCATCGACGGCCACATAAAACTCACCCAGGACAACGACACTTTTGAACTCAGCAGCCAATTCAAACAAGCCGTCGAAAGCAGCGCTCAACAAATTGAAGCTGTAACCAAACTTGTCGATGGCGTCATCAGCCGCTTTGACGAAGGCAAAGAACCCAAAGTCACCATCACCTGGCCCAACCTCAAACTCAAGCTGAAAACAGAACTGGCCGAAGGCAAAGATCACTACCGCAGCGTCGCTTTTGATTTTGGCGTCAGCGCCGCGCCGTTTTTTGGCCTGAATGTCGAAGTTGATATCCTGCCCGTGCTTGCCAAACCCCTGGACGGAGGTATTATCAGCAAATGGCTGATAGAAAAAGCCCAGGCCAGTATCAAAAAAGGCATGGGCAATGAAGACGGACTCTACTTTCTGAAAGGTGAAGTCAGCGTCATTATGAAAGGCAGCGGTACCCTTGCCTGTGATGCCCATTTTAAAGGCGATTTCTCAAACAACAGCAACCGCATCGAAAAAGTCAGTGGCAAACCGGTAGAAGGGAAAGTTGAATTCAGTGCCGAAGGCAAAGTGGATGTTAAAGGTCACCTGCTCAAAGTGAAGGTTGAACTGGTGGCCGGTGTTGGTATCAAATCGGGTATTACCCTGGGCATGGAAATTGACAGTGATGACACTGGCTACTACTGGCAACCGCAAGCCAGGTTTAATGGGGTGAAGGTTTATATTAGTAAGTATGTGAAGGTGGAGGAGGAGTCTGGAGACGGAGATGAAGAGTTTTCTATGGGGCAGATAGTAAATCCGCCAAACATGACTGTCAAAGAGATCGATGAACATGTTTGGATTGAAGAAAAACCTTTAACAACCAATAAACACTATTTCATTGAATACTGACCATGATTAAACACAGCATCATTATTTTATTAGGACTGACCATCATGCTAAACGTACAAGCTAGCGAGTATAAACAACCGGAATTTACCCTGGAGTTGACTATTACGGGAGTTGGGGTGGATATTCGTCTTAATGATATTACTATTGAATTTGATCGGTTCGGTGGCCATTCCACCATGAATTACGATGTCAATCAATCAATGATAGCGGGTGTCAACGAGCTTCAAGTGATCGCCTACCCCTTTTTTGGAAAAAAACGCGGAGAAGGACAGACCAAAGCGTATCACGAAGAGGCTGAAGTCAAGGCCACTTTGTATGTCAATGAACAGGGTGACAATAGCAATAAAAAAATATTGAGTCAGATTCATCTGCGCCCTGGTTTACCCCTGGAACAAGCTGCCAGTGAAAGCATCAAAATTGATGGCATTGATGATGTGGTATTGGACAATAAAAGCCAGCCACTTTCTTATCCGGCTATTACTTTTAATCAACAAGTCGTTGCAACGCGAAAAACCCTGCCGGTGCAGAGCAATTACTCACGCTGGGCATGGCAAGACGGGCAAGTTATCGAAGATTCCCAGGAGAATTATGATTCACTGCTTGCCGTTTACCGTGAAATTTATGAGACTTTTAAAAATAAAGATCGGACAAAACTCCTGGAATTACACGCCCCTCGTGCAGAAGAATATGCCATTGCCTATTATTTAGAAGGTGGTGTGGAAGCAGGGCATAAATTTATGAATACGGGAGAAAGGGCAAACGATGATGAGTCAAAACTGAGTGACTTTATAACACGCAGTACCAAGCTTGACATCTATGCGAATGGCAGGATGGCAAGAATTGTTAATGCAGCGCAATACCATCCTTTTGTATTTCTGCATAAAACGATGAACATCGTCCACACCATGAAATTTGGTTTTTATAAAAACAAAGAAGGCGACTGGATAATGATTCGTTAATCGCTTATCGCCAGTAACAAAATCATCAGAGAATAGTCTTCGCGTCTCTATTATCGCATGGCAAGTACACAATGGACTCTCCAAAAAGTTACTCAGCCCAGAATATCCCGCCTACGGTTGGGCGTTAAAAGTCAAACAGTAGTTGATTGATCGCGGGGGCAGGTTTTCCACCTCTTTCACCGTGTGAAGTCAGAATGTGTTCAGGTGACTGCATTTTTAATGTGGAATGAGATAATTTCCTGGCATGCCAAGCCTGGAAAGACTATGCGCACTGACAAATACAGATTGCAAAGAGGAAATAAAGTGAACAACTCCGAATGGTTAAAAGTACCCAGCGCCCAACTGGACAACACCGCCCGGTCAGCAGCAGAAGCCCGTCAGGCGGTATTAACAAAGCCGCCGGGCGCACTGGGTCA
>Ga0256830_1001631_pt1 | contig 15587 bp, 18 predicted proteins | sample 128326metaG_FD_190537 | JGI IMG/M metagenome (GOLD analysis project Ga0256830, IMG submission 190537) | Hydrothermal vent microbial communities from Lau Basin, Pacific Ocean - 128-326 | ecosystem: Environmental > Aquatic > Marine > Hydrothermal vents | place: Pacific Ocean: Lau Basin | collected... | reverse complement strand
CTTTTTTCTCTATTGACCACTCACCCTGCTGGAGCAAAGTTTTAAGTATGCCTATGATTCTTTCCTCTTTTTTCAGGGCTTCATCCCATTTTTTAAAGGAAAGCAGTTGCACAGCTTCGGGCATCTCTTGCTCAGCCAGTTGCCGCAAAGTTCTTCTCACCGGGAAGGGATAAAAGATGTTTTCTGTCTCGGATAATTGCAGGGTCTGTTTTCTCAGCTTTTCCTGCCTTAATTCCAGCCCTTTGCTCTGCATGGAATTCCGGGCAGTGAGGGTGTCTTTGTAAATTGCCTCTTCCTGCTTGAGGATTTCCTTTAAGGTGAGAAGGGTTTCTTCGTTTTTTTGCTTTTCTGCTTTTTTCCATAGATAGTGGTAGGAAGAGCTCTTTGCCCATTTCCCCTGCGGGGGCTGGTTGTCCCGGGCTGCTACCCAGTATTCAATTTCATCCCCGTCGTTTAGCTGCAGTTTTTTAATATCCCATTCCCAGGTGATGCTTTTCTCCTTTTCTCCTGATAGGGGAAGAGTTTGTACGATGAATTCCTTGCCTGCTTTTTTAGCTTTTAATTGTGCCTCTTCCAGTCCATAATCGTCGCGCAGCAGGGCGGTGATTTCAAGAGTTTTGTCTTCTCCTTCCAGGTCTTTTCCCGGCTTGACTATCTCTACAGAGGGAGGAGAATCGCTCTTCCCTTTCCAGGGGAGGGTAAAAGAAGTAAATTCTTTTTTTGCCTTTTCAATTTTTACCGTGAGAGGTTCTTTTTCTATTATTACCCTGCCTTCTATAGTTTTTCCTTTTACAGTAAGGGGTTGTTTTTTCCCTTTTATCCAGGCTTTTAGTATCTTCTGGTTTACGGTTGCTTCAAATTCAACCCGGAAGCCTTCCGGTATTTCTTTCTCTTCCCACCCTTTCAGCTTGAAGCTCTTTACCCCGGTATAAGGAGGCGGGAAAACGGTACCTTGGATTTGCAGTATTTTAAGAGGTTCAGTAAGTTCTACCCGGTAAAGGGGAGACTTAAATCTTAGGGTGATTACCTGGTATTTAAAAGGTTTCTCTAAGTTTTTGAAAATGTAAGAGAAATGAGAACCGGAAAATTTCATGAAGTTTTCTTCTTTGCCTCTCTTTATCTTTACAAAGGGGGGAATCTCCTTTCCAGGTATTGCTTGTACTATCAGGTCTTTCCCTTTTTCAACTTTTACATTTCCTGGAGTAATTTTTAGTTTATAGGAAACAGGTGCAGGTATATTGTTTAAGGGAGAAAAGAAAAGAAAAATTATCCCACTCAGTATACTCATTGATATGTTGGTTCGGATAAGCAATCTCCGCCGGAAAGCATTCACAAGTTTCCGGGGTGAGAAGGAGGACAGTGTTTTAATCCCTTCTCGGACTATTAGCCTCTGGAATAGTATGCCTTTTTCCTTTCCCAGCTGGAGGGCATTTATCACTTTATCTTTTTCCCCTTCCACCCGGTCTATCAGGAAGGCAACCCTATCCAGTTTATTTCGCGGGTAAAATAAAGTGAAGAAGGATAATATTATGCCAGAGGGCAATATAACAACGAGCGGTAATGTAGAAGGAAGAGAAAATTTAAATAATCTGCCCAGGAAAAAAAAGAATACGAATACAAGCAGAGAAAAGAAGTAAGTGTAGAGAAAAAAATCTTTTGCCCTTTCCCGGCGTAAGGATTTTTCTACTGTCCTGAGTTTCCTTATGAACTCCTTATAGTCTCCCACTTTTTTTATTGTACTCCTTTTTCTGCTGCAGGGAAAAGAGCCATTTGTCCAGGTCTTTCTCAATAAGGGGTTTTGCTTCCTGCCAGGAGTTTGCAGGGATTTTTTTATACCCCCTGAAGAAAAGACGGATTCCAGGGGGTAGGGTAGTGCAGTGTTCTCTTGCCCAGTTTCGTATGATTCTTCTTATGCGATTTCTTTTTACCGCATTACCGCAGGATTTAAAGGCAGTAATAACTATTTTGGGAGAAGAGTTCTCGTCTTCTATTTGCCAGATAATTTCTACGTACTCTCCCCTCCTTCTCTTTCCTTTCTTTTTGAGCTCTCCTATCTCTTTGAATTTAAGAGTAAACAGTTTCATTAAAAGATTTTAGCATGGAAATCGGTAAGTTGATAATACTCAGGTTTCTTGGTAAAATCTCTATTAACATGGGCAAGTTGACAAGCAGGGTCTTAGTGTTAAATCGTTACTGGCAGGTAGTGAATATTTCCACGGCGCGGAGAGCTTTTTGCCTCTTGTTTGTAGGAGCAGCCAAGGCAGTAGTAGATGATGGAGAAGGTTTTCAGACTCTTGGCTTTGAGGAATGGGTGGATTACTCCCTGCGTAACCTTGATGGCGAAGATACGGTTGCTACAGTGCGCTGGATTTTGAGAATCCCACGGGTTATCCTGCTTTCTCACTATACCGGTTATCCCTCGTTGACGGTAAGGCTCACGCGTAAGAATGTATACAAGAGGGACAATTATACATGCCAGTACTGTGGAAAAAAGTTTTCTCCTGAATTTTTGAATATAGACCATGTTATTCCTCGCTACAGAGGGGGTAAAACCACCTGGGAAAATGTGGTGTGTTCCTGCCTATGGTGCAATCTGAAGAAGGGAGGAAAGACCTTGAAAGAAGCGGGCATGAAGCTTCTCAAAAAACCTCGTGCTCCCCTTCGTTTATCTATTCATCAGGATGAAGTAGTAGAATTTGCTCATCCTTCCTGGAAGCATTTTATTGATGTTTCGCAATGGAAAGTAAAAGTAGGGGAAGAAGATGCCTGGAACTAAAATGAAAGTGAATCAGGGTAGCGATAAAATTTACAAAAGGGTAAAATGTTCTTACTGCAGAAAAGAAATTGCCTGGAAGAAAGGAGGTCCTTTGCCACCCTATTTCCCGTTTTGTTCTGCACGCTGTAAATTGGCCGATTTAGGGGACTGGCTGGAAGAGAGATACCGTATAGAAGAATATTTTAGCAGGAGGGAAGCGAATGATTAAAATGCGGGTGGTGGGTGTGACTCTGGACCCGGTTACCAACGTTCCCATTATTATCCTCAAGGACCAGAAAAACGAGAAAACGCTTCCCATATGGATAGGTATTTTTGAGGCAAGTGCAATTGCTGTAAAACTGGAAGGGATTCAAACCCCGCGGCCCCTTACACATGACCTGTTAAGAACTATTATAGAAAGTTTCAATGGTAAAGTTTCCCGTATAGTCATAAATGATTTAAAAGATAATGTTTTTTATGCTAAGATTCTAATCAGGTTGGGAAGGAAGACGATAGAGATAGATTCTCGTCCGAGTGATGCCATTGCCTTAGCCCTGAGAACCCAGTCACCAATATATATTAATGAAGAGGTTATAACTAAGTTGCAGAAAGAAGAAGTAGAACCATCGAGAAGTGAGGATATTAAGACCCTTCTGGAGTCGCTTGACCTGGAAGAGTTGGGAAAGTACAAGATGTAATGGGAAAGATACCGGTAATTTTAGCGGAAGGGAAAACCCTGCCTGAAGTCTGGGAGAAGGCATTGCTGGAAACCTGGTGGAATGGGGTAGCTTTTCGCACCGAATATGATAGAGAACAGGATCCTCCTTCCCGCGATGCAACCGTGGTTATGGTAATACACGAACCCTTTGCAGAGCCCCGCATTCATCGTGCCTTCCCGGGTGGGCTGGAAGACCTGGAGGTATATACGCAGGAAGTGGTGGAGGGGATTCATGATAGTTGGATTGCTCCTGAGGAAGGGAAGTGGAGTTATACATACCACCAGAGGTTATTTGCCTATCCTGCCGGGGACGAAATAATCAACCAGATGGAAAAGGCAATGGAAAAACTTATTTCTGTTCCTTATACGCGTCGAGCGCAGGCTATTACCTGGAACCCTGCCCTTGACCCGGAGAGCGATGACCCTCCCTGTCTCCAGAGATGCTGGTTCAGGATTTATGAAGAAGAAGATAAGAAGAAAAAGCTCATGCTGAACACCCACTGGAGGTCCAGGGACGGGTATAAGGCAGCTTTTATGAATATATTTGCTCTTACTATTTTGCAGAAAAAAGTGGCGGAGGAACTTTCCCGCAGGACGGGAGAAACTATAGAAGTGGGAAGATACGTGGATATATGTGACAGTTTTCACATTTATGGGTCTTATTTTGAAGAGTTTGAAGGTTTCCTTAAGAGTGTGGAAAGGAGGAGTTTCGCAGAGAGAACCTGGGAAACTTCCTTTGCAGAACCAATTTTTGAGGAAACAAGGGAAAGATTAAATAAGGAGGAGAGAAATGGGTAAAGGGTTAAAAGTTATTACTATTTTGATTTTCCTCTCCACTCTTGGGGTGCTCTACTTTACCTCAAAGATTATCACCGAGCTTATTGCAAAGAGAGAGAAGGTTAAAAATTTGACTCTTCAAGTGAAATCGTTGGAAGAGGAGAGGGATAAACTGACTGCACAGGTAGATTCCCTCACCCAGGCTAATAATAGGCTGGAAAGGGACCTTGCCTCACTCCGTCAGGAAAGAGACCGTTTGGTCTCGGACCTCAACAATGAGAGGGAAAAAGTCAGAAACCTGAACAGCCAGATAGCGGAGTTAAACAGGGTAAAAAGTTCGCTTCAATCGCAGGTGTATTCCCTGCAGGGAAAGGTCCAGGATGTTAATCAGCAATTGGCACGTCTGGAGCAGGAGAAATCTCAGTGGGAAGATGCTGCCAAGAAAGCAGAAAAACAGATTGGCATTTTGAAGAAAAAACTTGCCCAATATACAGGAGAGACGGAGCAAACACGGGGAGAAACAAAACTTGTCCCGGAAATAGTAAAGAAATCCACGGGCACGGTTCTGGATTTCAGGGCCCCGGGAATAGTAGCAATGAAATTTACCGGGAGCGTGCCACTTACTCCGGGTACCACTCTTTATGCTTTTCGCAATGATAAGGTAATTGGCAAAATAACCGTCAGAGAAGTATATTCAACCCTCGTGGTGGCAAAGGCTGATTATGCAAACCTGGGAGAATCTCTCTCCAAAGACGATGTATTGAAAATTACCCGGTGGGTTTCAGAAAAGGAAGGAGGTGAATGATGGTAGGAGAAAATTTCTTAACAGAAGAAGAAGTTCTTAAGGAATTAAAAGTTAACAAGGCTCAGCTGGAAGAATTTATAAGGTCAGGTAAAATCCTTCCTTCTTACCAGGAAGGGCAGAGGAAATTCAAGGCTACGGAAGTGGAGAACATAAAAGTTTCGCTTGCTGCGAGCCCTCCACCCCCCATTACTACCCCTTCCGCGGGGACGCCTCCTCCCGTGGAATCAGCTCCGCCGACTTCGCAAGTGGATGATGCAGGGTCAACCAGGGTTATCGAGCCTCCCAAGAAAACGCCTAAATTGAAAGTTAAGCAGCAGACTCCGCCACCCACAGAAAAACCCGGCTTCCTGAAAGAACCTCCAAAGAGAAAGGCGGGTGCTCCTCACGTAGGCAAATTGAATGGAATTCTCCTGATTGTTTCTTTACTCATTTTACTTCTCTCGCTGGGAAGCCTTTATTTTACCTGGAAGGGTAATGCACTGCCCAATTTTCTTCTTACCTTGTTGAATACTATCTCCCAGTTGGGCGGATAGTGACAGATTAACAAGCAGGTAAATAGGGCTTAGAGTTTACCCTGTTTCTGTGAGGGTTAGCTTGTTTAAAATTAATTGCGGGAATTTTTCCGGGAGTGTAGGAGAATTCTGGCAAAAAGCAAAAGAAGGGGATATAGATATACTTCAATTACCTCTTTTCCCTTACATTTCACAATACCGGAAATACCTGCTGAATCTTTCCCAGTTAAACCTTAGCAAGGAAGGAGGGGATATCTCCACCTTTTCCTCTCTTTTGCTCTGGAAGTCCTCTCTTTTGCTTCCCCTTTCTTTTCCCGTGCTGGAAGAGGAGGAATCTTCCGCTTTGTGGGAAGAGAGAGAAAAGGAATATGGTAAGATTGTCAAACTTGCGGAAGTTTTAAGAATCAGAGAGGAGGAAGAAAAGGATTATTTTGCCGCTGGTTTCTGGGAAGGGGAAGAAGAGGAAGAGGAAACACTGGAGGTAGGGATTGTAGAATTGATGGAAGCTTTTTCCCGCATACTGCAGTCTCTTTCCCGGGAAGAAGTAATGGAGGTAGTGGGAGAGAGCCATACAGTGGAAGATAAGATAGAATTAATTCTTCAATACCTGGGAAATAAGAAGAAAGTAAAGTTCTTTTCCCTCTTTCTTAAGGCGGAGAGCAAGTTGGAGATGGTGGTAACTTTTCTTGCCCTTCTGGAGCTGGTAAAAAGAAGAACCGTGAAAGTTTACCAGAAAGTGCCCTTTGGCGAGATACTGGTAAGAAAATTAGATGCTTTCCCGGGTGTAGTACATGAATGAGCTAAATTTAAAAGGGGTTGTAGAGGCGCTTCTCTTTTCTTCCTCTTCTCCTCTTACCCTGAGGAAGATGGCAGAGATATTGGAAGTCCCTTGCAAGGAGATTAAAAAACCCCTGTTAGACCTTATGAAAGATTACCAGGAAAACGGCAGGGGGGTGATTATCAGGGAAGTGGCAGGCGGGTATAAGATATTTACACGCCCGGAATTTGCCTCTTTTATAAGCAAACTGAAAAAGAATAAAAAAAGGCGGCTTTCCCGTCCTGCCCTGGAAACTCTGGCCATTATAGCCTACCGTCAGCCTGTCACGCACGGAGAGATACAGGAAATCAGGGGGGTTGAGGTAAGGGCTATCCTTCATAATCTCCTGCAAAGGAAACTTATCAGGGTGGTGGGGAAGAAAAAGGGAGTGGGGCATCCGCTTCTCTATGGTACCACAGAAGAATTTTTGCACTACTTTGGCTTGAAATCGTTAGAAGAGCTTCCCCGGGTGGAAGAATTATGTATGGAGGTAGAATGAAACTTGAAGACTTGAGAAAGTTAGTAGACAAGGTGGACGAAGATATTCTTGCTCTTTTGAACAAAAGGGCTTCTCTCTCCAAAAAAATAGGAAAGATTAAAAATGAGAAGAATCTCCCTATTTTTGACCCTAAAAGAGAAGAGGAAGTAGTGAGCAAAATAATCGAGAAAAACAAGGGGCCTCTAAACGATAAACAAATTAGAAGCATATACAGGGAAATTTTATCCGTAAGCAGGAGTTTACAGAAACCTTTGAGCATAGCATATCTGGGCCCTCAGGCTACTTTTACTCACCAGGCAGCTATTCAAAGATTCGGCTCTGCGGCAGAGTATATTGCAGTGAGAAGCATAGAGGCTGTATTCAGGGAAGTAGAGGGAGAGAGGGCAGAATTTGGCGTGGTTCCCATAGAGAATTCCACGGAAGGAGTAGAAACTCATACCCTGGATATGTTTGTGGAGTCAGAGCTCCTTATCTGTGATGAAGTTTTTCTCAGGATTGTGCATAGCCTTCTTTCTTTCGGTTCTCTTAATGAAATCAAGCAGGTGTATTCTCATCCCCAGGCTCTGGCACAATGTCGCGGATGGCTGGAAGAAAATCTCCCTGCGGCTGAGATAAAAGCTGTGTATTCTACGGCAGGTGCGGTGGAAAAGGCTCTCTCTGACCCAACCTCTGCAGCTATAGCCAGTCACCTGGTAGGTGAGATTTATGGTGTTCCTGTAATAGCCAGGGGTATTGAGGACAAGGCATTTAACTTTACCCGTTTTTTAGTGATTAGCAGGGAGGAATCTCCCCGGACAGGCAAAGATAAAACGTCGTTGATGTTTGCGGTAAAGGATGAGGTGGGAGCTTTATTTCACACTTTAGAGGCGTTCTGGAAATTCGGCATAAATATGAGTAAGATAGAGTCGCGTCCCTCCCGCAGAAAAGCATGGGAATATTACTTTTTTGTGGATTTAGAAGGACATAGAGAGGATAAAAAAATTAAAGATGCCCTTGAAGAGTTGAAAGCACGGGTTACCTTCTTTAAAATATTGGGCTCTTACCCCCGGAGAGAAAGAAAATGATAGAAAAACTAATCAGGAAAGAAGTCAAGAACCTTCTTATCTACGAACCAGGGAAACCACTGGAGGAGGTGAAGAGAGAATTGGGGTTGAAAGAGGTTATAAAGCTTGCTTCTAACGAAAATGCCCTGGGGCCTTCGCCTCTTGCCGTGCAGGCTTTACAAGATGCTTTAAATAATATTCATCTGTATCCGGAGGGAGGAGGGTATTACCTGAGGAGGAAGCTTGCCCGGAAATACGGGCTGGATATATCCGAGATTCTCCTGGGAAACGGCTCTGATGAAATAATACGCATGATAGTAGAGACCTTTTTAAATCCGGGAGAGGAGATTATCACCGGCGACCCCGCATTTGTAATCTACAAGATAGCCTGTGAAGCAATGGGTGGTGAGTGCATATGTGTTCCTTTAAAAAATTTCACCTTCGACCTGGAAGCGATGTTGGAAAAAATTACTGATAAAACGAAGTTAATTTTTATTGCCAACCCCAATAATCCCACCGGGACCATGGTTGAAGAAAAAGAAGTAGAAGAATTTCTGCGCCGGGTGCCTCCTGGTATCCTGGTGGTATTTGATGAGGCTTACTATGAGTACATCGAACGGGAAGATTATCCTGATAATCTGAAGAGAATCCAGAGGGGAGAACCAGTGATTGTTTTGAGAACTTTCTCAAAAATCTATGGGTTAGCCGGCCTGAGAATAGGTTATTGCATGGCAAGTGGGGAAGTGGTAAGTGCTTTAAACCGGGTACGCCAACCTTTCAACACCAATTCCCTGGCTCAGACAGCTGCTTTCTTTGCCCTGGATGATGAAGAACATATAAGAAAAAGCAGAGAAATGGTAAAGGAAGGGAAAAAATACCTGTACGGGGAATTTGAAAGGATGGGATGGGCATTTGTCCCTTCCGAAGCTAATTTTATTCTGTTGAATGTGGGAAAGAAAGGAAGAAGTGTTTTCCAGGAGCTTTTGAGAAAAGGGGTAATAGTTAGAGCAATGGACGGCTATGGATTGCCGGATTGGATAAGAGTAACCGTAGGGACTCCTCAGGAGAACGAAAAGCTCATGCAAGCTCTTATTTCCTGTGTTTGATTTTTCACTCTTATTAAAGTAAAATGGAAGTTCACTCAGTAGGGTGATTAGAACCCTGTGGGTCTATAAAAGGTGGGGGATTTTGATATAAAATTGGGTAGGGGATAAGGGCTTAGTATGGGTTGCGGTTGTGTGGAATTTAAGGCGACAGGGTTGCAGGTTTCTGGGGCTGTGGCGCAGTTGGGAGCGCGTCTCCTTGGCGTGGAGAAGGTCGGGGGTTCGAATCCCCCCAGCTCCACTGTTATAACCAAACTACAACAGAGAAATGCGAGAAAGTAACATGGTAGATAGGGAGATTTGAAAATGCAAGCTTTGCGGTGTTGTCAAAGACAGCTATTTTGAGGGAGGAAAATATGGATGTAAATTTGACAGGTGTGAAAGTGGACTTAACGCCGGTAATGGAAGATTACATTTACAAAAAACTTGTTAAACTGGAGAAACTTTATCCTAAAGTTTTGAATTGCCAGGTGATTGTGAAGCAAGAGAGGTACATGTGGCATGTAGAAATGAACCTGGACGTAAAGGGTTCTTTCCTGAATGCGCGGGGAAAGGGAGAAGACTTTTACGCTGCAGTGGATGAGACAAAAGCAAAACTTATGCGGCAGCTTAAAAGTTTTAAAGGGAAGAAATTGTCCCAGCATCACCGGGAAAATGCAAAACATGAATTAGGAGTAATGAAATGAGATTAACCGAGTATATCAATCCAAAATGTGTATCTGTGGACATGGAGGTGAAAGGCAAGGATGAGGCGCTTGAGTTCCTGGTAGGGCTTTTGCTGCAGGGAGGAAGCATCACGGCTGCGCAAAAAAAAGAAATAATAAACATTTTGAAAAAGAGGGAGGCACTTGGCTCTACCGGTGTTGGTTATGGGGTGGGAATTCCGCATGGTAAGTGCTCTTCAATGGATAAGATTGTATTAGCCATAGCAGTGTCTAAAAAAGGGGTGGATTTTGACAGCCTGGATGGCAAGCCGGTGCATATATTTTTCTTGCTTTTAGGACCTGAAGGAACTCCCACGGAGCACCTTAAGGCACTTGCCCGCATAGCCCGGTTTTCCAAGGATAGGAATTTCAGGGAGAGAATTGTAAAAGCTGAAACCCCAGAGGAAATATTGAAAATAATAAAGGAGAGAGAAGATAAGGAGTTAGCATGAGAGAAATTATAATTGCCGGGAACTGGAAAATGTATAAAGCCAGGGGAGAGGCTGAGCTTCTTGCTGCAGAAATAAGGGATGGCATAACGAAGAGGGATAATGTGGAGATGGTGCTGTTCCCGCCTTTTACTTCCCTGGAAAGCGTGGGGAAAGTTTTAGAGGGGAGTTTTGTCCAGCTGGGAGCCCAGAATATGTTTTACGAAAAGGAGGGGGCTTTTACCGGGGAAATATCTCCCTTGATGCTAAAGGCGGTTGGTTGTAAGTATGTAATCCTGGGACATTCGGAGAGAAGAAAGTACTTTCAGGAAACTGATGAATTTATTAATCGCAAACTCCATGCGGCATGTGAAAACGGGCTTATTCCCATTCTCTGCGTGGGAGAAAATTTGGAAGAGAGGGAAGAAAATAAAGCGGAAGAGGTGGTTGCAAAGCAGTTAAAGGGGGGGCTTAAAAATTGGGAAGGAAAGGAAAAGGTGGTAGTGGCCTATGAGCCGGTATGGGCAATAGGCACTGGCAGGACTGCTACTCCGGATATAGCCGGTAACATGCATTCTTTTATTCGAAGCATACTTGGCGAGTTGGTGGGAGAGTTGGCAGAGAAAATCAGTATACTGTACGGAGGAAGTGTTAAACCGGGTAACGTGGATGAGCTTATGAGAGAAGACGAGATTGACGGGGTTTTGGTAGGTGGTGCTTCTCTTAAGGCGGATTCTTTTATCAGGATATATAATTTTTCATTTTAGTAGTAACTTATCGGAAGTAATTAGAAGGAGGTAAAAATGGCTCTGGTAACATTGAAGGAAATATTGGAAGATGCAGAAAAAGGAGGGTACGCAGTAGGGGCGTTTAATGTAGTTAATATGGAAACTGCACAGGCCGTATTTTCTGCTGCAGAGGAAGAGAGAGCACCTCTCATAGTTCAGATTACCGAGACTACAATTGGTCAACCGGGTAAAGTTACCTATACTCCCCTGGATGATCTCATGGGGATAGTTAATGTCCTGGCTAGGAAAGCTACTGTCCCGGTGGTTATTCATGAAGACCACGGCAGGAGTTTCCTCTCCTGTAAAAGGTGTGTGGAAGCGGGATTTACCTCTGTGATGCGGGATGGCTCTCTTAAAGCAGATGGCAAGACTAAAACCAGTATAGAAGAGAATATTGAAGAGACTAAGAAGGTAGTAGAATATGCCCGGCAGCAATCCAGGTATATCTCCGTGGAAGGAGAAATGGGAACACTGGGCGAAGTTACAGATACTATGACCCAGGAAGAAAGGAAATCATTGCTTACCCAGCCTGACGATGCTAAAAGGTTCGTGGAGGAAACCGGCGTGGATGCTCTGGCCATTGCTTTTGGTACAAAGCACGGTCCTTACCGGGGAAGGCCGATAATTGAGCTGGATGTGATTAGAGAGGTAAAGGATGTGGTGGGAATTCCCCTGGTAATGCACGGGGGAACGGGTGTGCCGCCGGATATAGTGAAACAGGCTGTTAAATTGGGAATAAGAAAGATTAATATTGATACTCAAATCAGGATGGCTTTTGAAAGAGCTATAAGAGAGATAATGAGTGAGAAGTGGAACAAGTATATCGCGGAAATGGAAGAGACCCTGGAACTGGGTGAAGAAGCAATGCCGCCCAAGTACGATTTAAGAAAGCTTCTCGGTCCGGCCAGAGATATTGCCAAGGAGACAATTAAAGCTAAAATGCGGCTGTTTGGCTGTTCCGGAAAAGTATAGATGCGGGAAATCCGCCTATGTGAATAATAAAAGGGGATTTTTGCGCCTGCCTTGAGGATGAGATTTGAGGAAGGAATGCTGGAAAAAGAGATTAGAGTGGGTAACCCTCTGGGGCTGCATGCTCGGCCTGCGGCAAAGTTTGTAAAACTTTCGCAGAAGTTAAATTCAGAGGTGTACCTGGAGAAAGAGGGAGAAAGGGTGAATGGGAAGAGTATTTTAGAGATTATGATGCTTGCTGCGGAGCAGGGTGATTTGGTGAAACTCATCGTGGATGGTGAAGACGAAGAGAAGGGAATAGAAATACTGGGGAGCTTTTTGGCGGGAAAAGATGAAACTTAAAGGAATTCCTGTATCGCCGGGTGTGGCAATTGGGGATGCTTTTGTTTTAAAAAGCGAAGTTATCTCTGTCCCTGCTTATCGCATAAGCGAGTCAAAGGTACCCCAGGAAGTTAAGAAATTCTTTGATGCTATCCTGAGTACAAAGAGGGAGTTAAGGAAAATACAGGAGAGGGTTGCCGCGGACCTGGGCGGAACCTATCCTGAAATATTCTCTGCTCATCTCCTTTTCCTGGATGATCCTATGCTGGTGGAGGGAACAGTTGAGTTGATAGAGAAGGAAAAGTGGAATGCGGAAAAATCGTTTGATACTGTAGTCAAAAAGGTTTTACATTCCTTTTCCTCCATACCCGATGAATATCTCAGGGGAAGAGCATTAGACCTCAAGGATGTTGCCCGGAGAGTCTTGAAAAATCTGTTGGGTAAGGGGGAGGAGAGTCTCTCTGACCTGAAAAGGAAAGCCATAGTAATATCATACGACCTTTCTCCTTCCCAGACGGCCTCTCTTGACCGGGATAGAGTGCTGGCGTTTGCCACAGATGTAGGAGGCAGGTCTTCTCATACTGCTATTATGGCGCGTGCTCTGGCTATACCTGCTGTGGTGGGGCTGGGGGATATTTCCAGTAAAGTAAAGAGTGGTGACCTGGTCATTGTGGACGGAAACAAGGGTGTAGTATTTGTTAATCCTGCCAGTGAAACGTTAAAAAGCTATACTCGCAAGAAAAGACGAATGGTTTACCTGCAGAAGGTGCTTTCCCAACTTAAAGATTTGCCGGCTGAGACTCTGGACGGACATCGGGTCAAGCTTATGGCCAACATAGAATTGCCCAAGGAAGTGGAAAACCTGGCAAATTACGGGGGGGAAGGAGTGGGACTTTTCCGTACAGAATTTCTCTTTCTTAACCGCGAGGTTCTGCCTTCCGAGGAGGAGCAATTCGAAGTTTATCACTACGTAGCCAGCAAAGTTTATCCGGAGCCGGTGGTTATCCGTACCCTGGACCTGGGAGGAGATAAGTTTGCTTCACCCCTGGAAATACCCAAAGAAATAAACCCTTTTATGGGGTGGAGGGCCATAAGGTTTTGTTTAGCCCGGAGGGATATTTTCCTTGCCCAGCTAAAGGCGATTCTCAGGGCGGGAAAGAAGGGAAACGTGAAACTGATGTATCCCATGATTTCCTCTATAAATGAACTTCGCCAGGCCAATCATTTCCTGCAGGAAGCAAAGGAGATATTGCAGAAAGAGGGTAAAGATTTCTCGCGGGATATAGAAGTAGGAGTAATGATAGAGACTCCCTCTGCGGCAATTATTTCTGATTTCCTGGCGGATGAAGTTGCCTTCTTCTCTGTGGGCACCAACGATCTTATCCAGTATGCTATGGCAGCAGACAGGGGCAACGAAAAGATTGCTCATCTCTATCAACCAGCACACCCGGCTATTTTAAGGCTTCTTAAGCATATAATCGATACCGGGCATTCTATGGGTATTCCTGTAGCCATGTGCGGAGAGATGGCAGGGGATATTCATTATACCCAGCTTCTTTTAGGCATGGGATTAGACCAATTCAGTATGGGTCCTGTGGCTATTCCGCAGGTAAAACAAGTAATTAGAAGTGTAACTTACAAAGAGACCAAGGAATTGGTGGAGAAGGTTTTGAAATGTTCTACACAGGAAGAGGTGAAAAAGATTCTGGAAAAAGCTAATCAGCCCTTCCTGAAATTTTTCCGGAGGGATGGAAGATGAACGATTTAATAAAAGATAAAATCGCTTCTTTTGATAAAAAGGGAATGGAAAAGCTCATCAGGGAGTTTCCCCGGCAGATTTCCTGGGTTAAAGACAATCTGACAATAACATCTTTCCCTTACAAGGATTTCAACAAGATAATGATAAGTGGGCTGGGAGGCTCTGCTATTGCCGGAGATATTCTTGCCGGCTATCTGAGGGACGAGTGCCCTTATCCTATATATGTGAATCGCAGTTACACCATACCTAAATGGGTGGATGAAAAGACACTCACTTTTTTAATCAGTTATTCGGGCAACACAGAAGAGACTTTATCCAGTTTCCATAAAGCAAGAGAGCAGAAATCCCAGGTTATAGGAATTTCTTCGGACGGAGAACTAAAGAGATTATGCGAAGAGGAGAATCTCCCGCTTTTGGAAGTCCCTCCCGGATTCCCTCCTCGTGCTGCCCTGGGATATCTCTTTTTCAGTTTGCTTTCCGCTCTGAATGCTTTAGGTGTGTGGAGTAGTTCCGGGGAAGTAAAAGAAACACAGGAAATGCTCTCAGAGCTTTCCCGGGAGTTTTCCCCCGGAGAGCCTTACAATCTTGCCCTGAATATTGCCCAGGAAATTAAAGGCTCGATTCCTATTATTTATTCCACTTCCGATTATTTCTATAGTGTGGCCATGCGCTGGAAAACCCAGATAAATGAGAACGCAAAAAATCCCTGTTACTGGTGCGTATTTCCTGAGCTGGACCATAACGAGATTATGGGGTGGGAGGGAGTAGAAAACAGCGTTTTTTCCATTATTTTACTCATGGATGAAAAAGAAGATTCCCGCATGTGCCAGAGAATAGAAAACACTATAAAGGTAATAGGCGAGGAAAGAATAAAAGTGATAAAAGTCTATTCGCGGGGCGAAGGGCTTCTTGCACGCATCTTTTCTCTCATCTACATAGGAGACTGGGTGAGCTTATACCTGGGAATCCTTAACCAGGTTGATCCTACCGAGATAAAAAGTATTGATAAATTAAAAGCAATGATGAAAGGAGTTTGATAATGATTGCCCTTTTGCTCAATGCAGGATATGGAACACGGCTTTATCCTCTTACCCTGAATTTTCCCAAGGGATTGCTTAAAGTAGGAGAAAGAAGTATCTGTGATTACCTGTTGGATAAATTGAAAGAGATAGGGGTGGATGAGATATACCTGGTTACCAATGCCCGTTTTTATCCTGCTTTCAAAAGGTGGGGGGAAGAAAATAAAGTATCCGTGCTTAGCGATGAAACCGACGGCCCGGAGAACCGCCTGGGAGCAATAAGAGATATTCAGTTTTTCCTGGAAAAAATAAAGCCTTCCGATGATGTACTGGTTCTTTCCGGGGATAATCTCTTTGATTTTTCCCTGAAGAGTCTGTATGAAACTTTTCAGGAACACGGGAGAAAGCATTTTACCGTGGGCCTTTTCAGGATGGAAGAAGAGGAAAGGATAAAAAGCTACGGGGTGGTGGAATTGGGGGGAAACGGAAGAGTGATAAGATTCCAGGAAAAGCCAGAAAAGCCGTTCTCTGACCTGGCTTCTATTGGTATTTATATTTATCCCCGGGGTA
>Ga0256830_1001630_pt1 | contig 15603 bp, 17 predicted proteins | sample 128326metaG_FD_190537 | JGI IMG/M metagenome (GOLD analysis project Ga0256830, IMG submission 190537) | Hydrothermal vent microbial communities from Lau Basin, Pacific Ocean - 128-326 | ecosystem: Environmental > Aquatic > Marine > Hydrothermal vents | place: Pacific Ocean: Lau Basin | collected... | reverse complement strand
CCCGGTAGGCCTGCTTGAGTGCGCGCAGGTCGGCGGCCGAAAACCCGGCCCGGCGCAACCCCACCACGTTGAGCCCGCGGACCCGTCCCGGCACGCCGTCGGTGATCATGAACGGCAGGGCGTCGCGGGTGATCTTGCTGTTGCCCCCGAGCATGGCCAGGGTGCCGATGCGGGTGAACTGGTGCACCATCACCCCGCCCGAGACGAAGGCCCGGTCGGCCACCTCCACGTGGCCGCCGAGACCGGCATAGGGCGCAATGACCACGCCGTTCCCCAGGCGGCAGTCATGGGCCACGTGGGCCCCGTTCATCAGGAAGTTGCCGTCGCCGATGACCGTGTCGGTTCCGGCCCGGGTGGCCCGGTGCACGGTGACATGCTCGCGGAACACGTTGTCGCTGCCGATGGACACCCCGCTGGCCGTGGCCGGGTCGAAGGAGAGATCCTGCGGGGGGCCGCCCAGCACCGCGTGCTCGTGCACCCGGTTGCGGTGGCCCAGGCGGGTCCCCGCGCGGATGACGGCATGGCTCTCGACCACGTTGCCGTCGCCCAGCTCGGTTCCGGCCTCCACCACGGCGTAGGGGCCGATGCGGTTGTCGCGACCCAGCCGCGCGGCCGGATCCACCAGCGCCGTGGGATGGATGTGGTTGGACATGGGGGGCGGGGTGCTGGGTGCTGGGTGCTGGGTGCTGGGTAATGGGTGATGGGTTCCGGGTGCCGAGGCCATTTTAGCCTTGCGGGCCGCTGCTCTCCCAGTCCCCGGCGGCCTGCTCCTGGCGGCCAGCCCCCTTCTCGTATTTCTTGAGCAGCACGCCTTCGTCGCCGCAGCAGGCGGCACTGCACTTCTTCACCTCGTGCAGGATCTCCACGTCGCGGTCGAACCAGTCGGCCACCGGCCGGTTGTCGCTGGCACAGTCACAACCCTTGTCGTCGTAGACGTAGACGTGCTCCAGGCCCGCCTGGCGCGCGGCCTCGTAGGCCTGCCACATGATCGCCGGCGGCGTCGGCGGCAGGTGGGCCAGCTTGAAGGCAGGGAAGAACCGGGTGATGTGCCAGGGGCTGTCCGCGCCCAGATGGTCGCGGATCCAGGCCGCGATGTCGGCCAGCATGAGCAGGTCGTCGTTGCGGCCGGGGATGATGTTGGTGCGGGTCTCCACGTGGATGCCCAGCCGCGCGGCCTCCTCGATGGAGCCCAGCACCTGGTCCACCGTGGCCCGGGGGCAGATCTCCCGGTAGAACCCGTCGTCGAGGCTCTTGATGTCGGAGCACAGCACGTCGATGACCGGCGCCACCCGTTCCAGGGCCTCGTCGGTGACGAAGCTGTTGGAGACGTACACGGTGTAGAGCCCCGCGGCCCTGGCCGCCGCCGCCGCGTCCACCACGTACTCCAGCCACACCGCGGGCTCCGAGTAGGTGAAGGCGATGCCGTCGGCGCCGTGACGCCGTGCCGCCGCCACCAGCTCGCCGGGCGTGATGTAGGCGGCGGTGGAGCGGCCCCGGGCCAGGTCGTCCAGCGCCTCCAGGCCCCAGGAGATCTCCAGGTTGTGGCAGCCGCCGCAACGGAAGTTGCAGCCGTAGCTGCCCACCGACAGCACCCGGGTGCCGGGCCGGAAGTGGCGCACCGGCTTGTCCTCGATGGCGCCCAGGTCCACCGCCGAGAGGATGCCGTAGGAGAGGTTGTACAGGGTGCCGTGGCGGTTGACGTGGGTCTGGCAGAAGCCGCGCTGGCCGTGGCGCAGGCGGCAACGCCACAGGCACAGGTGGCAGCGGGTGGTGCCGTCGGGCAGCCGCTCCTGCAGTGCCGTCTCCACCAGGCGGTAGTCGGCCGGGGCGCGGCTCATGCGGCGGCCTCCGGGGCCGGGGCCAGGGTCCACAGCGGCGCCACCACGATGCGCAACCGGGCGTGGGCCTCGCGCAGGGCCGCCTCCACCGCGGCCGGGTCGTCACCGCGGGCGAAGATGAATCCCAGGTAGCTGCTGCCCTCGGGCAGCGGAACCAGGGTGTGGCCCTCGCGGACCTGGATGTCGATGTCCTCGATGCCCGGCACCCGCAGGGCCTCCAGGATGCCCTCCACGCGCTTGAACACGCCGGCCGCGGGAATGGGGATCATGAGCACCCCGGCCGCGCCCGCCGGCGCCGCCGGCACCGGGCGGCGCCCCGTGGCCCAGGCCAGCACCAGCTCCTCCAGGCCGTGCCCGGTGCCCGCACCCAGCAGGCGCGCGCACAGGCCGCCGATGGTGCGCGCGGCCAGCTCGATGAGCCACACGCCCCCGGCGTTGATGCGGCACTCGGCGTGCACCGGCCCCTCGCGCAGGCCGTAGGCGGCGCAGGCCGACTCCACCAGCGCCTGGAGCGCCTCCACCACCTCCGGGGAATGGCGGGTGGGGGTGACGTAGTAGGTTTCCTCGAAGAAGGGGCCGTCCAGGGGATCGGGCTTGTCGAACACCGCCAGCAGGCGCAGGCGGCCCCGGTCCAGCATGCCCTCCACCGCCACCTCGGCCCCGGGGATGAACCGCTCCAGCAGCAGGCGGGAGCGGGCCTCGGGCTCCAGCAGGTCCTCGCGGGCGAGGATGGCGCGCACGCGCTCCACCGCCGCGGCCAGGGCCGCCTCGTCGTCCACCCGGATCACGCCGCGGCTGCCGGCCAGGGCCACCGGCTTGACCACGGCGGGAAACCCCAGGGCGGCGGCCTGGGCGGCCGCGTCACAGCCCGGGTCCAGCACGCGGTGTTCGGGCACCCGTACCCCGGCCACGGCCAGGCGGGCCCGGGCCAGATCCTTGCGCCGGGCCAGGCGCACCGCTTCCGGCGGATTGTGGGGCAGGCCCAGGCAGGCCGCGGCACGGGCGGCCAGCTCGGTCGTGGCATCGTCGGTGGCCACCACGCCGGCGAAGGGCCGCTCGCGGGCCGCGGCCTCGATGGCGGCCAGGGCCGCGGCCTCGTTCGCCAGGTCCAGGTGCAGGCCCTGGGCGTAGGCCGCCACCACCGAGTGGCGGCCGCCGGAGGCCACCACCGGCTCCAGCCCCAGGCGGCGGGCGGCGGCGAGAAAGGGTCCGGTGCGGTAGCTGCCGTGGGGGGCGACGAGCAGGACCCGCGGTGGCCCGGCGGGTTCGCGGGAGGTGACGGTCACCGGTTCAGGCGCAGCCGCCGCCGGCGGCCCCGCAGGCGCCGCACACTCCGCTGCCGCCCACGGCCTGGAACACGTTGTTGAAGACGAAGCTGGCCCCCATGCCCTGCTGCACGAAGTCGATCTGGCAGCCCCGGAGATAGTTCAGGGCCACCGCGTCCACCACCAGCTTGAAGCCCTCCCCTTCGAGCACCTTGTCGTAGGGGGTGATGCGCTCGGCGTAGGTCATGCCGTAGCTCATGCCGCCGCAGCCCCCGCCGCTGACGAACACCCGCACGCCCTCCACCTCGTCCTCGGCCTGGGACAGCAGGGCCGCCAGCTGGGCGCCCGCCGCGGGGGTGACGGTGATCTCGTCGTCGCTGATGCGGGTGGAATACTCGGCACTGGACTGCATCTCGGCGCTCATGGTCGACTTCTCCCGGGCCCGCGGCCCGTCCTGGAAACGCCCGTTTGCACCGGGCGCCTCAACCTAGGAAAATAATCGGAATTGTATCACGTCCCCGTCCGCCCGCCACCGGGCGCCGGTGGAGCCGTTATACTCCACGGACGGATTTTCGCAACACCCAAACCAAGCAGGGGAATCACCATCCATGAGCCGCACCGTGTTCTGCCAGGTCCTGAAACAGGAGGCCGAGGGCCTCGACGCCCCGCCCCATCCGGGTGAACTGGGCCTTCGCATCTACGAGAACGTGTCCAAGGAGGGCTGGCGCCGCTGGCTGGAGCGGCTCACCATCATCATGAACGAGAACCGCCTGAGCACGGCGGACCCGGCCAGCATCGAGGTCATCGAGCAGCACATGAAGGGTTTTCTGTTCGGAGAGGGCGACCTGGGCCGGCTGCCGCCGGGCTTCGTCGCACCCGGGGCCAAGAAGTAGCGCCGTGAGCGAGACCCGCGCCCGCTTCCACATCGGCCAGGTGGTGATCCACCGCCTGTTCGGCTACCGCGGCGTCATCGTGGACGCCGACCCGTGCTTCGAGGGCAGCGAGGAATGGTACGCCACCCACGCCCGCAGCCGCCCGCCCAAGGATGCCCCGTGGTACCGCGTGCTGGTGGACGAGGCCGACCACGTGACCTACGTGGCCGAGCGCAACCTGGCGCCGGACGACTCCGGCCGCCCGGTGCGCCACCCGGCGCTGGACAACTTTCTCACCGATTTCCGGGACGGGCGCTACCGCCCGCGGGAAACCTGCAACTGAGGCGGCCGTGAGCGGGACCCGGCCCCTGGCCCACTATCCCCTGGCGGAACTCAAGGTCCTCTACCGCGTGCTCCATGCCGCGGTGAGCGATCACCCCGAGCTCATGGACAGCGAGTTCATGGACGATCTCCAGCGCCACCTGCAGGCGCACGCCGCGGCCGCCGGGGTGGACGTCTCCACCCACAGCCAGTGGGCGGCCTGGCTCGCCGATCCCGGGCGCTGACTGCGCCATGAAGTACTGCAGCGCCTGCGGCGGCCTCATCGAGCTGCGCGTGCCCGAGGGCGACAACCTCGCCCGCCACGTGTGCCGGGACTGTGCCGCCATCCACTACCAGAACCCCAAGATCGTCGCCGGCTGCATCCCGGAATGGGACGACCGGGTGCTGCTGTGCCGGCGCGCCATCGAACCGCGCCACGGTTACTGGACCCTGCCCGCCGGGTTCATGGAGAACGGCGAGAGCGTGGAGGAGGCGGCGGCGCGCGAGTCGCTGGAAGAGGCCAACGCCCGGGTGGAGATCACCGGCCTGTACACGGTCTTCAGCCTGCCCCACATCAACCAGGTGTACATGATGTACCGCGCGCGCCTGCTGGACCTGGACTTCTCGCCCGGCAGCGAGAGCCTGGAGGTGAAGCTGGTGGCCGAGGAGGACATCCCCTGGAACGAGCTGGCCTTCCGCACCGTGTCCGAGACCCTGCGCCTGTACTTCGACGACCGCAGGCAAGGCAGCTTCGACCTGCACACCGGCGTGATCCGGGCGCCCAACCGGCCTTGAGGCATGCACTGGGCCGACAAGCGACAACAGCCGCCACCATATCCGGCGCACCCAAGACCCGAACTCGAGAACTGCCCAGAAGTTGCAGTATTGACTCCTACCGTACCCTGCCTGCGACTTCACGCCCCATTTGATATCAGGTGTGCAAAACGCCTCGGAAGACGCCCTTGCTCCCACCAGCAACATTCGGGTCTGGCACGCACGGAATCTCCGCTCTCATTCCGTATGCACAATTCCCTCCGGCTCCACACGAACGATCTCGCCTTTTCCGGCTGCCGTTCCGACCCCATGTCCGCGATTGGAAACGTAAATCTTTCCATCGGGACCAAAAGTCATGGCGGCAGGAAAATCCAGGCCCGTTGCCACCACGCCTGCGATATTCCCCTTGTCATCCAGCTTGACGATCCGGCCCGTTTCCGGGAACAGAAAAGGAAACTCACCCGTGTTTCCGGTAGAGGTTTCCAGTGCAAACAGAACCCCGTGCGCATCGAAGGCCAGATCGATGACTGTGGTCAATCCGGTCGCAAAAATGGAGATCTCGCCGGTCCGGCCGATCTTGTAAACAGTCGACGACCCTTCTTCAAACGGGAAGTGCCCGAAGCTTCCGATGAACACATCACCTTCGTCGTTCACCGCCACCGCCACCGGCGTATCATAACCCCCAACAAACTCGGCCATGTCCGCCAGACGGGTAACTGCACCATGCCGATCTACTACATCGATGGTGCTGTGGTTCGCCTCCACAACGATCAGTTCATCGTGCCTTGCCTTGAACGAATATGGCGCCCCCTCCGGGTCATGGTCGTCATCCGGTGGAAAATTCTGAGGATTACCCAGGTTGTATGCGGAAAGATCGGCCAGAATAACAGATTCATGACCCATCATCCTGACCACCGCATTGGGGAAATCGGGATCTCCCTTGGAACATCCTGCTTGTACCAGGACATGCAACCTGCCCTCTACAAACTCGACATCCGTGGGCCCCAAGACGTCCTGTGACTGTGTCTGCGATGATGGCAGACCATCGATCAGCGTATAACGGTGGCCATCCGGCGCGACGATGCTGACCCGACCTGTCTTTCCGCCGGTAATGGGACCAAGGGGTGGTGGGGCCTGTTCACACGAACCTGTGGTGTTGTTGCCACCTCCCAACCCGGCTTCGGCCACGAACAGAAACATCCCATACGGCCCAAAGACCAGCCCCCGGGGATTGTTGAGACCAACGGCGAACACCTCGGCATTGTCAGACAGCTCTGCATTGACGCCACCCGCTCCCACCAAGAGCACCGCCATCAACGTTCTATAAGTAAACCCGTCACGCATGATGTTTACCGCCTTTCAAAACAAGGACTTGCACCCTCCCACCTGCCCCCGGTAGCCACCGCGGTGGCGCCGGGGCCGGGGTCCGTGGACCTGGTGTAGCTGTTCCTGGCGTGAAACCACTCCTCGAACATCCCCTCGAACTGGCCAAACAACGTATCAACAATGTACAGAGCCCGACCTCTGGCGGCTGGGGACAAGACGATATTGGATACCTCTTCCGACGTCGTCCCCCCAGCCACCCAACTTCCCGTTACATGATCCTGTTCGGCTTCCCGATGATTGGGCCCGAAAAACTGCAACTGGGAATACCCTGGCCAGTTTCGGGATGAAACGTGGAGCGCATCGATAAATACGCCAAAAGTCGCCTCCATAACCTCAATAATCACCAACCTCATCTCGGGACTCCGCTCTTGCTTCGCATACTGCACGGCGGTATATACCAAGTCTCTTGCCTGGCGGGTGTCGTCCCCCCACAGCCTGGAAAAGAATGACAACGCATCGCCACCCCAGGTTGCAAGATTGAAGCGAAGTTTCTCAATATCCTGCGCATACCACCGCCAGTGACCGCTGTCTTCCTCGCAGTGATCATTCACCATCACATCCAACGTCGATTTCGGCTCATCAGTCCTGAGCGCATTCAGAATATCCGTAAACCCCATCACGAAAAACGCCATTGCAGGAACAAACGAGAATTTCTCTTCCGGAGGAATATCCGGATTCTTCAACCATCTGACAAACTCTGTCTGATCCAGCGCCTCTTTGTGTGCAAATATTGCATCCAGCACTTCCCTCATCGACTACGTCCTCCTTGTCAATGCACGAAAGACAACTCGTGCTGCTCATGACATTCCCGCCGCAGGGCAGCAAACAGCCATTCACTCGCATCACCACCACGGCTGCCGGCGTCGCACAAAACCCCGTCCCTTTGCCGCCTCCAGAGGCAGACGGCCGTCCTACTCCTGTCGCTTTCATGCCGCGGCCAACGCCGTCCAGTTGACCGTGCCGACCCATTCCGAAATCCGCTGTGGGACAACGTTCAGCGCCTCCAGAGCAGGCGCAATATCTGGAGTCAGGGTACGCGCACCCTCGCCTGCAAACCAGGCGTAAAGGTGCGTGATGGCATCGGCAGCCGTTTCGCCCAGCACCGGGGCCAGATTTCTGCGGAAATCGTCGAGTGGAACCGGAAAGTAGGTGACGGGCCTGCACAAGTGCTCGGAAAAAGTCCTGGCTACTTCCGCCCCCGTCAGTGCCTCTGGGCCAGCGACCCTGAACGACCTTCCCGCCAGCCCCGGACGCTCCAGGGCCGCGGCGGCAAACTCGGCCAGCGTTTCCCAGCTTATCCATGACACCTTGAGCTCCCCGGGCAAGGGATAGGCCACCACCCCGTCGCGGACAATTGTCGGCGCGGACCACGGGGCGGCAAGATTGCCCATGTAAAGTGTCGGCTGGAGAGTGATGACAGGGAGCCCGCTTTCAGCAAGCAATCTGGACGCGCGCCGTTTGATATCCAGCGCCACTACCCCTGTCTCCTCCTCCGGAACCGGACCGCTGGCATTGAAAATGAAACGCTTCACCCCGGCCGACTGGGCTGCAATGACAACATTGGCTGTCCACTCCAGAGCAAGATCAGCATCGAAAACCAACGGGAGCGTGAACACTACATTCTCGCAGCCCTGGCTGGCTGCCGAAACAGCCTGAGCGTCGGAAAGATCCGCACACACGGCTTCGGCTCCTTCCCTTTTGATATTTGCCGCCTTCTCGGGGGAGCGCGTCAATACGCGTACACTCCAGCCCTTCGCACACAGCGCTCTTGCAATGGCGCTTCCCTGAGCCCCTGTACCGCCGTAAACTAAAGTGGTTCCGTGGTCCATTTGACATGCTCCGCTGAAGTGGCAATGCCGGCATTGTCAGAATGGCGGGGTGGAAAATCAAGTACGGACGGGACTGTTGGATACTGACAAAAGGGTAAGTATCACGATGAATTCTCTCCCTGACTCGCCGGGCAAATGCCCGGTTGAAACCGCAGTCAAAATGATCGGAGGCAAGTGGAAAATATTGCTGCTTGCACGTCTGAGATACCATGGCCCGCAGCGGTTTGGGGCGTTGCTGCGCGCGTTTCCCGGCCTGAGCGAGCGCGTGCTCGCGCGACAACTACGGCAACTGGAAAAGGATGGCCTGGTGATACGCCGGGCGTACCCGCAGGTTCCACCCAAGGTCGAGTACCGCCTGTCCGAGGAAGGCTCCAGCCTTATCCCCATTCTCGACCTGCTCGCCCAATGGGGCCAAGACCGTCAGGACCGCCAAACCGCAGAACATGGTGATATCCGGCCCGATGATGATCGGCCAGGGCAGCACCCGCAGCGGTCACATATCAGGGCAAAACAGGAGGTGTGCTGACTGCCCTGCTTGGAAACACCGCGATGCCTGCCAGTTCAGGGCGTGGCAGGCACTTTGAGTCCGGGCCACAGCCTGTAGTGTGACAATTGGCACTCTGGCGCCCGCGCAACCGGCAAAGATACAATCGCGACTGCCTTCCATCCGGCAAGGTCTCGAGGCCGGCCACGGTGCACTCCAAGGCAAGGGGGTCGATGCTGCACTTCAAACCGCGGCCCGTTCCAGCAATTTGAGCAGCGGGGCCGGCAGGGCCTCGGTATCCAGTTCCAGGCGCCAGCCCGCGGCCGCGGTCATGAGCCAGCCGTCGCGGGGATCGCGGCGCCAGCGGCTGTCCACGTCGAACAGCTCCAGCCGTTCCGGAAGCAGGCCCGGCCCGCCGCCGGCCACGGCCTGGAAGCGGACCCGGGCGCCGTCACCCTCCACCTCCACCTGGACGTTGAACACCCGCGCCTCCACCACCTCGTGGCGGTGGAACCAGGCCAGGAGCAGGCGGTTGACGTCCACCGCCAGCCGCCCGTGGCGGGCGGTGAAACGGGGGGCGAGATAGCGGCGCACGCCCAGCACGTTCTTGTCGCGCGCCGCCGCGGCCATGGCGGCCAGGCGTTCCCGGATGATCTCCTCGTCGGACGGCGGCGAGCAGGCGGCCGCCAGCGCCGCCAGCAGCACCAGGGTGCCGGCGGCCTCAGTCTTCCAGCATGGCCAGGTTGAGCGTGCCACCTTCGGTCAGCTTGCAGCGGTAGAGGGCGCGGTCCACGCGGTCCAGCAGCACCGGCAGGCTGGCCCCGTGGGCCGGGGCCTCGCCGATGCCGATGCTCACGCCGATGTCCAGGGCGTTGTCCTCGGCCCAGCGGGTGAGTTCGCGCTGGATGCGCCGCGCCACCGGCCGGGCCTCCTCGCGCGAGGTGCCCCGCAGCAGGAGCACGAACTCGTCACCCCCGTAGCGGGCCGCGGCGTCACCGTCGCGCACCGCATTGCGGATGATGGCCGCCACCTCGCGCAGCACCCGGTCCCCCTCGTTGTGGCCGAAGGTGTCGTTGACTGCCTTGAACCGGTCGAGGTCGGCGAACAGCACCGCCACCGGCCGCCCCGTCTCGGCCGCCTCGCGCAGCAACGCATCGGCGGTCTCCTCCAGCGCGTTGCGGTTCATGAGCCCGGTGAGGGGATCCACCCGGCTGGAGTGTTCCATCATGCGCCGGGTGGCATCCACCCGGCTCATGAGGACGTAGGCATAGAGCAGGATGATGGCACCGAAGATGTTGAGAAACACCACGCCCGGCGTGAGCTCGTAGACCGATCCGGAATAGCGCAGGCTCAGGGCCACCATGGCGGCCAGCAGGCTGCCCACCAGGGCCTCGGAGAACAGGCGCATGCCGTAGCGCATGCCGTTGCCCAGCACCACCACGATGTAGACCAGCGACACCAGCGGCACGGTGAAGGGATCGTTGACCAGCGCCACCGAGATCATGACGATGTCCACCCACATGGTCAGCCGCACGCGCAGCCTCGACGCCCGCTGGAAATAGGCGTGAACGAAGGACACCGTGAGCCAGAGGAAGTACAGCCCCAGCAGGATGTTGAGCTGGCCCAGGCTGAGCCAGGGCGAGTTGTACTCGAAGACCAGGTTGAAATAGATGACGCCGAGGATGCCGAACAGGTAGCGGGTGAGGAACTGCAGCCGCTGCTCGGGCCAGGACGGCACCACCCAGTCCGGCGCGGACGGGGACGCGGCGGTGCCGGCGGGCTGGCGGCGGTCGGCTGCTTTCCGTGCGACGCGCTTGGCGGAGTTGTTCATGGCGCGTCTGCCCCCGTGGTCGAGTCAGGTTGCGGCCCCACGCCGGAGGCCCCCCACAAATGGTGGCTGAATTCTAACCCGTACGGCGGAAAACGGCATCCCTCGGGAGGGACATCCCTCAAGCCAAATCAATTACTTGCCACGGCGATCCCGGCCGCGGCGCGTCAGCCGGCCGGGGCCAGGGCGGGCTGCTGGCGGTGCAGGAACCAGCGGTCCATGACCAGGTGGCGCACGAACCACTGCGAGGACAGCAGGCGCCGGCCCAGGGCCTGCCTGAGCCCGGCCGGCAGCCAGGCCGCGGCGTCCCGCTGCCGGCGCGGGCCCAGCCGGCCGGTGAGCAGCGCCCGGTAGCGCTCCACCAGGGCCGGGCCGAAGTCCCCGCCGGCCTCGCGAATGGCGGCGGCGGCCAGCAGCGCCGACTCCACCGCCGGCCGGATGCCCTCGCCGCTCTGGGCGTAGGCCAGCCCCGCGGCGTCCCCCACCAGCAGCGTGCGCGGCCCCCCCAGGGGCCGGCGGGCATGGGGGTAGAGCAGGTAGGCGTGGCCGTGAAAGCGCGCCGGCGGCTCGCCGCTGATGCGCCCGCGCGCCCGCAGGTGGTTCCAGAACGCCGCCACCTGCTCGGCCAGGCGGTGATTGTCCTCGCGCCCGAGGCCGATGTTGAGCCAGTCGCCCTTGCGCACCGCCCAGCCGTAGCCCCCCAGGTCGTCGCAGAAGTACAGCTCGGGCAGCTCGGGATCCACCCGGCAGGCGGCACGCTGCTCCGGGGTCATGAGGAACTCGATCTCCTGGGCCGCCACCACCGTCTCGCTCCGGCCCAGGCGGCTGCCGAGAAAGCGGGCCACCGGGCAGAAGTGGCCGCCGGCGCCCACCAGCAGGCGGGCGTGGTACTCGCCATTGACCACGATACCGCCGGCCCCGGGCTCGGCCCCCTTGAACGCCACGCCCTCGTGGACCACCGCGCCCGCGCGCCGGAGCAGGTAGTGGTCGAACTCGCAGCGGCGAATGCCGTAGCTCACCGGGCCGCCGTCATAGCGGGTCTCCACCAGGGGCCCGCTCATGCAGCCCACGCGGAACCCGCTCACCGGCTGCAGCACCCGCTCCCGGCGGTAGTCGTCCAGGTCCAGGGCCAGCGCGCTCACCACCGCCGGCGTGATCCAGCCGGCGCAGACCTTGTCGCGGGGAAAGCGGCGCTTGTCGAGGATGTGCACCGACAGCCCCGAGTCGCGCAGGGCCCAGGCCAGGGTGGAGCCGGCGGGCCCGCCCCCGACGATGAGGACGTCGCAGCGGATCACGCCGCCGTCCCCTCGCGGTACAGGTGCGCCCGCGACCAGGGCAGGTCGTGCCGCTCGGGCCCGGTGAACAGGACCTGGAACAGCTGCAGCTGGCTGGTGCGGAAGGCGGCGATGGACCCCGCCAGGTACAGGCGCCAGGCGCGCACGAAGGCCTCGTCGAACATCTCCCGCACCTCGCCCACGTGGGCCTCGAAGCGGTCCAGCCAGTGACGCAGGGTCAGGGCATAGTGCAGGCGCAGGTTCTCCACGTCCTGCACCGCGAAGCCCTGGGGCTCGAAGATCTCCATCATCTCGGCCAGCGAGGGGGGATGGGCGCCGGGGAAGATGCGGCGCTCGATCCAGCCGTTCATGGGCGCCGGGCTGCGGCGGCCGATGGTGTGGATGAGGCCGCGACCGTCGGGACGCATGCTGCGGGCGATGACGTCGCCCAGCCCGCGGTAGTGCTCGGGGCCCACGTGTTCCAGCATGCCCACCGACACGAACACGTCGTAGGTGCCCTCGATGTTGCGGTAGTCGTCGAGGACGTACTCCACCTGCCCCTCCAGGCCCTCGGCCCGGGCCCGCTCGCGGGCGTACTTCACCTGCTCCTCGGAGATGTTGTAGGCCCGCACCGTCACCCCGTAGTGGCGCGCCATGAACCGGGCCAGCCCGCCCCAGCCGCAGCCGGCCTCCACCACCGTCTCGCCCGGCCGGAGCTGGAGCTTGCGGCACACGTGGTGCAGCTTGGCCTCCTGCGCCGCCTCCAGGGAGAGGGCGGGATCCGGGAAGTAGGCGCAGGTGTACTGCATGTGCGCCGAGTCCAGCCACAGGGCGTAGAAGTCGTTGCCGATGTCGTAGTGGTGGTGGATGTTGTCGCGCGAGCCGCGCAGGGTGTTGCGCCGCCGCCGGCCGCCCAGCAACCGGCCGGGCCGGCCCAGGGGTCCCCCGCCGGCCCGCTCCAGGGCGGTGTAGGCGGTCTCGATGAAAGAGACGAGATCGCCTTCGAGCTGGATCCGCCCGGCGCTGAACAGATCGCCGAAGTTCACCTCGGGATCCAGCAGCAGGCTCCACAGGGCACGGCGGTCGAGGACGCGGACCCGGTACTCGGGCCGCCGGCCCGGCAGCGTGACCTCGGTGCCGTCCCACAGCTCCATGGCGACGGGGGCCTCCCCCACCGCCTCCAGCAGCCTGCGGGCCAGCCAGCGATCGACCGCGGTGGCGTGGCGCGAGGCCGTCGCCGGCGGCGGGGCCAGCCCCAGGCGGTTTCCGTAACCCGCGGAAACCATCTTCTCCTCCCGAACACCCATATCCGCTCCCCCTTGTCGCTTGTCCGTTGTTGTGCCGCCGCGACCGGCGGGGCCGTTCTCTCGCCACCTATATATACGCCAAGCAGCGCGAAGATAACAGCCCGTGGCGGCGTTCCGGCCGCGGTCCCGGCGGACGTGGCACAATGGCGTCATGCGCAAGCTGTCCTGGATCCTGTGCCTGGCCCTGGCGGCCCCGGCGGCCGCCGCCGACGGCCGCTGGTACCGGCGCGAGGCCGCCATCATGGGCACCGCGGTGCGGGTGGAGCTGTGGCACGCCGACGCCACCGCGGCTGGCGAGGCCATCGATGCGGTCCTGGCCGAGATGCGGCGGGTGGACGCCCTCATGAGCAGTTTCCGCCCGGGCAGCGAACTGTCGCGGATCAACCGCGAGGCCGAAACCCGGCCGGTGCCGGTGAGCCCGGAACTGTTCGCCCTCATCCGGCGGGCCCAGGCCATTTCCCGACTGTCCGGCGGGGCCTTCGATATCACCTACGCCAGCGTGGGCCACCTGTACAACTTCCGCCAGGGCATCGCCCCCGACGACAGGGCGCTGAAGCAGGCCCTGCCGGCGGTGGACTACCGCAGCCTCGTCCTGGACCCGAAGACCCTCAGCGTGCGCTTTGCCCGGCCCGGCATGCGCATCGACCTGGGCGGCATCGCCAAGGGTCATGCAGTGGACCGCGCCATCGCCCTGCTCCGTGCCCGCGGCGTGCGCGAGGCCCTGGTGAGCGCCGGCGGCGACACCCGCATCCTGGGCGACCACCACGGCCGGCCGTGGCTCACGGGCATCCGCGACCCGCGCCGCCCGCCCGGGACCAGTGCCGTGGTGCTGCCCCTGGCGGACACCGCCATCTCCACCTCCGGCGACTACGAGCGCTACTTCGAGCGCGATGGCGTGCGTTACCACCACATCATCAGCCCGCGCACGGGACGTCCGGCCCGGGCGGTGCGCAGCGTCACCATCCTCGGTCCCGACGCCACCACCACCGACGCCCTGTCCACCACCGTCTTCGTCCTCGGCCCGCGCGACGGGCTGGCCCTGGTGGAACGGCTGTCCGGCATCGAGGCCGTGATCATCGATGCCGCCGGCCGGGTGCACTATTCCTCCGGCCTGGCCCCGCCCTGAGACGGGACAAACTGTGAACCGCCTAACAGACAGCCCGGGCGGCACGCGCTATGCTGGTGGCGGCTGAAGTGGATTGTCCCCGGCCGTTCCCTTCCCGTCCCGCCCGTACCCCGCCGGTCGCATCCGGGTTGGTCATCCATGCAGCGTTCACGCTATCCTGTTCTTGAAAGTCAAGCCCGGAAAGCCCCCATGAACCACCTGCGCCGCACCTGCCTGCTCCTGCTCCTGGCCTGCCTCGGCCCGGCCGCCGCCGGCGACGAGGCTGCCGATGTGGCCGCCATCGAGGCCGAGCTGTCGGCGCTGGAGGAAGCGCATCCGGCACTGGCGCCGGATCGCCTCAACGTCTACGTCACCCTGCATCCGGGCGACGACATCCGGCTGGACAGCGTGCGCCTGCTGCTCGACGGCACGCTGCTGGCCCACCACCTCTACACCGAGCGCGAGGTGGCGGCCCTGCGCCGGGAGGCGGTGCACCGCCTCTACCGGGGCGACATGGCCCCCGGCCTGCACGAGCTCACGGTGGAGTTCACCGCCCTGGACGACAACGGCCTGCCGCTGGCCCAGCGCCGCACCGTGCGCGTGGGCGCCCAGCCCGAGCACACCCGGGTGGGCATCGTCATCGGGACCCGCGACGGCCGGCCCGGTCTCGAAGTGCGCGAATGGTGACCCGTCCCGGCACCTCCCGGTCCTGGTCCCGCGCCGCCACCCTGGCGGCGCTGCTGCTTGGTGCCGCCTGCGCCGCGCCGCCCGACGAACCCACCCTGGGCAGCCTGGCCAAGCGCAAGGTGACGCTGCCGCCGGAACGACCGGTGAAAGTGGACAAGGGCAAGGTGGTGGAAGGCTACCGCCGGCTGCTCAAGGAGGCCCCGGAGGACGAGCACTACCGCGAGGCCATGCGCCGCCTGGCCGACCTGGAGCTGGAGCTGGGACAGGACCGGGCCGCCGACGGCCCGGCACCGGCAGCCGGCCAGCTGGACACCGCCATCCGACTGTACGAGAGCTTTCTCGCCAACTACCCGGGACACAAGGGCAACGACAACGTCCTCTACCAGCTGGCCAAGGCCTACGACCTGCGCGGCGAGCGCGCCCGCGCCCTGCACTATCTCGATCGCCTCGTCAACGAGTACCCGGACACCCGGCGCCGCACCGAGGTGCAGTTCCGCCGCGGCGAGCTCCTGTTCGTGATGAAGCGCTACCCGGCCGCGGCCGAGGCCTACACCGACGTGCTGCGGGCCGGGCCCGATACGCCGTTCTACGAGAAGGCCCGGTACAAGCTGGGCTGGAGCCTGTTCAAGCAGG
>Ga0256830_1001629_pt1 | contig 15604 bp, 15 predicted proteins | sample 128326metaG_FD_190537 | JGI IMG/M metagenome (GOLD analysis project Ga0256830, IMG submission 190537) | Hydrothermal vent microbial communities from Lau Basin, Pacific Ocean - 128-326 | ecosystem: Environmental > Aquatic > Marine > Hydrothermal vents | place: Pacific Ocean: Lau Basin | collected... | reverse complement strand
CATCTCCGACAGCTGCGCCGAATCGAGACCCGGGTCGGGACCGACGATGTGGCCGTCGGGGTCGAGGATCTGCAACGTCTCGATCATGCCTGCGAGTTTGGCACAGCGTCGACGTCGTCCGACGGGTCGCGCAAGCCCGTGCCTCGGAGGCCGACAGGGCAGACGTGGCCACCGACGCTCTCTCCCAGGTGATGGGTCGAATCGCCGAGATCCGGTCGCGCCTCGGGATGGCCGCCCCCGGGGGGCGTTTCGCCGAGATCCTCGACGCCAAACTGGACAGCCGACCGGGGCCGGCGCCTCCGGCGGCCTTCGTCCCGGCGTCGTTCACGTCCCGGCTGGCGGTCCTCGGTCCCAGCCCCCGGGGGGTGGTGACGGCCTCGGAGCTCTCCTCCTACCTCGACGCCGGCGGGATCCGGGAACGGAACGGACGGCTCGGCGGGGAAGGGTTGCTGGTCGAGGTGAGCGGCGGCTGGTCGGGCCGGCCTCTGCTGCTTCCCCCGGCGGCGGAGGCGTGGGAGCAGATGAGGGAGGCGGCCGCCGCCGACGGGATCGACCTACGGGTCATCGACGCATACCGTTCGTGGGAGTCCCAGGACCGTGCCTACCAGGCCTTCCTCGCCGGGAACAAGAGCGCCAACGTCCTCCCCCCGGGCAAGAGCCGCCACGGCCTCGGGTTGGCGGTGGACGTCACGAACGGACGGATCGTCGGCCGCTCCGATCCCGAATGGCAGTGGCTCCAGGACAACGCGTGGCGGTTCGGCTGGTATCCCATCTCCAACGAGACGTGGCATTGGGAGTTTCGGGGTCTGGGTGCCTGACTCGCCGTCCGACGGCGTATCCTCTCGGCTCCGATGCGTATCCGTCCCGACCTGAGAGAGATCCCGCCCTACCGGCCCGGTCGGTCGATCGTCGACGTCGCCCGCGAATGGGGGCTCGAGGTCTCCGACATCATCAAGCTGGCGTCCAACGAATGTCCCCTCCCTCCGTTCCCCGAGGTGCAGGAGGCGGTGGCGGCGGCGGTGGGCGGCATCCACCGGTACCCGGACAACGACGCCGGTGAGGCGAGGGAAGCCCTCGCCGCCCACGTCGGCGTCGAGCCCGACCAGATCTGGGTGGGGGCCGGGTCCTCGGAGCTGCTGCGCATCATGGCCCTCGCGCTCGGCGGTCCCGGCACGTCGGCGGTGTACGCGTGGCCTTCGTTCGTGATCTACCGCCTCGCCACCACGCTGGCGATGTCGGAGCCCGTCGAAGTGCCCCTCGACGCCGAGATGGTCCACGACCCCGAGGCGATGCTCGCCGCCCTCCGCGACGACACGACCATCGTCTACCTGTGCAACCCGAACAACCCGACCGGGACGCTGCTGGACGCCGAGACGGTGGTGAGCTTCGTCGAGCGGGTTCCGCCCGACGTGCTCGTGGTGGTGGACGAGGCCTACCACGAGTACGTGACCGACGACCGTCACGTCTCGGCGGTTCGGCTGGTGGAGGATCATCCCAACGTCGTGGTCGCCCGGACCCTGTCGAAGATCTACGGGTTGGCGGGGCTGCGGGTGGGATACGTCGTCGGGCAGGCGGAGACGGTGGCCGAGCTCCGGCGCCCCCAGGCACCCTTCTCGGTGAACTCCCTCGCCCAGGTCGCCGCCGTCGAAGCGGTCCGTCATCCCGACCGGGTGGAGGAGCGGCGCGAGCTGAACCGTCGGGGTCGGGAAGCCCTCGAGCGGGGCCTCGCCGAGCTGGGTGTCTCCTACGTCCCCAGCCAGACCAACTTCGTGTTCTTCCGGCCCGGTCCCGACACCGATCTCACCGCCGAGAGGTTCCTCGGGCACGGGGTCGTGATCCGGGGCCTGTCGAAGGGTTGGGTCCGGGTGACGGTCGGATCCGAGGAGGAGAACCGACGGTTCCTCCAGGTCCTCGCCGCCGAGCTGGACCGTCTCCGTCGACCGTCTTTCTGACGGCTGGTCGATTTCCGGTACTGGGTGAACGTCCCTAACCTGCCGGGTGCCTGTCCGGGACGCCGCCGGACATCGCCCCGAACTCCGGAGGACTCTTCGTGAAGGCCGTCATTCGTCTTCTCGCCCGCGCCACCGACCGCTTCCCCATCCCGATCGTGGTCGTCACGGTCGTGCTGTTCGGTGTCTTCGGTGCCCTCGCCCGCAACATCGAGGTCGCTCAGGGCAACGAGGGATTCGCCCCCGACAACCCCGAGATCGCCGCCGCCGAGCGGATCGGTGAGCTGTTCGGCGCCGACTCGGCGGAGAGCGTCCTGCAGGTCGTGGTGCGGGCGTCGGGCGGTGACGTCATCACCGCCGACGCGCTGGCGGCGGTCACGGCGGCGTCGGAGGCGATCCGCGAGGCAGCCGGGGATGCCCTCAGTGCCCGTCCCGACCGGCCCGCCATCGTCTCGTACCTCACGCCCGTCGAGCGAGCCCTCGCCTTCCAGGGCATCTCCGCCGACCAGCTCGACGACGCCGGAGTGAAACGGACCTACACGCTGGCGTTGAGCCAGGCTCCGCAGGAACAGGTGGGGTTCCTCACCGGCCTGCTCGGCGGCGACGCCGACCCCGAACAGGCCGAGGCGCCGAGCGGGCTCATCCTCGTCTTCCTCCAGTCCCAGACCGGAGGCGCCGACCCGTTCGAAGCCCAGCTCGAACTGGAGACGCGGATCGCCGATGCCGTCCGGGCGGTCGACGTTCCCGGCGTCGAACTGCGGCCGTTCTCCTTCGCCCTCCTGTTCGAAGACCGAGGGGACTTCAACGCCGAGATCGGCAGGCTGTTCGCCATGGCCGCGCTCATCATCGTGGCGATCCTGCTCTTCGTCTTCTGGATGAAACCGCGGGGCAACACCGGTCGGGGGGCGTCGATCCGGCGGACGGTGGCGGACATGGGACTCACCATGGTCACGATCCTGTTGGCGATCACCTTCATGCAGGGGATCGGATACCTGCTCCTCCGAGCCGGGGTCATCGACGCCTTCAGTCCGCCGACGCAGATCGTCCCGATCCTGTTGATCGGTCTCGGCGTGGACTACGCCATCCACCTCATCGCCCGGTACCGGGAAGAGGTGGGTGAGGGACGCACCGTCGCCGAAGGTGTCCGTCAGGCCATCGGGACGGTCGGGGTGGCCTTGGCGCTGGCGACCGTCACCACGGTGGTGGGTTTCCTCACCAACGTGTTCAACCCGGTGCCGGCGCTGAAAGACTTCGGGATCCTCGCCGCCGTGGGGATCCTCGTGGCGTTCGTGCTGATGCTGACCTTCGTCCCGGCGGTTCGACTCCTCGCCGACCGCCGGGCGGAGCGCACCGGTCGGTTGCCCACCGACGGGATGGCGCAGACGGGGGAGCGTCTCCTGCCGGTCCTCATGGAGAAGGCCGCGATCCTCGCCGAACGGGCGGCGGTCCCCACGCTGGTCGTCACCCTCCTGCTGGGCGCGGTCGGTGCCTTCGGCCTCAGCCAGCTCGAGACCGAATTCTCGGTGACCGACTTCCTGCCCGAGGACGCACCGGCGGTGCAGACCTTGCGGATCCTCCAGGAGGAGTTCGGTGGCGGTTTCGGCGAGACGTCCCAAGTGCTCGTCGAGGCACCGGCGGGCGGAGACCTGGCCACCCCCGAGGTGCACAACGCCCTCGTCTCCGCCTGGCGCAAGCTGGCCGACGTCCACACGGTGCTCACCTTCGACCTCCCCACCGGCCGGGTGGCTTCGGCGAACTCGCCGGTCGCGGTGATCTCCCAGCTCCTCCGACCCGGACCGGGCGGTGCCCCCGCCGACCCGGCCTTCGCCCAGAAGGCCATCGCCCTCGGGTTGCGGGACGACCTCACCGTCGCCCCCGACACCGACGTCGCCGCCCTGTGGACGGCGGCGGCGGAGGCTGCACCCGACGAGATGACGCGGGTGCTGCACCGGACCGACCAGGGCGCCTTCGACGCCGTGCTGTTCGATATCCAGACCCAGGCGGGGGAGCGCCGCGCCGCCGAGCTGCGCGAGGGCCTGCTGGACGCCTTCGCGCCGGTCAGTGACCTCGGCCTGTCGGTGATCGCCACCTCCGAGAACATCATCACCGCGGTGATCGTCCAGGCGCTCTCCAGCTCTCAGGTGTCGTCGCTGCTCGTCACGATCCTGGTCGCCACGCTGGTGCTGATGGTCAACTTCTGGTTCGAGAACCGCCGTCCCTTCCTGGGGGTCCTGACGATGATCCCCGTGGCGCTGGTGGTGCTGTGGACGTTCGGGCTCATGTGGCTCACGGGGATCCCCTTCGGTCCGGTCACCGCCACGTTGGCGGCCCTGGCGGTGGGGATCGGGGTTCCGTTCACGATCCACATCGCCCGCCGGTTCGAGGAGGACCGGGTCCGCTTCGACGACCTGGAGGACGCGCTGCGGTCCACCACCCGCCACACCGGCGGTGCTCTGGCCGGTTCGGCCTTCACCACCATGGCCGGGTTCGGCATCCTCATGACCTCTTCCCTCAAGCCGTTCCAGCAGATGGGTCAGGTCACCGTGTACGCCATCGGGTTCTCCCTGGCCGGGGCCGTGTTGGTGTTGCCGTCCCTCCTGGCGCTCTGGGAGCGCTACCACCGCCGTCGCGGCCGCTCCCCGGTGGATCAGCCCACCGTGCCCGTCGCCTGAGGGTCCGGCGCTAGGGTCGATCCGGCCCGTGTACGTTCACGGGCCCGGACCCACACCCCCCGACGTCCCCATGGAACCGACCGTCCGACGACGATTCGAGGTGGCGAGGGAGCTCGCCGCCGCCGCCGGGGAACTGGCCTTGGCCTCGTTCCGTCGTCCCGGCCTCGTCGCCGTGCCCAAGGGCCCGGTGGACTGGGTCACCGAGGTGGACGTGGCGGTCGAACACCTGATCCGGAGCCGCCTCGCCGAGGAGTTCCCCGCCGACGGGTTCCTCGGAGAGGAGGAGGGACGCCTCGGAGGCGACGACGAGTCCTACCTGTGGGTGGTCGACCCGATCGACGGGACCGTCTGTTACGCGTCGGGTGTCGCCCAGTGGGCCGTGTCGATCGCCTGCCTCGACCCGTACGGCCACCCGGCCCTCGGCGTCGTCTGCGATCCGGTGGGCGGGGAGACCTTCGCGGCGGTCGCCGGCGGTCGGCTCCTGGTCGACGGTTCGGAGCTGGAGGTCCCCCGCCGGGGCCTGCGTGACGGGCTGGTGGGTGTCGGGTACGCGCCGAAGTCGGGTGCCGGCGCCCGCACCCTGCGGTTCCTCGACGCGCTGGTCGGAGCCGGGGCCGGCTTCGTCACCCCGGGTTCGGCCGCCTTGGCGCTGGCCTACGTGGCAGCGGGGCGGCTGGTGGGGTTCTTCGAGGCGAGTCTGAGGATCTGGGACTGCCTGGCGGGCGAAGTGTTGGTCCGGGCGGGAGGGGGATGGGTCACCTCGTTCGTGGCGGATGGGCGCCTCGACGGCGACAAGGAGATGCTCGCCGCCAACGCCGCCGCCGCCGACGACCTCCGGGCGCTCTGGCAGGCGACCGGGCCCGGCCTCACCTTCACGTAGAGCCGCGGATCACGAGCTCGGGCTGCCACAGCCGCACCTCGCCGTCGGCGGGCCATTGTCCGTGGATGCCGGCGTAGAGGGCGTGGTAGGCCTCCCGGGCCATCCCGAAGGCATCCTGGACGACGGTGGTCAGCGGCGGGTCGACGACTTCGCCGAAGGGGATGCCGTCGTATCCGGCGACGGCGACGTCTCGGGGGACGTCGAGGCCGAGGTCCTTGCAGGCTTTGAGGGCGCCCATCGCCATCATGTCGTTGAAGGCGACGATGGCGTCGGTGTCGGGATGGCGGTCGAGGAGGGTGGCGGCCGCGACCTGACCACGGGGGATCGTCGGACGGTCGGCGACCACGGGGGGCTCGGTGACGCCGGTGGCGGCGGCGATCGCCTCCCGCAGGGCCAGGTACCGCTCGTGGACCACGTCGGGGAACATCTCGTTCATGAGCAGACCGATCCGTCGCCTCCCCCGGGCGCAGAGGTGGCCGACGAGCTTGCGGGCCGCCTCCCATTCGTCCAGGGCGATGGAGATGACGTTGGGGATCCGAGCGGCACGGGTGATCATCACGACGGGCCCGCCGAACCGGCCGGCGAAGGCGGCGACGTCTTCGTCGGCGAGGATCGACGGGAAGACGGCGATCCCGTCGACGCCGAGGCTCACCAACGTCTCGAGGGTCCCCATGCCCCGGTCGTCCCGCCGGTCCAGCTCGGCGACGACGAGGGAGTACCCGTGTTCGCGCGCTGCCTCCTGCATGGCCGAGCAGGTGTCGGAGAAGAGCTGGTTGCGCATGTCGACGGAGGCGATCCCGAAGGTTCGGGACCGGCGGGTGACGAGGGCACGGGCCATCCGATTGGGGCGGTAGCCGAGCTGTTCGATCGCCTGTTCGACTCGCCGACGGGTCTCGGGGGCGACGCTGGGATGGTTGGCGATCACCCTCGAGACGGTCTGCCGGGAGACCCCGGCGAGGTCCGCCACGTCGAGGATGGTGGGCCGGTCCGGTCCCCGCCGTCGGGCCATCGGGTTCCTCCTCGGTCGCGAAAAATTTCCTTCACGATCCACGACTGCGCGTGTGAACGTTCACTATAAGTTGTCGTGTGATCGTTCACATACGATCATCCGTCCCAGGACGGGAGAGACCGAGGAGGAGTGTCATGCCCAAGCGGACGATGCTGTTGATCGGGGCCTTCGCCCTCGTCGCGGCGGCGTGTGCCACCGACTCGCCCCAGGCGACATCGGCGACACCGGAGACGACCGTGGCGACGACGCAGCCCCCGGTGACCGTCACCGTCGAAGTGCCCACCGGCGGCGAGCTCGTCACCCTCACCGCCCGATGCAAGGCCGGAGCCACCGAGACGGGACGGTGCAACAACCTGCTGAAGGCGGTCGCCGCCGCCAACCAGGCGTTGGAAGCGGCAGGCGACACCCGTCGGGTCGTCGTCGAGACGATCCAAGACAACGCCGACTGGGGCGACTACCGCACCGAGTTCGAACTGGCGTCGGACTCGGGTCAGGCCCCCGACATCATCGTCTCCGGCCACGAAGACATCGGGGCGTGGGCCCCGGCCGGACTGATCGTCGACCTCACCGACATGATCGCCCAATACCCCGAATTCGACGACGTGATCCCATCGCTGTGGTCGGCGGTCGAGTTCGAAGGGCGTCGCTGGGCCATCCCCCAGGACACCGAGGCCCGTCCCCTCTACTTCAACAAGACCCTCCTCGCCGAGCTCGGCTGGAGCCAAGAGGAGATCGACGGGCTCCCCGCCCGGATCGAATCGGGCGAGTTCACCTGGGAGGACATGATGGCCACCGCCAAAGAGGCGGTCGACGCCGGGATCGTCCCGCCCGGCAACGGCTTCTGGCACCGTCCCAAGAACGGACCGGACTTCCTGGCCTTCTACTACGGGGCCGGCGGGGAGATCGGAACCGGCACCACCCTCACCTTCGACGCCGACGCCGCCCGCCGGGTCTACCAGATGTTGAACGACGCCGTCGAGTCGGAGGTGCTGTCGTCGAGCCGCCTCGACGGCGACTGGACCGGCTGGCACACCGGCATCACCAGCGGACAGGTGCTCTTCTGGCTGGGCGGCACCTGGCAGTGGAGCGAATGGGCGACCCAGTACCTGGCCGAAGTCGGCGGCGAGGAATACCAGTTCGAGAACTGGGGTTTCGGTCTGCTCCCGGCGATGCCGGGAGGTGACGGGCCCCTCACCTTGAGCCACCCCCTCGCCTACATGGTGTCGAGCCAGTCGGAGAACCCCGACCTGGCGGTCCTGCTCATCGCCAAAGCGACCACGACCGAGCTGAACACCGAGTACGCGGTGGAGAGCGCCCACCTCGGCATCCTTCAGTCGCAGGCCGACTACGAGCCCTACACCTCGGCGAAGTTCCTCTCCGAGGCGTTGCCGCTGCTCGACTACACGACCTTCCTGCCCAACAGCCCGGCCTTCAGCGCCTGGTCGGAGGCGTACTACCTGGGGATCCAGGCGGTCGAATCCGGCGAGCTGGAACCCGACGAGGCCGTCGAAGTGGTCGTCGGACAGCTCCGCAACGAACTCGGGGACAGCATCGAGATCATCGGGGCCTAGGGTTCCTCCCATGGGGTCGGAGGATCGGGCTTCGGCCCGATCCTCCGACGGGAACCCACCGAGACGGGACGACCGGAGATGGTGGCGGAGACCAGAGAACGTCCACGGCGCCGGAGGAGGAGACTCACCGCCTTCGGGTTCCTCGCTCCGGCGCTGGTGCTCGTCGTGCTCTTCTACCTCATCCCGGCGGTCCTCACCCTCGTGCTCAGCCTCACCGACCTGTCGAGCGCCAACTTCACCAAACCTTGGAACTTCATCGGCCTGGAGAACTACCGGAGGCTCTTCTCCGACGCCTTCTTCCCCAAGATCCTTCGCAACACGCTGTTCTACGTGTTCGTGACGCTCGGGTTGTTCAACGTGGGCCTCGCCCTCGTGCTGGCGTTGACGTCCACCGCCATCCCCCGCCGTGCCGGATTCCTGTTCCGCATGCTGTGGCTCCTGCCCCGCATCACCCCGTCGGTGATCTACATCATGATGTGGGTTCGGATCGCCCAGCAGCCCCCCTTCGGGATCATCAACCAGCTCCTCGGCCCCCTGGGGGTCGAAGGCAAGAACTGGCTGTTCGAGACGCCGTGGCTCTTCGTCATCCTCACCAACGGGTTCGTCGGGGCGTCGTTCGGGATGATCATCTTCACCTCCGCCCTCGAGGCGATCCCCCGAGACGTCCTCACCGCCGCCCGGGTCGACGGGGCGTCCCGCTGGCGGCTCATCCGGGACATGCAGATCCCCCTCATCAAATGGCCGCTCCTGTTCGTGGCCACCTACCAGACGATGTCGCTGCTCACCTCCTTCGAGTACATCCTCCTGCTCACCGAAGGGGGACCGGGCCTGTTCACCACCGAAGTGTGGGCCCTCACCTCCTACAAGCGTGCCCTCGGGACCTACTTCGGGAACAACCAGTGGGGATACGGCGCCGCCTGGGGGTTCGTGCTCGTCGTCATCGGGTTCGTCTTCTCCCTCATCTACGTGCGGATCTTCCGCTTCAACCAGCTCGTCAGGGAGCCGTTGATCGAATGAGCGTCGCCGTTGGGGTCCTCCGCCGCCGGCGCCGCCGGGCCATCCTCGGTGGGTGGCTCGGGTACGGGCTGTTGGGGGTGTCGGTCCTTCCCATCCTGGTGGGGTACGCCTGGCTGGGTATCGCCTCGTTCTCCCGCCGCACGCAAGGCCTGATCCCCACCACCATCGACGGTCGGGCCGGGGGCTGGACCCTGGACAACTGGAGCTTCCTCTTCGACGGATCCGTCTACCGGGCCACCGTCAACTCGCTCCTCATGGCCCTCGGCATGGTGGTGGGTGTCGGGTTCGTCTCCACTCTGGGCGGGTACGCCATCTCCCGGATCCGTTTCCCGGGCCGCAAAGGGGTGCTGTCGATGACGCTGCTGCTCAACGCCTTCAGGGCCGACATGCTGCTCATCGCCATCTTCTTCGTGCTCCGAGAGCTGGGGACCATTCCCGGGCTGGGACGCTTCATCGGGTTCGACACGGTCGGAGGGGTGGCCCTGGTGATGGTCAGCCTCGAGCTCCCCCTGGGGCTGTGGCTGATGAAAGGCTTCTTCGACTCGGTGTCCTGGGACATGGAACGGGCCGCCCTCATCGACGGCGCCTCCCGGTTCCGGGCCTGGTGGGAGATCGTCCTCCCGCAGGTGACGCCGGGGCTGGCGGCCCTGTCGGTCTTCACCTTCATCTCGGGTTGGAACGCCTACCTGATCCCCTTCACCTACACCGTCGGCACCGGTGTGTCGAACCTGCCCGTCTACCTGAACGAGCTCATCGGCGAGACGGCTCCAACGAACTGGAATCAGGTGGCGGCGGTGGGGCTGTTCCAGCTCCTCCCCATCTTGGCTTTCTACCTGGTGATGCAGGAGAAGCTGCTGAACATCTACAGCGGCGGGACGAAGGGCGGTACGTGAACGGGAGACGACACGGTGCAGATTGAGCTGCGAGGGGTCACCAAGACGTGGGGAGAGGCGGTGGCGGTGGAGCGCCTCGACCTCGAGATCGCAGACGGCGAGTTCGTCGCGTTCCTCGGCCCGTCGGGGTGCGGGAAGACGACCACCCTGATGATGATCGCAGGGATCTACCAGCCGACCTCGGGCGAGATCGTCTTCGACGGGGAGGTCGTCAACGACCTCGCACCTCGGGACCGTCGCGTCGGGATGGTCTTTCAGAGCTACGCCCTGTACCCGCACATGACGGTCGCCGAGAACATCTCCTACTCCCTGAAACTGCAACGGGTGGACAAGGCGACCCGGCGGCGGCGGGCCCAGGAGATCGCCGACCTGATGGGCATCGGCCACCTCCTCGACCGCCGACCCGCCGAGCTGTCGGGCGGGCAGCAGCAACGGGTCGCGGTGGGTCGTGCCTTGGTGAAAGAACCCAACGTGCTCCTCTTCGACGAGCCCCTCTCCAACCTCGACGCCCGCCTCCGGCTCACCATGCGCTCGGAGATCAAGAGGATGCAGACCGAGTTGGGGATCACCTCCATCTACGTCACCCACGACCAGGTGGAGGCGACGACGATGGCCGACCGGATCGCCGTCATGCGGGAAGGGCGGCTGGAGGCGTACGCCACCCCCGACGAGCTGTACCAGCGACCGAAGACCCTGTTCGTCGCCGGGTTCGTCGGCAACCCGCCGATGAACCTGTTCGACGCCGAAGTCGTCCACCGAGACGGGCAGTACGTCGCCCACGCCCTCGGGATCGAGATCGTCGTCCCCGCCGAACGGGGCCGACACGCCGCCGGACGGGGGACGGTGACGATGGGGGTCCGCCCCGAACACGTCCTCCCCGGTACGGGTCGCCATCGGGGCGAGGTCGTGATCGTGGAGCCACTGGGGCGAGAAGACCTGATCGACATCGACGTCGGTGCAGGGGTGCTGCGGGCCCTCGCCGACAAGACCCTGGGGCTGCGGCCCGGAGACGTCGTCGCCTTCGACGTCGACACGTCGGAGGTCCAGTTCTTCGCCTCGGAGACGGAGCGGTCACTGCTGTGGGATTGAGAGGAACCTGGGAGATCCGGAGATGACCACCGAGGACGGCGCCACCGGGTGCGAAGTGATCGCGTTCGCCCATCGGGGAGCGCGGTCCCAGGCACCGGAGAACACGATCGAAGCGTTCCTGTTGGCGTTGGAGCTCGGAGCGACCGGACTCGAGTCCGACGTCTGGCTCACCGCCGACGGCGTCGCCGTCCTCGACCACGACGGGCAGGTGGGGCCGCGCCGGACGCCGATCGGCTCCCTCGAGCATCGGGACCTCCCCGGCGCGATCCCGACCCTCGGGGACCTCTATGCGGCATGTGGGACCGACTTCGAGCTCTCCCTCGACCTGAAGGACCACCGGGCGATCGTCGAGGTGGTCGCCGTGGCGGAGACCCACGGCGCGGTCGAACGTCTCTGGGTCGTCCACGAGCTGGTCGACGTGCTGGCCGAATGGCGACGCAGGTGGCCGGGTCTCCGGCTGGTGCACACCACCAGCGTCGGGGCGATGGTGGAGGGGCCCTCCGAACACGCTTCCAGGCTGGGTGAGGTCGGGGTGGAGGCCGTGAACCTCCGCTCCGACGAGTGGAGCCCCGAGTTGGTGGCCCTGTTCCACTCCCGGGGACGGCTCTGTTTCGCCTGGGACGCCCAGGATTCGGAGACGATGCACACGCTGCTCCAGATGGGAGTGGACGCCCTGTACAGCGACCACGTCGGTGAGCTGGTTCGGGCGGTCGCCGCCGGACCCTGACGGGGCGCAGAGGCCTTCCGTCCCTCCCCGGGGCCGCCTCGGTGCGCTATGTATGGGGCATGAGGAGATACGCCGATCGTGTCCAGGCGGGGCGGGTCCTCGCCCGGGAGATGGCAGCCGGCCCGTTCGCCGAACCGGTCGTCCTGGGCCTGCCCCGCGGCGGAGTGGTCGTGGCGGCCGAAGTCGCCACCGCCCTCGGCGCCCCCCTCGACGTGCTGGTGGTACGCAAACTGGGCGTTCCCTGGCATCCCGAGCTGGGGATGGGTGCCATCGCCGAACGGGGCGTCGTGCTCCTCAACGACGAAGTGGTTCGGGCCACGGGTGTGAGCGCCGCCGACATCGAACGTGTCCGTCGTCGGGAAGAAGCCGAGCTGCGTCGACGGGCCGAGGTCTACCGGCAGGGCCGCCCTCCCCGTGACCTCGCCGGAGCCACGGCGATCCTGGTGGACGACGGGTTGGCGACCGGTTTCACCGCCCGGGCCGCCATCGAGTCGGCCCGCCGGGGTGGGGCGGAGCGGGTCGTGCTCGCCGTCCCCGTCGGTGCCGCCGACACCGTCCGGGCGCTCCGTCGGATGGCCGACGAGGTCGTGTGCCCCCTCACGCCCAGGGACTTCGCCGCCGTCGGTGTCTGGTACGACGACTTTCGCCAAGTCGGGGACGGAGAGGTCGTCGAGCTGCTCCGGCGGTCCGCCGAGACCCTGTCCGGAGGGTCGTGACCGCCCAGGGCAGGCACCGGCTCGTCGAGGCGGGCTGCGTCCGATCCGGGTAGCGTCGTGGCCGCAACCGAACGACGGAGGAGACGATGCCTCGGCTCGAAGAGTTCTGCACCATCCGCGTCTCGATGACGCCTCGCCTGCTGGGCCAGATGCCCGGAGGCACCAGGATCGACTTCCCCTTCGAGGGGACGGCGACCAGTCCCCACTGGGAGGGTGAACGCCCGGTACGGGGCGTCGACTACGTGACGGTGCGGTCCGACGGCAACATGGACCTCGACATCCACGCCACCATCGGGGAGAAACGCGAGACGGTCGCCTATCGGGGCACCGGCGTGTCGATCGTCAAGTCGAAGACGGAAGCGATGCCCCAGGAGCTCATCACGTTCCAGACCGGCAACGAAGAGCTCGCCTGGCTCAACGAGGTGGTCGGTGTGGGCCTGGGTTCGGGCGAAGGAGCCGACCTCTCCCTCACCATCTACGTCGTACGCCCCTGACCTCCGGTCAGGTACCGAGGAGCCAGAGGGCGATCCCGGCCAGGTATCCGAGCATCGCCCCGCCGAGGGCGGCCACCTCGGCGGGGGGCAGCCACGGTCCCCGGCTCCGTTGGGACCATCCCCGTTCCAGGGCGATGTCGTATGCGGCCTGGGCGCCCGCCCAACCCAACACGAACAGCATGGTCGTTGCCTCCGAACCTCTCCCGCCTCCCTGACAACACGGGTCGGGTCGGTGACATTCCGCCGCCGACCGTCCGGTCCGGCCGCCGAGACGGGGCCGGTCAGGTCACCGAACGGAAGTCGGCGGGCCGCTTCTCCAAGAACGCCTTCATCCCTTCGAGGTGGGCGGGGGCGGCGCCCAGCTCCGCCTGGGCGAACCGTTCGGCGGCGAGGGCAGCGGTGAGGTCCGAGGCGGAAGCCTGGTGGAGGAGACGCCGGGTGGCGGCGTAGGCGGGTGGATGGCCGTTCGCCAGCTCGCCGGCCCATTCCACCGCCTCGGCGACGACCCGGTCTGCCGGTACCACCCGGTGGGCCAGCCCCAGCTCGGCGGCTTCGGCGGCTCCGAGGCGGCGGTTCGTGAAGGTGAACTCGACCGCCCGGGACAGCCCGAGATGCCGGGGGAGGAACCACGTCGATCCCGTGTCGGGGACCAGGGCGAGGCCGATGAACGCGGGGAGGAAGAACGACTCTTCGGCCATCACCCGCAGGTCACATGCCAGGGCGATGCCCATCCCCGCCCCGGCCGCGACGCCGTTCACGGCGGCGATCGTCGGGACCTCGACGTCCACCAGCGCCTCCACGATGGGGTTGAAACGCCGGTCGATCACCGGTCCGAGGTCGGGTCCGCCGGCCTCGTACTCGCCCATCAGGTCCGACAGGTCGGCGCCGGAGCAGAAGGCCTTCCCGGCGCCGGTGATCACCGCCGCCCGGGCTTCGTCGGCTGCCCGTCCCAACCCGGCGACGAGCTCGTCGCAGAGCTGCTGGGAGATGGCGTTGTACCGGTCGGGGCGGTCGAGGGTGAGGACGGCGACGTCGCCGTCGAGGCGGTAGGTCACGGCCATCACGGAACTCCTCGTCTCGGGCTCATCAGCCTACGAGAGCAGGAACTCGTTCGCCGGGTATCGTGACCCCATGGTGGACGCGTTTCGTGCCGAGGTGCGGGCGTTCCTCGAAGCAGAGTGGGATCCCGACCGGTACCCCCAGGAGCGGGGACCCCTCGCCGGGGGCGACACGGTGGGTCCGTGGCACCGTCGCCTCCAGGAGGCACGTCTGGTCGCCCCCCACTACCCCGAAGCGTACGGGGGGCGGGGGCTGGGGATGGCCGAACGACTCGTCGTCACCGAAGAGCTGGTGCGGGTGGGTGCTCCCGGTCCCGGCAACGTTATCGGGATCGGCTGGGCCGGCCCGGCGATCCTCGCCCACGGGACCGACGACCAGAAACGGCGGTTCCTGGAGCCGACGCTGTGGGGGGACGTGATCTGGTGTCAGCTCTTCAGCGAACCCGACGCCGGTTCGGACCTGGCGGGCCTGCGGACCCGGGCGGAGCGTGACGGGGGACGGTGGATCGTGAACGGCCAGAAGATCTGGAGCTCGGGAGCCGCCGAAGCCGACCGGGGCATCCTGATCGCCCGGACCGACCCCGACGTCCCCAAACATCGGGGGCTCACGTTCTTCCTCATCGACATGCACCAGCCCGGGATCGAGGTCCGTCCGATCCGCCAGATGACCGGCGAATCCCACTTCAACGAGGTCTTCTTCACCGACGCCGTCGTGTCCGACGACGACCGGGTGGGTGAGGTGAACGGGGGATGGCGGGTGGTGGTCACCACGCTGATGCAGGAACGGATCAACCTCTCCGCAGGCAGAGGCCTCCTCTGGGGCGGCGGCAGGAGCTTCGAGGAGTTCTGGGAGTGGGCACGGGCGGCTGCGCCCCGCGACCCGGTCGAACGAGACCGCTGGACGGAGCTGTACGTCCGCCACCGTGTGATCGAGCTGATGAGGACCCGGGTGGTCGCCGGGCTGGCGGCAGGTGGCTCCCCCGGACCGGAGGCTGCGGTACTCAAGCTGCTCACCGACTCCTTCGGCCAGGACACCTACGAGGCGGTCGTCGACCGTCTCGGCCCGACGGGGATGCTCGGACCCCGAGACGTCGACGACGAGGTGGCGGGCTGGCAGCTCGGGTTCCTGTTCAGCCAGGCCCTCACCATTGGCGGGGGTACCACCAACATCCAGAAGAACATCCTGGGTGAACGGGCCCTGGGGCTGCCGGGGGACATTCGGGTGGACACGGGGCCTCCCCGGGCCTCGACGTCGGCGTGACGGGTGACGACGCCGGGGGTCACGATGGCCCGTGACCGGTGCTCGTTCTGCGACAAGCCCCGGGTCGAAGTCGACCATCTGGTCGCCGGACCCCGCGGGGTGTCGATCTGTGCGGAGTGTGTCGGCATCGCCTACGAGGTGGTGCGGGCGTCACGGAGACCCGCGTCGACGGACCGGGTCCTCACCGGCATCGGGATGCTGGTCACCAACGACCGGCGGCGCCCTGGCCTGCTCGGCGTCGTGGAGGAGGCGGCGGTGGCGTTCAGGC
>Ga0256830_1001628_pt1 | contig 15608 bp, 13 predicted proteins | sample 128326metaG_FD_190537 | JGI IMG/M metagenome (GOLD analysis project Ga0256830, IMG submission 190537) | Hydrothermal vent microbial communities from Lau Basin, Pacific Ocean - 128-326 | ecosystem: Environmental > Aquatic > Marine > Hydrothermal vents | place: Pacific Ocean: Lau Basin | collected... | reverse complement strand
CCTCTATTTCCCTGATAAAGGCCGCAATTCTTGCGGTTTTTTCGAGAGTTGATGAAATTCTTTCGAGACTTTCGCAGAGATCTGCAAATTCGGCAAAGGTGAGCATAATCCATATTCGTCGGAGGGATATATTACTGTTTAGACATCTCCACGTGTGGAACTTGTGCCTTGTTTGCCCGATTCATGTCTCTGGACATGCGGATAAACCTGTCCAGAATCTCCTCACTCACAGCAGATTTTGGAATGACGGCAATCGGGGCCTTCAGACTTCCATAGACTATCAGGTATTTTTCAGTTTTTTTGAATCCCTTTACCCTGCTCCACTCGGTTATCATGCCAAGTGTGGCAATGCCCCTGTCGCAGATTACGGTTTCACCTGTGAGCCGGCCGCAAATACCTGCCATCAATCCTGCAAAGGAGCCGATTAGAGTCAGCATTAAAAAGTAATTTCCTGTTACGGCCATATACACTGAAGAAGGGATCAGGTAAGAAAGAAACAAAATCCAGAAAAACTCAAAGCCATGCATGAGCTTGAGAACCTCCTTGCCAGAGACTCTTGTTCTTGTAATCGGACGCACCTCAACAGTTTCTGTTTTTGCCCTGACTCTCTCAATTCTGAACACGACGTAGATGAGAGCAAACAGTGTGGAAAGGAAGAAGAGGGATAGAAGAATCAGTGCATAAAAGTTTTTTATCGCAACACTCGCGTAGATAAGCACAATTCCGCTTGAAATGTATGCAAGCACACCTGTTAAAAGCAGGAGCCTGTCAGATGCCTGCAGATCAACAACCCTCTTTCTTAATTTCATGTGCTGAAATTAACATATATCAAAATTTAAATTTTTTCAAATCTGATTCATTTCCAGCAACATTTTTCTTATTTTTCTGATCATTTCAGGCATATCTATCTCCATTGGACAGACAACTCTGCATTTCCCGCACAGAGTGCACATAAAAACTTCCTTTCTTAGTTCTCCGAGAATTGCACTCCACACCATCCCCATTGGACCTCCATAAACCCTGCCACCCCACACATTTCCTGCAAGCTGAAACACAGGACATTCAAGCTGACACCTGCCGCATTTAACGCATGAGAGCTGTTCCCTGAATTCTGTTCCAGTCCTGCCGTTGTCTATGATGACCACATGAAACTCCTGCCCCTCAACCGGGAGGTTTACATTTATGTAAGAGGGCGGATAGGTTCCGAGGAATGCAGACTGGACGAGAATTGACTTCAGGGCAAGTACATCATCTGGCAGGATCTTATCAACGCTTATCAGAGCCACATAGATTTTTGGGAGTGAGGTTGAGAGCCTGATATTGCCTTCATTCTCAACCAGGAAAACTCTGCCTGTTTCTGCTGAAATTGCATTGCAGCCAGAGATGCCCGCATCAGCATTCAGGAACTTCTCGCGCATGACCTGTCTGACCTTTCTCACAAGCTCTTCTGGGTCCCTGCCATCCACTCCAACTTTTTTCAGCACCTTCGCTGCCTCTTCCTTTGTGTAATGCAGGGCTGGAGCAATAACATGCATGGGTCTGTCATCTGCAAGCTGAATTATCAGCTCCCCAAGGTCAGTCTCCCACACCTCATTTCCAAGTCTCTCAAGATATTCTCTCAGCCCTATCTCCTCTGAAATCATGGATTTTCCCTTCACAACGACTTTTCCCCTACCGATTATCTCTCCACACAATTCTCTCGCTTTTTTTCCATTTTCTGCTAAGTGAACCTCTGCTCCATTTTCCTCAAGCACCCTTGCTGTTCTGTCAATCCAGTAATCGTAATCACCGGCAACTTCAAGTTTTGCCCTTTTCACATCTTCAGAATACTTCCTCAGATAACTGTGTCTCTCCAAATTCTCCTTAACAGCCCTCCCAAGATTTGTTCTCGTTCTCTTAATTCCTTCTCTGATCAGCATATTGCTGACAGTGGAATACAGACTCATTCTATCCCTCCGGATCCTCCAGAATAACAGTCAGTTTTTTTGGGCCGTGCATTCCAAATATAAGCTCACCTTCGATATCGGCTGTTTTTGAGGGAGAATTTGAGGCGAAGACTATCCTCTCCTTTTTTTCTGCCTCAATGAAAGCTGAGACGGTGTCTGACCTTATCACTTCCCTTTTCACAACAACAACATGATGATCTGCAAGGGCAGATTCCACTCTCTCCCTCTCCCCACCCATGAAGATTACCCCCGTGTCCTTCGCAACACTTAGAGCCGTGCTTATTTTTGCCCCTTCAAACTGTCCAGCGACAATCTCAGGATTTTTTGAAACAACAACATCAATTCCATTTTTTCGAAAAATCTCAATCAGCTCTCTCATTCTATCACCCTGAGTGTAGTTGCAACATCAACAGCCTTACCTCCGGCCCTCCTGAAGCTTATCAGGCAGACTGGACATGCGGTGCAGACAATTCTTCCATTGAATTCCTCAAGCCTCATTTTTGCCATTTCCCTGGCTATGATCGGGGAAATGTATTCTGCTGGACCTCCACAGCACGATGTCATCTTGCCTGAATTTTCAGGAATGAATGCACCCATACCACTTTTCCTTAGAAGACGTGCAATTTTTCCCTCAAGCCCGAGGTGTCTTGCATAGTAACACGGATCGTGAACACCGATTTCCATATCCTCAATTCCTTCTTCATTTCCGGCTTTTACCATATCGAGATAGCTTTTCACAGTAACTTTCTTTCCCGTGATCTCTGGCAATAGCTCCGACATAACGTATGTGGTGTGAGGGTCACATGTGACGATTTTATCTATTCCGTTCTCCTCAAAAGATTCGGCAATTGAGATTATGTGTCTTTCAAAACCCCCATCATCTCCAAGATCGTGAAGCATCACTCCACTGTATGTATCGAGTTCAGGGAGATAGTAAGGTTCAGCACCGGAACTGACTAAATGCCGGTATATTGCCGAAAGAATACTATCGGTTTCTCTTTTCAAACTTTCAGAATAACCGCGTGCCATAATGAATCCTGAGAGGTTCATGACAAATTCAGAAAAAACAGCTTTCTGGGCTAAATTTGATCTTTCAACTCTTTCGAGGTACCTGAGTGCTGAATCGATAAGAGGTGAGAGCTGATACATAAATCCGGTGAAGAACATCCATTCACCATCTGCATCTGGCTCAATTCCCTTCCACCAGGTGTTCAGGGTGCTTTTTTCAACTCCAAAGGGATTTTGCGTTCTATCGATATTCTTCCTCACCATCCTGTGAAGCAGATTGGGAGCTATCACCTCAACCAGCCTCGTGACCTTTGAACTTTTGAAAATCAAATACATTAATATCAGTTGCGTAATGATGGTGCGTATGCATTTTTCAGGCTTGAAGCGATTGCCTTGCTGTGATGGTTCTTTCAGTTCTGGGTGCTTCGGGGGAGGGAGTGTGAGTAAAAAGGCGTCAGTGCAAAACCTGAGACAGATCCATGACTAAGTAAAGGTGAGAAAATTCTGAACCGTTGAAAATCAACAATTCTGTGAAAGGTATCTCAGGTGATCCTTTCAGAATGTATGAGAAGAAGCTGAATGAGTTCGGGGAATCTTTATAAACATCCTCCACAAGCTGAATCTGTGAAAATCTACATTGTCTACAACCTCGGACAGTACAACCATCTCATTCACAGAACCCTGAGAGATCTTGGTGTTGAAAGCAGGCTGATCAAAAACACAACTCCAGCCGAGGAGATTGACGCAGATGGAATTGTCATAGGAGGTGGCCCCGACATAGAGAGATCCGGAAACAGCATTGAATACGTTAAAAGCCTTGAAATTCCAATCCTCGGAATCTGCCTTGGACACCATATAATTGCAAAGGCATTCGGCGGAGAAATTGGCAGAGGTGGTGTTGGAGGTTATGCAGAAGTTGAGGTTGAAATTCTGAAAAGTGAGGGAATTTTCGAGGGGTTTCCGGAGAGAATCAGGGTGTGGGCAAGTCACATGGATGAGGTTAAGGTGATGCCTGAAAATTTCGAGCTCATGGCAAAATCGGAGATATGCTCAATTGAAGCCATGAAGCACAATAAAAAACCGATTTTTGGCGTGCAGTGGCATCCCGAGGTTTACCACAGCCAGTATGGAGAGGAGCTTTACAGGAACTTTATTGAGATCTGCAGAAAATGAAAAAGACCGTTCTTTTAAGCGCAACCCTCCTTCCTCTGATGACATCAAGCGGCATGGTTTACTCTGTGCTGCCCATCTACATATGGGAAGAGCTCGGCGCAAGCAGGGTTGAGGTTGGAGGAATATTCACACTTGGTGCGGCTGTCGGGCTTGTCACATCATATATTCTTGGAAGAATTGCAGACAGAGTGGGGAAGAAACCTCTCATACTGCTTGCCCAGTGTGGATTTGCATTTGTCATGCTCTCCTATTCACTGATCGACGACAGAAGCTACGCATACTTCATTCAGATCTTTGAGGGTCTTTCATGGACGATGCTCGGCGTCTCTGCTCCAGCTCTAATTGCAGATATTACGGAGAAGGGTGAAAGGGGCGAGGCAATGGGAATATACAACACAAGCTGGAGCATGGGATGGGTTCTCGGGCCGATAACAGGTGGAGCACTCTCTGAATTTTATGGATTCAGATTCATGCTGAGAGTTTCTTTTGTCATGCTCATTCTCGGATTGATTTCAACATACCTTGTTCTCAGAAAAATTAAAGAAAATTAAAGAATAATATTCTGCCTGTACCCGCAGTTGGGGCATCTGTCTCCATTGAGATCGATCCTCCTGATGAAAAATCCCTCTCTCTCAATCAGAAGATAATCGCATCTGGGACAGTAGGTGCTCTCATATCTGTGCCCCCAGACATTGCCGATGTAAACATACTCTATGCCGGCATTTTTTGCAATATCCACTGCTCTTTCAAGAGTTTTTACCGGAGTGGGGGGCCTGTCAGTCATTTTGTGATCTGGATGGAATCTGGAGAAATGAACGGGAATTCTTGGATTGAGATCTGCAACCCATTCTGAAAACTCGGCGATCTCCTTTTCACTGTCGTTAAGTTCCGGGATCACAAGGTATGTGATCTCCAGAAAAACTCCTTTCCTGTTGAGATGTTCCACGCTTTCAAGAACCCTCTCAAGCCTTGCTCCACATATCTTCCTGTAAAAGCTGTCACTAAATGCCTTTACATCCACATTTACAGCATCAAGAACGTCAAACTGCTCGATAGCCTCATGACTCATGTACCCGTTGGACACGTAGTTGACGTAGTATCCCTCCTTTCTCACAATTCTGCTGGCGTCCAGGTTGAATTCATGCATTATTGAAGGCTCGTTGTAGGTCCAGCTTACCCCATCTGCCCCATATCTCCTGACAAGCTCAAGAACCTCTTCAGGGGTTATCTCCTTCAGATACGGGAAATCAAGATCTGCAAAGCTTATGCTGTAATTCTGGCAGTGCTGGCATCTGAAATTGCAGCTCACACCACCAAAGGATAGCGACCTGCTTCCGGGCATGAAGTTGTGGAAGGGTTTTTTCTCAATGGGGTCAAGATGAATCGAGGACACAAGCCCGTAATTGTAGACCGAGAGCTTACCGTTCTCATTCTTCCTGACCCTGCATATCCCCCACTGCCCGTTTTTCAGCCTGCAGTAATGCATGCAGGTTCTGCACCTCACACTGTCATTTTCCCTTTCATAGAGGTATGATTCAACCTTCATCCGATCCCCTGTCATAAGTTGCTCTCTTCAATTTTATGGTGAACACAGCACCTGAAGGTCTGTTTTCAGAAACGTCTATGCTGCCTCCATACTTTTCAACAAGTTTTCTGACAATGTAAAGCCCGAGCCCGGAGCTTTCTCCGAGGGAGAATCCCTCTTCGAATATCGATGACCTGAACTCATCAGGGATTCCTGTTCCATTATCAATCACCCTGATCACAGCATCATCTCCCTCATATTTCACCTCAAATTTTATTCTGGTGGATTTTCCGTGCTTTATTGCGTTTGAAACAAGATTATCAATAACTGAGTAGAATCCATCATCAGCATACACCACCCCGTCACCCTCCATTTCCCAATCAACATCGTAGGAATCCATTATACCTTTCACAACATCTGAGATTCTGACAGGATAGAGTTCAGATTCTCCAAGAGCCATTTCAATGTTTTTCAGCTTTTCAATGGTTTCCACAGCCTTGTCCACCCTGTTCACTATTTTTCTGCAGAACTCTTGATCTGTTTTCTCCTCTCCAATCTCAGCATAACCCCTGATGACAGCAAGATCGTTGAGGATGTCATGTCTCAAAATTCTGTTGATGATCTTCAAATTCTCAGCCATTCTGCTGATTTCTTTTTCATTTCTTTCAATTTCATCCAGAGCCAGATTTATTGAACGTGCCAGCTCCTCCAGCTCGTCTTTTCCTGCTATCATGATCCTCTCACCCGTCCTGAATCCCCTTTTTCCTATGTTTTTCATGAAACTGGAGACAAATGATAACCTCTTCAGCAGAGTTCTGTCAATCAGGTAAGAGGCAAGAGTTACTGAACCGAGAAGTATCAACCCCGATAGAATCAGTCCCCAGTAGTAAACTCTCATTACCAGAGGGTCTATCCTGTTGATGTACCCTATCTTAAGGTAGCCGACAGTTTTACCATCAGGAGTTAGCAGTGGAAGAAATTCACTTACCTCCTCTCCTTTTTCCCTGCGATTGTCTGTGAGCTCAATAAAATCAACCTTAAGAATGCTCTGTATCTCCTGAAGAAATGTTCTGTCAACCTCCTCCACAACCGCAACATATCCAAAGTACTCTCCCGCCTGATAAGAGGGGAACGAGGTAAACATGTACAGACGATTATTGTAATAGAAAAATCCCTTTACAACTTCTCTTTTTGTTTTTGCAATGGGTGAAAGGGTCTCAGCAGATGACGCATCAAAAATGCTTTCAGAGTAAGGGTTGATGATCACATCACGAACGTCTCCTCCAGAAGAATAGAGAACTATTGCAGTGTAGCTGTGAGCGGCCATAATTGTTTCAGGCGAGATGTTGTAAAGATACATGTAGTAACTTTCAGAAAGGGACAGAAACTCTTCATTCAGGATCTTCTGAAGTGCCTCCTTCTTTTCAGATACCAGTTCCCTGAAATATTTTTCAGAGCTATCACGAATCAGGGTATCCACAGCAATTATGACTCCTAAGTAAAAAATTATGAAGGAAATCGCAATTGTGAACATCAATTTTGATTTGAGATGCATGATACCACCATTATAATTATCCTCAGTTAACCCCGGTACTAATTTCTTCAAAAGATATTATAAAAAGATTGCGAATGTGTTTAATGCATCCACTTACACATCTGCACGTTGACAGATGCTCCCGAAATGCTTAATCAGAGAGGCTGAAGTAAAGAACCACAAGCTGCACAACATCGTTCAGTATGTCCTGTTTTGCTGTCTGGTCTGATGTTGAGAAGTACTGAATTACTGCATTAACAACAGCCTGCAGGACATCATTTCTTGCTGGAGTTTGAGTTGTCCAGTCAAAGGCTGGATTGTATTTGCTTACAAGCTGCTCATCTGCATCATCAATGCTGTCAGGGACCGTTTCAGTCAGATTCCCTCCAAACACCACCTCAAAGGTCACACTTGTCCATCCAACATTGCCTGCCCGATCCTGAGCGTAAACCGTGATTCTGTGATATCCGGAAACTGCAACTGTAAAGGTTGTGTTTGGTACAAAGCTGACATTTGATCCATTATCAAGCCTGTACCACCAGACTGCTATGTCTTCACTGGCCTTAACATTCAGAGCAATGCTCTGGCTTAAGTACGTTCTGTTTGCAGGTGAATATACCGTCACTGACGGTGGAATTGTGTCAACGATCAGTACTCTGGTCTCGGTAACATTCCAGTTTCCTGCAGCATCCTGGCCATAGACCCTGTAAACGTACACTCTGCTGTTCAGGTTGGTCTTTGTGATGTTCCAGTTATCATCTGCAGAGCTGACACTTCTGTCAGTCATTGTCTCGTTTATCCCATCCCAGTTGAGGAGAGCTGTCTGAAGAGGTTCGTTTGACGTTATGTTGATCTCCACATAATTTCTGTTGATGTAGGTGCCGTTGGCTGGTGTAGGTGAAACAAATGAAAGAACAGGAGGATCTGGATCATAAACCGCAGCTGGAATGCTTAGGGGATGGTAATCGCCTCCATTGATTATGCTTCCATTTGAGTCATAGGGTAAAAACACATCCCCGAGCCAGTCCCCATCTGAATCAAAACCACTGTAATCACTCCAGTAATTTCCCCCAAGATACGGGCCGAATATTATGCTGAGTCCCGGTGTTTTGGAGACATTCCACCTGTTGTTTCCATTGTCCATTGCGTTTAAACTGTTGCTGAAGTAATTGTTGTAAATTAAATTGTTATTTGATCCGTTGAGCTGGATTCCTATGCTGTTCAGTGTAACCGTATTGCCTGCTATGGTGTTCCTGTTTGATCTCTGGAGTTCAATACCTGCATCTCCACTGCTTTCAATGACGTTGTCGATCACCTGGCTTTCATTTGATGAAGAGACGGATATGCCGTCAAATTTCGTATGCTTTATGGAGTTTTGCTCAACCGTACTGTTATGGGAACCTGAATGTATCCATATCCCGGCCAGGTTATTGCTGACCATTTCATTCATGTAAATCCTGCTATCAGACGAATTTTCAAGCTGAATTCCTACGATGTTGAAACTTGCATTATTTTCATTGATACTGGCTCTGGAGGAATGCAGATAGATGCCTGAACCAAGACTGATGATCTGATTCCCGTTGTTGGAAGCAGTGTTGTACTCCAAAACACCTCCTGATTTCATCAGAAAAATTCCGTTTTCCCTGTTGAAGCTGGCGTTGTTTCTTGCAATGAAATTCTCGAAGGAAGAATAAAGATGAATTCCGTCCTCACCATTGAAGCTTGCTGTATTGTTTTCAATTGTGTTTGTGTTTGATCTGTGAAGATATATCCCGTATTTTGTATTGCTGTTTGCGGTGTTGTTCTGAACATAAACCATGTTGGAAGAATTCAGCTCAATCCCGTATCTGTTATTGCTGGCCGTGTTCAGTATTAGTGCACTCAGAGTGGAGCTCAGATATATTCCACTTTTTCCGTTAAAACTTGCATTATTTCCTCTTATCAGGTTATTTTTGCCACCACCGTAGATGTGTATCCCGTAATCAGTATTGTGAATGACAGTGTTATTCTCTACATTGCTACCATGTGTGTTTTTCATGACGATCCCCGATACCTTATTCCTGCTGGCTGTGTTGTCCATCAAATTTGTAATGTTTGCATTATGAACAAAGATCCCATAGTTGTTTTCATCTGCTTTGTTTCCTGCTAAGTAAGCATTCATCGAATCAGATACATAGATTCCGCTGCCACCGTTACTGTTTAGAACATTCCCGGAGACATAGTTGTCATCTGAATCAATTATGCTGATTCCAGAAAGGCGATTGTTTTTTGCAGTGTTGTTGACCACAGCATTGCTGGTTGACCTGAAAAGTTCTATTCCGGATCCGGCTGAAGAACGTGATACAGAATTGTTGAGGATTTCATTTCCCGATGACGTGCTGATATGGATCACGCTGTTGTATGATCCTACCGCTCTGTTATCGGATATCCTGCTTGCATTGGATGATGTCAGGTAAATGTTGAAGTTGCTGATATTGTTAAAGACGGTGTTACCGACAATATCTGTGTCGTCTGAAGAGGAAACGTAAATTCCATACTTGTGATTATCCTTCAAAAAATTTCCCACGATCTCGTTGGAGGGGGAAGAGTTGATGTAAATCCCGTATGCATCTCTGTATGATATTGCGCTGTTTCTGATGGTGTTTCCATGGATTTTATTACCAATTGACCAGTTGGTAAGTGCAATCCCGAATATTCTGTTGTAATTGACCTCATTACTGGAAATCGTATTCCAGGCAGAGTAGTAATCCAGATAAATTCCATGTTTGGAGTTGTGACTGGCTTTATTTCCTGTTATTCTGTTGTCATCTGAGTAGAGAATGTAAATCCCGTATTCTGTATTGTAGTTTGCTGTGTTATTTGAAATTGTGTTGTTGTTGCATGAATCGTCCAAGACGATCCCATGTACACGATTGTTGCTTGCCTGATTGCTGGATATCGTGTTTTTCTCGCTCCTGTATTTCACGTATATTCCGGTATGATTGTTGTTGTTGGCAATATTGTGACTTGCGGTGTTGTTGTCAGAAAAATAGATCCTGATCCCGAACTCATTCATACTCAGATTGTTGTTGAAAACAGTATTGTTGTCTGATTCCCAGAAAATGTAAACCCCGATGCCTTCACTGTTAACAATGGTGTTGTTTGATATGCTGTTGCTGGATGAATACCAGTAAACGTATGTTCCGTTTGAATTGTTTGTCATAACATTGTCTGAGATCGTATTTCCCCCTGAACCTTCCAGGTACACACCACTCCCATTACTGCTGCCGATGTGGTTGCCTGCTATTCTGTTGTTATTTGAGTACCTCAATCTCATTCCATCTTCACTGCTGCCGTTGATACTGTTGCCTGTCAGCCAATTGTATGAAGATTGATACAGATAAGCACCATTTCTGCCAGAATGACTCAGATTGTTGGATGTAATATTGTTGTAACTGCTATTGTACATGTAAATTGAATCATATATTGCAAAACTCAAATCATTGTTTACTACAGAATTGTGTTCTGTATTTATCATACTCAGTCCATAGGCCCTGTTCTTTGATAATGCATTGTTATTTCCCCCAGTTATGAACAGTCTGTCAAACTGATTTGAAAGAACGGAAATGAAACTGGAATCAGAAAGTGAAAGAGCGCTTTTGCCGGTATTAAATGAGATGTTTATGCTGTCCGAACCAGATACACCAATATCAATTACATTGTTTGAGAAATTGTTTAAGAATATCTTACCACCTGAAACATTTTTAAAATAAATCCCAGTATACCATCCGTCTGCTTGCAAATTCATGACCGTTATATTGCTCAACACACCTCCAGGGCTGTGAGCGAGGATGGCGTGCTCAGTGTAATAATAGCTCACGTAAGCTGGCTTGTTGTATGTGATCCTGTAACCATTCCCATCAATGACAACATCACTGGATGTAACATTTATACATGCATCCGATTTGTTTGAGATTATGTCGTTTGCAAGAATGTAGTAACCCGGACTGCTTATCTCTGTGCATTCTGCAATGTCCTGTCTCACTCCAGATGAGGGAGGAGGTCGAAAAGCCTCCACAACGCTCATGGAAATTAAAAGAAAAAGTGCACAGACTGAAAGTATCAGCAAGATTTTGCGGTCAGGTTTAAGCTCTCTGACATCTTCGCAATTTTTACCCGAGCAGTTACCCACCCTTTCACCTTCCAGCCTGATTCTCCCAAATTGATGCATGAAAAATGCATCAATTTTACCATTATTTAATATTACAGTTACAAATATTTTTCGGATACCGAACTTAAGTTTACGTTAACAGAAATGAATGATTAAAACTTTTTTAATTCTTTTCCAATTTTTTAAAAACATGGCGAAAATACACAGCAGATTCTGCTCCAAATGGAACGTGTGAGATTTCGCGTGTGCTACCAGGGTACATCCTTCAGTCTGAGAAGATGGGCTATGAAATTCGTCAGCCTGTGAAGCAGGGGAGTTACGAGTATGCCCAAAAGCAAGACCTCCATTGAGTAAAGCAGAAAAAACGATTTATGGAATGAAGCCAGAATTATTGAAAAAACCAGAAAATCAAGCTGATCAAGAACGGGTGCTTTTTCACCCCTCTCAAAGCCCAGTCTCCTTTTTATGAAACTTCCAATCATATCCCCCGTGAGAGATCCTGCTGAAAGGAGAAAGAAAAGTAAAATGGCATCATTAAAGCTCAGAAGAGAGAACATCTGAATCCCCACGATCCCCTCAACCTTGTACTGCACAACACCGGTTATCACCCCTCCTGTAATCCCTCCCGCAAATCCCCTGAATGTTTTTCCGTCACCAAAAATTCTTTTTCCATCTATAAAATTCCTGCCAAGGTCAATTGGCATCCCACCTCCCGTGACAACGGCAAAATTATTCGGGGTGTATGAGGGCATAAAAAGCCAGATAGCCTTAAATATGAGTGTGAACATAATTCAGGGATACGAAACGTTGATATATCCTTTTCGATAAATAGAATAAGATAATTATCGGAGGTGAATGTGTGATATCCGAGCTTGAATTCAGGAAAATTGATTATCTCACAAAATCACTCTGTCCCGAATGTCTCAGAATAATCTCTGCAAGAGTTTATGAGGAAAACGGGAGAGTGATGATAAGCAAGGTCTGTGATGAACATGGGGAATTTGTGGATGTTTACTGGGGAGACAGCCAGATGTTCAGAAAGGCAATGAGATTTGCCCATGATGGAAAAGGCATCGAAACAAACATAACGGAATATGACACCTGCCCCTTCAGCTGTGGCCTCTGCTGGAACCACAGGAGCCACACAGCCCTTCTGAACATAGTTCTTACAAACAGGTGTGATATTGCATGCTGGTACTGCTTTTTCTACGCCAAAAAGGCAGGTTATATTTACGAGCCACCAATTGAGAAAATTGTTGAGATGGTGAGGATTGCCAGAAACATGAGGCCTGTTGGAGCCAATGCTGTTCAGCTTACCGGAGGGGAGCCGACTTTGAGGGATGATCTGATAGACATAATCAGAGCAATCAAGGCAGAGGGGATAGATCACATTCAGCTCAACACAAACGGTATAAGACTGGCAACAAACCCTGAACTTGCATCTGAGATCAAGGATGCTGGAGTTAACACGGTTTATCTTTCATTTGACGGTGTTGATAAAGATGTGAATCAGAAAAATCACCCGTACATATCCAAGGTGTTTGAGAACTGCAGAAATGCAGGGCTCGGGATTGTGCTGGTTCCCACAGTTATCAAGGGTTACAACGATCACCAGCTTGGAGATATAATCAGGTTTGGGTTTGATAACATCGATATTGTGAGAGGTGTCAATTTCCAGCCTGTAAGCATAACCGGAAGTGTTCCGAGGAAAGAAAGGGAGCAGATAAGGATCACAATTCCGGATGCAATAAAAAGAATAGAAGAGCAGACTGATGGAGAAATAGCCAGAGAAGACTTCTATCCGATTCCCTGTGTGTCTTCAATATCCCATTTTGTTGAGGCAATAACAGGCAGAGCCCAGTACGAACTCACAACCCATTTTGCATGTGGCATGGCAACCTACGTTTTCAAGATGAATGGAAGAATGGTCCCAATCACGAGGTTTGTTGACGTTGAGGGATTGTTTGAATATCTGGATGAAAAGGCTGAGGAGATAAGAAAAAGCAGAATAAAAACTGTCAAGGCTTTGAAGGGGATAATTGACCTGAGAAGGTTTGTAAATCATGAAATCGCACCGTTTGATGTTAGCAAGCTTCTCTTCGATATTCTTGTCAGGCACGATTATTCATCACTGGGTCAGTTCCATGAAAAGGCTCTCTTCATAGGAATGATGCACTTCATGGATCTCTACAATTACGATCTTGAGAGGATATGCAGATGTGATATACACTATGCAAGCCCTGACGGCAGAATAATTCCATTCTGCACTTTCAATGTAATTCCAGAAATTTACAGAGACAGGGTTCAGGCTGAATTTGGCATACCGATTGATGAGTGGGAGAGGAAAACAGGAAAAAGATTGAAAGACGATATTATCAGAGTTGTGAGGAAAAGGGCATGAGAGCCTTTTTCATCGGAAGATTTCAGCCCTATCATCTCGGTCACCATGAGGTGCTGAAGGAAATTCTCGATGAGGTTGATGAGATTGTAATAGGAATAGGCAGTGCACAGGAAAGTCATACAATTGAAAATCCCTTTACAGCCGGAGAAAGGATAATGATGGTTGACAGGGCAGTTGAAGAATTGAAAAAAGGGGTAAACGTTGAAAAAACATACATAATCCCTCTGGAAGACGTGTACAGAAACAGTCTGTGGGTGAGCCATGTCACCTCCCTGTGTCCATATTTTGATGTTGTTTACAGCAACAATCCTCTGGTGATAAGGCTATTCAGAGAGGCCGGATATGAGGTTAAGAAAACAAGAATGATAAACAGAATCCACTATCAGGGAACTGAGATAAGAAGAAGAATGATCTGCGGTGAGAAATGGGAGGATCTTGTCCCAGAAAGTGTTGTTAGGGTGATAAATGAAATAGACGGGGTCAAGAGGTTGAGGGATATTGCAAACTCGGACACGGGAAAGAATATGTGTTGACTGGCACCTGAATTTTGTGGCTGAGGTAGGAAATGGGGTAGTGGAAAATACATACTTCACCAGCAGGAAAGTTGAAGAGACCATAATCTCCGATTTTTCAGAAGATCTGAAAAAAAGACTTTTGAAATATTTTAAGGGCAGAAGTGCAGGTTTTGAGGATGTGCCTGTTCTGTATCCAACCGAATTTTCCATGAGGGTCCTTCAGTTTGTCAGAGAGATCCCTTTTGGAGAGGTTTTATCATACTCTCAAATTGCACGCAGGCTGAACACATCACCGAGAGCTGTTGGTGTTGCACTGAGAGCAAACATGGTTCCTGTAATTGTTCCATGTCACAGGGTTGTTGCAAAGAATGGAATTGGTGGCTATTCAGCAGGGACGGAAATAAAAAAACTTTTACTTGAGCTTGAAGGAATCGATATCAGGTAAATGCATCTTGCCACGAGCAGAATATGGTCCGATTGAATTCACAGAAGAACATGGAGGGGTTTAATGGAACGGAAAACTGAAGGAGTGAAGCTACTCACAGGCGATCCTGAAAGGGCAATAGTCAGACTTTCAATTCCGATAATGGTCAGCAATTTTGTGTTCACCCTCTACAATTTTGCAGACGGTGTGTGGGTTGCGGGACTTGGAGCAGATTCCCTCTCCGCCATTGGTCTTTTCATGCCCCTGTTCTTCATGTTCATCTCACTTTCAATGGGTCTCGGCATAGGTGCTGGTTCGGCAATATCAAGGAGGATAGGTGCGAGAGATAAAAAAGGAGCAGATAACGTTGCGGTTCATGCCCTGATCCTGTCTTTTGTCCTCGGTGCTGGAATAACAAGTGTTTATTTCCGACTTGAGGAGATACTGATCTCTCTGGGTGCTCATGGAAACGTGCTCACTGAATCAATGAGATATGCAAGAATTATGGTTCTTGGCTCCATTTTCCTTGTTTTCAACAACGTTTCTGTTGGAATTTTAAATGGAGAGGGGAATGCAAAGAGGGCAATGTATGCCAATGTCACTGGTTCGATTCTTAACATAATTCTCGATCCCATCCTGATATACATCCTGGGACTTGGGATTTCTGGAGCAGCCTATGCCAGCGTGATCTCAATGATGCTCTCATCCATTATGATTGTTTACTGGATGTTCTACAATTCGAAAACCTACGTTGATGTAAGATTAATGGACTTTGGACTTTCATCCTCCATAGTTTCTGATATTCTGAGGGTAGGTCTCCCTTCAGCCTTCGCAATGCTTGCAATGAGCATTTCAATAATGATCCTCAATCTTATGATAGTCAGAGCTGACGGTACAGATGGCATAGCTGTTTTTACCAGTGCATGGAGAGT
>Ga0256830_1001627_pt1 | contig 15623 bp, 14 predicted proteins | sample 128326metaG_FD_190537 | JGI IMG/M metagenome (GOLD analysis project Ga0256830, IMG submission 190537) | Hydrothermal vent microbial communities from Lau Basin, Pacific Ocean - 128-326 | ecosystem: Environmental > Aquatic > Marine > Hydrothermal vents | place: Pacific Ocean: Lau Basin | collected... | reverse complement strand
GGCCAGTGCAATACTGCCCGCAATGATTCCCTTGCACAAACTGCTCATGGCACCTCCACCGGTGGGTCTGCCCCTGGGTCGGACGGAACATCCGGCCTGCCAGGCCAAACGGTAACAAAGCCTCATTCAGAGCGCCACACACGCCTTGGAACGAGGCGCGGCTCGCAGGGAATGGCGTACCCCCTTGCCAAGAGCCGCAACCCCGGACGTCGCAGCGGTGGGGTTCGCATCGCTCACCGCCACCCTACGGGAGATACCCGATACGGTGGCTGCTGAGCGCGGGGACCCCGCCATCGCGCACCCTGGTAGTCAATCAATCCGGCCGGTAATGTGCACTGGCCATTTCGGCCAGGCGGCTGACGGTGCGTCCGAACACTTCCGCCAGCCGACGACCACTGTACAGATGCCGCGGCTCGACGGCGCTGGTTACGACCAGCTTGACGCCATGATCATACAGGGCGTCGATCAGGTGCATGAAGCGGCGCGCCGCCTCGTCGGCATCCTCGTTCATTCGCGGCACGCCCTGCAGCAGCAGGGTATGGAATTCCCGCGCCAGCTCCAGGTAGTCGCGCGCCGACAAGGGCCGCCGGCACAGTGCGTCGAAGTCGAACCAGGCCACGCCCTCGGCGATGGCCCGCGCCTGCACCGCCCGGCCCGACACCTGAAATACCGCCTCCTGCCGGCGGCAGCCGGGCTGCACCAGTGCATCGAAACGTGCCGCCAGCCATTCACCACCGTCGTCGCCGTCACCGGTCACCCGGCAGGTGCCGCTCTGCTCCAGCAGCGTGAACCTGAAATCCTGGCGCCCGTCCAGTTCGACCACCTCGGTGTGCCGCTCGATCAGATCGATGGCCGGCGCGAACCTGTCGTGCTGCAGACCGTCGCGGTACAGATCGCGCGGCCGACTGTTCGAGGTCGCCACCAGCGTGACGCCGCGTCGGAACAGCGCCTCCAGCAATCCTGCCAGCAGCATGGCGTCGGCGATGTCAGTGACGTGAAACTCGTCGAGGCACAGCACGCGCACTTCATCGGCCAGCCGCCGGGCGACAATGCGCAGTGGATCGGGCGTACGCGGCAGACTGTCCAGTTCGGCGTGGATCTCCAGCATGAAGCGGTGGAAATGCACGCGCCGCTTGCCGGCGAACGGCAGGCTGTCGTGAAAACAGTCCATCAGGTAGGTCTTGCCGCGCCCCGGCCCGCCCCACAGATACAGGCCGGTCACCGGCGATCTGCCCCTGCCGGCCAGGCGCTGCAGCCAACCCCGGCCTCTGTCCGCCTGCAGGGCCTCGTACAGGCGCTGCAAATGTCCCACCGCACGCTGCTGGGCAGAGTCGTCGAAGAACCCCGGCCGGCCGAGGTCGGCCTGGTAGCGCTCAGCGGGCGTCATGCCGGCTCAGAGATGCAGAACCTCCAGCCCCAGCGCGGCACAGGCATCCTGGTGCTGGCTGCTGGTAATGACCGCGGTACTGGCCCGCTCGGGCCTCAGGTAGGTTTCGCCCACACGCTTCAAATCGTCCAGCGTCACCTCGAGCACACGGCGGCGGAAACGCTGGCGCTGCTCCGGCGTGCGCCCGTACAGGGCATTGTAGAAAGCATCCTTCGCCTCGCCCGCCGGCGAGCCCGGTTTGTCGATGCTGCTGATAACTCCCAGGATGGCCTCTTCAACCGGCCGCCACTCGTGCTTCCCGTCCAGCAGCCAGTGCACCGACGCATCGAAATCGTCCAGCGTCTCCTGCAGGCGCGGATCGCGGTAGGAAAAGAAGCGGAACGCGGCGCTGTCGGCGTCGTGACCGGCACCGCCGCCATAGGCGCCGCCCTGCTCGCGTACAGCGCGATGCAGGAAACCGTTGCGCAGGAAGCCCCCCAGCACGGCCAGTGGCGCCGCGTCCGGATGCTCGACCGGCACCGTGGGGTAGGCGCGAGCACAGAAGTTCACCTGGGTATTGGTCACCCAGCATTGTTTCACCTGCGCCTGCACCGGCGGCAGGCCAAAGCGGTCGGCGGCGGAAGGCAGACCGGCGCCCGCCCATACCTCGGCCAGCTGGGACAGGCAGCGTTCGCGGTGCTCGGCCTCGCCCACCAGCAGGAAGCGGCGCGGCATGCCGAGCACGCGCTCATGGATAGCCTGAAACTGTTCGGCCAGTACCGCCAGCGCGGATTTATCGTCCAGGCTGTCGTCGAGCTTGCGCAGCTGGCGGATCCCCGCCAGGCCGCGCAGCCGGTGCGCCAGCGCCGCACCCGCACTCATGCCACTGGCCGCCGCCATCATCGCCAGCCCGTGGCCGTTGCCGGTGACGCTCTGTTCGCGGCGCGCGCGCTGCTGGGCCAGCAGTTCGCGGATGCGGTCCAGCTCGTCGAAACGGGCCTGTTCCAGTGTCTCGCGCAGCAGACCGCTCATGGCGGCGTGGTTGCGGGTCAGGGCCTTGCCGGACAGGATGAAGTGGCCGGCCAGGCGCTGTACGTCGTCAACGGCACTGCGCGTGGAATGGCTGGCGTGCACACCGCCGGTGACGCTCGACTGCAGGGCCTGGGTCTCCAGGTAGTCGCGGCTGCCGCTGCCCAGCTGCGCCAGGCACTGGGTGTAGTATGGCAACATGTCGAGCAGTTCGTCCTCGAAAGACGGCAGGTCGACCACGATCTGCTGATACACCAGGCCGTTGGTGCCCTGCTCATAACTGTGCACCGGCAGGCCGTTGACATCGAGTTCCGTGCCCTCGGCGATGTGCATGGTCTCCGGAATGTCTTCCAGTCCCACCTTGGGCAGCACATCCGGATCGTCTTCCTGCTGCTGGCGGGCCGCCAGTTCCGCCGCCTGCCGCACGATGGCCTGTTTCTGTTCCTCTTCAAGCGCGGCCTTGATGCGCGCCAGCCGTTCGGCCTCTGCCTGTTCGGCGCGTGCCGCCAGCTGCGTGTCGGGTACCAGCGTCAGACGCACGCGGTGCCAGTTGTCCAGCAACTGCTCACGTACCAGGCGCTTGATGAATTCGGGGTCCTCGATATCACGGCGCAGCTGTTCCAGCACCGGATCGAGGTTGAGCAGCGCCACCGGGTCGCCGCGGTGGATGGCGCAGGAGAGGCTTTCCAGAATCAGCTGCAACCCGTAGGGATAGCCGTCGCCCGCTATCTCGCGCTGGCTCAGTTCCAACTGGTGCAGGACCGCCTGCACGCGTTCCAGCGGCACACCATGCTCGGCCACATCGCGCAGCACCGACAACACCAGCTCCTCAAGCGCGTCGGCGTTCTCCGGGCGGCTGCCCTCGATGCCGCACATGAAGCTCATTTCACGGTTGGAGGATTCCAGCCCGCACAGCGGCGAGGGCGCACTGCCGAGGTCGGTGGTCTCCAGCGCGCGCCGCAGCGGCGAGGCGCTGTCATCCAGCAGCACGCCTTCCAGCAACTGGGCCTCCATCTGTTCGCGCAGGTTGGTGCTGCGGCCCAGCAGCCAGCCCAGCACGATGTGGGTCTTGTCGTCGGCGCTCTCCTGCGGGTCCAGCGCGTAGTATTCCTGCACCCGCACCGGCGCGTGGTAGCGCTTCTCGTCCCGCACCTCGACGTGCACATCGAGGCGCTCGAAACGCGCCAGCGCGCGTTCCTCGAAGCGCGCCTGGTGCTCGGCGGCGGGGATGTCGCCGTAGGTCATGAACACGGCGTTGGAGGGGTGGTAGTGCTTCTTGTAGAAAGCCACCAGTTCCTCATGGCTCAGGTCCGGGATATGCTCCGGGTCGCCGCCGCTGTTGTAATGATAGGTGGTGGTCGGAAACACGTACCTGGTCAGCGTCTGCCACAGCACGCTGACCGGTGAACTCATGGCACCTTTCATCTCGTTGTAGACGACGCCCTTGAACAACAGGTCGGTATCCGGATCGTCCGGCGCCTCGAACTCCAGACGATGCCCTTCCTGGGCGAAGTCGAGTTCGTGCAGCCGCGAGAAAAACACCGCGTCCAGGTAGACATCCATCAAGTTGTAGAAGTCCTTGCGGTTCTGACTGGCAAACGGATAGGCGGTCCAGTCGCTGCTGGTGAAGGCGTTCATGAAGGTGTTCAGCGAGCGGCGGATCATCATGAAAAAGGGATCGCGCACCGGGTAGTGTTCGCTGCCGCACAGCACCGTGTGTTCGAGTATGTGCGCCACGCCCGTCGAGTCCACCGGCACGGTGCGCAGTGCCACCAGGAAAACGTTCTCCGGATTGTCTGCGGACAGGTGGTAGTGGACGGCGCCGGTACGGCGGTGGCGGTACTCCTCGACCACCAGGTTCAGCGAGGCGATGGGCTCGCTGCGCACCCACTCGAACGCCTGGTGTGCCCGGGGCGGCGTAACCGGCCGGCCGCTGCTATCCGCAATGACTGTACTCATATAAGCTTCATCCCTTCGTTGTCCATATCGTTCAATTCTAGCGCGGCGGGTCTGCAATTGCCCGCACCGTCGTTATGCCGATAGAATGCGCGTCAGTCCACTGGATCAGGCCCGCATGAAAATCGTCTCTTTCAATACCAATGGCATCCGCGCCCGCCCCCACCAGCTCAAGGCCCTGGTCGACGAACACCACCCCGACATCATCGGCATACAGGAGACCAAGGTCCAGGATGAGGACTTTCCCGTACGGATGGTGGAAGAATTGGGCTACCACGCGGATTTCCACGGCCAGAAGGGCCATTATGGCGTGGCGCTGCTGTCGGCGCGGCCGCCAAAGGCCGTGCACAAGGGATTTCCCGACGATGGAGAGGAGGCCCAGCGGCGCCTGATCACCGGTGTCTATCCGCTGAGCGACGGCCGTGACCTGATCGTCGTCAACGGCTATTTCCCCCAGGGTGAAAGCCGCGATCACGAAACCAAGTTTCCCGCCAAGCGCAGGTTCTACGCCGACCTGTTCGATTATCTCGACAGGCACTACACGCCGGACCAGCCGCTCATCGTCATGGGCGACATGAACGTGGCGCCGCTGGATTCGGACATAGGCATCGGCGCCGACAACGCGAAGCGCTGGCTCAGGACCGGCAAGTGCAGCTTCCTGCCGGAAGAACGCGAATGGCTGCAGCGGCTGATGGACTGGGGCCTGGTCGACACCTACCGCCAGTGCCATCCGGACGTGGACGACCGCTTCAGCTGGTTCGATTACCGCAGCCGCGGCTTCGAGCGCGATCCCAAGCGCGGCCTGCGTATCGATCTGTTGCTGGCCACGCCGGCGCTGGCCAAAGCATGCATCGATGCGGATATTTCCTACCGTATCAGGGCGATGGAAAAACCCTCCGATCACTGTCCGGTATGGGCCGGATTCGACGTGGAACTGGCGCCGTGAGCGGCACGAACGTTTTCGCCGTGCATCGTGCCGCCATCGTGCGTACAATAAACCCATGATGCACAGCGGACATCGCCGGATCGGCTGGGTACTGTCGACCACCCTCATGGTGGTTTCGACGATGGTCGTGGCCGCACTGACGAAAGATCCGCTCGACCAGGATCCGCAGCACCTCATCGCGGACATGACCGAACGCCTGCTGAACGAACTGCAGTCGAATACCGAAGCCATCAAACAGGACGAGGCGATCGCCTACCGGATCAGCGACAGGCTGGTGGTGCCCATCCTCGATTTCAAGCGCATCACGCGGCTGGTCATCGGCAAGCACTGGCGCCGTGCGAGCGGCGAACAGAAGAAGAAACTGACCAACGAACTGCGCGCGCTGATCATCCGCTCCTATGTCACGGCCATGCGCACCTACGCGGACCAGATCGTCATCAACGGCAAACGCATCAGTTATCTGCCGTCGCGCTACAAGCCGGGTGACAAGAAAGCGACGGTGCGCGCCGTCATTCAGCTGGAAGGCGGCAGCCCCGTGGAGGTCCACTACCTGCTCTACCGCAGCGGCGGACAGTGGAAAATCTACGATATCCGCATCGAGGGCGTCAGCCTAGCCATCACCTACCGCACCAGTTTTGGCGCGGAAATACAGCGCAGCGGCCTCGACGGCCTGATCGCGCAGCTCGAGGAACGCAACCGCCAGGGGGCCGTGGAACTGCCGCCGAAGGTCGGCGTTCCGCTCAACACCCACAACAGCCTGCACTGAACCCTCCATGGCGTGGTTTATGCATGTCTGATGGCATGCAGCAACCACCGTGGAGGCCGCATGGGCATCATCGAACGTTGTCACGATCCGTACGGGAAACTGTCCGAGCAGCGGCGCAGACAGCTGAGCCGCCTGCTCCGATCGCCGGACCAGCAGCTGTGGGAACGCAGCCGCGGCCTGGTGATACGGGCAGTGCCCCTGGTAACCCTGGAAATGGCGGTAAAATCGGTCAGTGGGCGGCCGGAGATCCGCTCCGCACCCGACCCGTTCACGCTCTACCGTGCGCTACGCTTTGCCGTGGGCTGAGGAACGACGCTGGCCGGCAACCACCATGCCGGCGTCGACGCCTTTCTCGACAAGGCGCTGACGGCTGTCACCCTGCACGGCAGCCTGCACGGGGAAGAATTGAATTCTGCTGTATTTTGGCACTTATTAACCTTGCGTCAGGCCAGATACAGCCGTCACCTGAACCCAGGAGCCTGTCCGAGTGATGTCTGGAGCAATCGGTCTATCTCGGCGGCCGCCTGCATCGCGCCGTCCGGCTCGACGGCGGCCGGATCCAGTGCCCGGCAATGCCGCACCTGGACCCGCATGTCGCCGTCTTCGAGACAGTGGGGCGGCAACGGCACACCCGCCCGGTGCGCCTCCAGCCAGTCCTGCAGGCAGCGGTCTTCCGGCCAGTCCGGGCGCGGCACGAACAACAGCGGCGTACCGTTGACCACGCACTCGGCTACCGTGCCGTAGCCACACTTGCCGAGCAGCGCATCGGCCGACCTGAGCAGGTCGATGAACGCCACCCCCGTCGCTTCGATGTCATAGGCGTTCGGGTGGATCACCCGCCAGTCGGCAGGCACCAGCCAGTTGACGCCCGCGTGGCGCGGCCAGCGCTCGACCGGGAAGCGTGTGTCCACCCCGCCGGGCGCCACCAGCACCAGGCTGTCGCTGCCGGACAGACCGAGGCGCTCGTTCAGCAGCGCACGCCTGTCCGTTCCGCGCCGTGCGATCGGCCCCACCTGCCGCCGGTTGTGCAGCCAGGGCATGGGCATGGACGGTTCGGGGCACAGGAACAGGCGCGCGCTTTCATAGGCAGCCTCCATCTGCGCCAGCACGGTGCCCGCCTCGGGCCGGGTGGAAAAGTAATGCCGGTAGATGTCGGCCCAGTTGAGCGAACACAACGCCACCGTCGGTACCGACAGCGCGCTGGCGGCAGCCAGCGTCAGATAGGGCACGTCCGCCAGCACCAGGTCCGGCACCAGACCTGCCAGCAACCCGCTCTCGGCGGCCATGGCGGCCGCCCAGTCGGCGTGCAGGTCGCGATAGGCCCGGGCGCTGCGCTCCAGGTCGATCTCCAGCGCCGATTTCATGCACAGGCCGAAATCGGGTGCGTGACGATGACAGGTAAACGGCACCTCGATGCGTTCGCGAAGAAATGCCTCCGGCACGGACGTGAGCACGGTGATGCGCAGGCCGGGCCGCCGATGCGCCAGTGCGTTCACGACCGGCGCGACCTGGGCGGCATGACCGAAGCCGTGCGGTGTGATGGCGACGACCAGGTGCACGGTGCCGGGCCTGTCAGAGCAAATCGGCTGCCTGCTGGTCCGCGTGATAGGAGGAGCGCACCATGGGACCGCTGGCGACCTGGGAGAAACCCAGCGACTCTCCGAGCACCCGCAACTGCTCGAACTCGTCCGGGTGGACAAAACGCGCCACCGGCAGGTGATGAAGGCCGGGCTGCAGGTACTGTCCCAGGGTCAGCATATCGACCCGCTGCGCGCGCAGGTCGCGCATCACCTGCTCGACCTCGTCCAGCGTCTCGCCCAGCCCCAGCATCAGACCCGACTTGGTCGGCACATCGGGGCGCGCGTCCTTGAAACGCCGCAGCAAATCCAACGACCAGGCGTAGTCGGCGCCGGGACGGGCTTTCCGGTACAGCCTCGGCACCGTCTCCAGGTTGTGGTTGAACACGTCCGGCGGCGCCGCCTTCATGATGTCCAGTGCACGGTCCATGCGGCCGCGAAAGTCCGGTACCAGAATCTCGATACGGATGTCCGGGTTGCGTGCGCGGATGGCTTCGATACAGGCAACGAAATGCGCCGCCCCGCCGTCGCGCAGGTCGTCGCGGTCGACCGAAGTCACCACCACGTAGTTCAGTCCCATGGCCTGTATGGTACGGGCCAGGTTTTCCGGCTCGTCCGGGTCCAGCGGCTCGGGTCGACCATGCGCCACATCGCAGAAGGGACAACGGCGGGTGCAGATATCCCCCATGATCATGAAGGTGGCCGTGCCGTGGCCAAAGCACTCCCCAAGATTGGGGCAGGACGCCTCCTCGCACACCGTGTGCAAGTGACTTTCGCGCAACACCCTCTTCAGGCGCTGCACCTCGGGGCCGGCCGGCGAGCGTGCGCGTATCCAGTGCGGCTTGCGCGGTGCACGTACGCTGGGCTCGATTTTAACCGGTATGCGCGCGGTCTTGGCCTGACCGCGCTGGCGTTTTTCAGACTGTGCAGACATGGGAATCCTGCCGAAAAGGCTCGATAGTGTAGCCCAGAACGCCAGCCAGGTGTGATTGCAGCTGCGCGCCCGTACGCGCCACATCCAGGTCGATACCCAGATCGACCAGCCGCGTCACCGCCATTCCCGCGTAACCGCACGGGTTTATACGGGAGAAGGGCTCCAGATCCAGGTCGACATTGAGCGCAAGGCCGTGGTAGCAGCAGCCGCGTCGCACCCGCAGACCCAGCGAAGCCAGCTTTGCGCCGTCCACGTACACACCGGGCGCGGCGCGGCGCGCGGCCGCCTCGACGCCGTAGGTGCGCAACCAGTCGATGACGGCCCGCTCCATGTCCCGTACCAGCTGCTGTACACCGATGCCGCGGCGGCGCAGGTCGAGCAGCAGGTACACGACCAGCTGGCCAGGTCCATGGTAGGTCACCTGGCCGCCGCGGTCGGTCTGCACCACCGGGATGTCGCCGGGTGCCAGCAGATGCTCGGATTTGCCGTTCAGGCCCAGCGTGAACACCGGCGTATGTTCCAGCAGCCAGCACTGGTCGACCGTGTGCTCGTCGCGTTCGGCGGTAAAATCCCGCATCTCCCGCCAGACCTCCTGGTAAGGCAGGCAACCCCGCTGCAGGACATGCAGCGGCAATGTGCGCGAAAGCGGGACAGCCGCCATCAGAACACCATCATCAGGTCTTCGCAGGCGGTCAACTCGCGGTAGATGGCGTCCAGCTGCTCGCGGCTGGTGGCACGCACCACGAAGGTGACCGCCAGATAGTTGCCCTGGCGGCTGGCGTTACTGCGCATGGAAGCGGCGTCGAAATCGGGCGCGTGGCGCTGGATGATCTCCAGCGCGCGGGCCTCGAAACCGGATGACATGCGCCCCAGTGCCTTGATGGGGAAATCGCAGGGAAACTCCAGCAGTGTCTCTTGCTTGCTCACCCGCTCATCATAGCAAGGAGTACCCGCTGCGGGTATGCTTCGTCCGCTCAGGCAAGCGGACGCAGATCCGGAAACAGTCGCCATACACGCTCGCGCAGTTCCGGCACCAGGTCTTTCTCGAACCAGGCATTGCGCTTCAGCCACAGCTGGTTGCGTGGCGAGGGGTGCGGCAGCGGCATGAAGCGGGGCCCGTAGTCACGCCAGCGCTGCACCGTTTCAGCAAGGGTTCTGCCCCGCTTCGGCAGATAGTGACGCTGGGCATACTGTCCGATCAGCAGGATCAGTTCCAGTTCGGGCAGACAGCCCAGGATTTTCTCATGCCACAGTTCGGCGCACTCGGGCCGTGGCGGCAGATCGCCGGACTTCCCCTTGCCCGGGTAGCAAAACCCCATGGGCACGATGGCTATGCGGCTGTCGTCGTAGAAGGTGTCGCGGTCCATCGCCAGCCAGCGGCGCAGACGATCGCCGCTGGGGTCGTTCCAGGGTATGCCGGTCTCGTGCACGCGCGTGCCCGGCGCCTGGCCGACCACCAGCAGGCGGGCACCGGCGCGCGCCCGCAGCACCGGCCTGGGCTCGAACGGCAGGACCTGTTCACACTGCCGGCAGGCGCGCACCTCGCGGAGCAGTTTCTGCAAGCTTCGTCCGCTCACCTGAAGGCAGGGGGCCGCTATTCCGGGGCCTGCCGACCCTGTTCGACAAACTGTTTCAGCCATTCGCGGGCCGACTGGTCGTCACGGAACATACGGGTGGGATAAGACGGCTTGTGGAACGTCAGGAACAGGTCGGCCAGCGTCCTGGCAAAGAAGGACTGCACGACAATGGCCATAGCCGATACGATTTCGTTGACGGCGGGATCGGATGCGAACTCCTGGGCGTCGTAATCCGCCGCCGCAACCGTCTGGACATAGAGCAGTACCGGGCTTCTGCCCGGACGCAGGCGTTTATGTTCCTCGTGCGCATACTTGACACTTTCAAAAGTGACATCGCAATCCGGCCCGAAGTCGATACAAACGATGCCGGGCTCCTCGATCCATATGTCTGGCTTGTGGTCCATTGCCCCCCGCTCCCGGCCTGCCGGAACCTGTGCCGGTCTTACCGTGCCATGGCTTGTTGTTGATTTTCGCTCATGACAGTGGACAGTTGCCGATCATGCAGCCGCGACAACAGCAGCAGCGCGGCTGATGCTCCGACCAGCGCCAGCAGCATGTCCGACTGGGTATCCCGGGCATGGCCCTGGCTGCCAAGAAACGCATCTGCCGCGTCGCCGGTCGCCACCGCCACGGCCCATTCGACGGGTTCATAGGCTGCACTCAGGGCCAGTGCAAAACATATCACAATAAAGGCGAGCCACGCACCCCGTTTCACGACCGCATTGCGGATCAGTACCTCGCGGGCCAGGACGGCCGGCACAAAGCCCTGGGCAAAGTGACCCGGTTTGTCGTAGTTATTGCGCGTCCAGCCGAAGCGTAGGGTGGGGCGGGCATGGCGAACCCCACCATAACCGTACGGCGGTCATGCCCCGAGAGGCCGCAAACGTTTCCAGGACCACCGGCTGAACGAGGCCTCTCCATGCACAGCCACCGGGTATACCGGCCTTTCCATGTCAACCCTTCGTTCGAACGGCGGCCTGACGAACGCAGGGCGGCCTTGTGGGTAGGGCCACCGTTTTTTCCGACGCAGTGGCGCTATCCGGGCTTTTCTTCGTTTGAGCGGCTGCACAGCGGGTGTTCGCGGGGTTGTAAGGCATGGCCGCCGAACGGGCCCGGTGGGGTGCGCTTCGCTTACCCCACCCTACGCTTCGTTTGTTATACTGTATACAAATACAGTCTTTGGTATATCCCGATGCCTGCCCCTTCCTATGCCGAGCTGCATTGCCTCAGCAACTTCACCTTCCTGCGCGGTGCGTCCCACCCGGAGGAACTGGTCGCACAGGCCCACCACCTCGGCTACCGGGCACTGGCGCTGACCGACGAATGCTCGCTGGCCGGCGTGGTGCGCGCCCACCTGAAAGCCGTGCAACTGGGCCTGCCCCTCCTTATCGGCAGCGAACTGCATCTCGACGACGGCCTGCGGCTGGTATTGCTGGCCACCGACCGGGACGCCTACGGCAACCTGTCCGAACTCATCAGCCGCGGGCGGCGCGCGGCGGCCAAGGGCAGCTATCACCTGCACCGCGAAGACGTACTGCAGGGCGCCTGCGGCTGCCTGCTGCTGTGGCTGCCGGGGCGGGACAGGCTGCCGCAGGAGGCCCGCTGGCTGGCGGAGCACTTTGCCGGCCGCGCCTGGATCGGCGTCGAACGGCAGCTGGCTCACGGCAGCACCGCGCGCCTGCAATCCCTGCAGCGGCTGGGCCGGCGCTTCGGCCTGCCGCTGACCGCGGCCGGCAACGTGCACATGCATACGCGCGGGCGCCGCGCCCTGCAGGACACCCTGACCGCTATCCGCCTCGGCGTGCGCCTGCAGGACGCCGGCTTCGCCCTGCACGGCAACGGTGAGCACCACCTGCGCAGCCGCGCCGCGCTGGCGCGCCTCTACCCGCCCGGGCTGCTGGAAGAGACGCTGCGTATCAGCGAGCGCTGCCGTTTCTCGCTCGACGAGCTGCGCTATGAATACCCCGCCGAACTGGTGCCGGACGGCGTCTCGCCGGCCGCCCACCTGCGCAGCCTCACCGAGGCCGGCATGCGGGAACGCTGGCCGGGGGGTGTACCCGACAGGGTGCGCGAACAGGTCGAACACGAACTGGCGCTGATCGCCGAGCTGCGCTACGAGCCCTATTTCCTGACCGTGCACGACATCGTGCGTTTCGCGCGCTCGCGCGGCATCCTGTGCCAGGGCCGCGGCTCGGCCGCCAACTCGGCCGTGTGCTACTGCCTGGGCATCACTGCCGTGGATCCGGCGCACAGCAACATGCTGTTCGAGCGCTTCGTCTCGCGCGAGCGCAACGAGCCACCGGACATCGACGTCGACTTCGAACACCAGCGCCGCGAGGAAGTCATCCAGTACATCTATGAGAAATACGGCCGCGAACGCGCCGCGCTGGCCGCCACCGTCATCCACTACAAACCGCGCAGCGCGGTGCGCGACGTCGGCAAGGCGCTGGGCCTGGAGCCGGACCAGGTCGAGCGGCTGACCGGCGCCATCCAGTGGTGGGATGGCCGCGACATCGACGCGCAACGGTTGCAGGAGGCCGGCCTGCCCCCGGACAGCCCTGTCATCCGGCGGCTGCTGGACCTGAGCGGCCAGCTGATCGGTTTCCCGCGCCACCTGTCCCAGCATGTCGGCGGTTTCGTCATCGCCGCCGGTTCGCTGCAGCGCCTGGTGCCGGTCGAGAACGCCGCCATGCCGGAACGCACCGTCATCCAGTGGGACAAGGACGACCTGGACGCGCTGGGCCTGTTGAAGGTCGACTGCCTGGCGCTGGGCATGCTGAGCGCCATCCGCCGCTGCTTCGACCTGATCCGCCGGCAGCACGGCATCGCTCTCGACATGCACAGCCTGCCGGCCGGGGACCCGGCCGTGTACGACATGATCTCACGCGCCGATACCGTCGGCGTGTTCCAGATCGAGTCGCGTGCCCAGATGAGCATGCTGCCGCGCCTCAGGCCGGCCTGTTTCTACGACCTGGTCATCGAGGTCGCCATCGTGCGGCCCGGCCCCATCCGGGGCGACATGGTGCACCCCTACCTGCGCCGCCGCCAGGGCCTGGAGCGGGTCAGCTACCCGTCCGAGGCCGTGCGCGGGGTGCTGGAGCGCACCCTGGGCGTGCCCATCTTCCAGGAACAGGTCATCCAGCTGGCCATGGTGGCAGCCGGCTTCAGCCCCGGCGAGGCCGACGAACTGCGCCGCTGCATGGCCAGCTGGCGCCGCCACGGCCGTCTCATGGCCTTCGAGCAGCGCCTGGTGGATGGCATGCGCGAACGCGGCTACAGCGAAACATTCGCGCGCCGGCTGTTCCGCCAGATCCTCGGCTTCGGCGAATACGGCTTCCCGGAATCACACGCCGCCAGCTTCGCCCTGCTGGTCTACGTGTCGGCCTGGCTCAAGCACCACCACCCGTCCGCCTTCACCTGCGCACTGCTGAACAGCCAGCCGATGGGTTTCTACTCGCCGCGCCAGCTCATCGACGACCTGCGCCGCCACGGCGGCGAAGTGCGGCCGGTGGACGTGTGCCGCAGCGCCTGGGACTGCACGCTGGAGAACAACCGGGTGTTCAGCGCAAAGGCGCAAAGTAAAAAACATGAAAAGACCCCTTTGCGCCTTTGCGGTGAAAAAACGGGCTCCCCGGCCCTGCGCCTGGGCCTGCGGCTGGTGAAGGGGCTGTCACGGAGCGGGGCGGAACGGCTGCTGGCGGTGCGCGACCGGCGGCCTTTCGCCGATGTCGACGACCTGGCGCGGCGCGCGCGCCTGTCACGCCGCGACATGGAGGCGCTGGCGGCGGCCGGTGCACTGGCCTCGCTGGCCGGTCACCGTCACCGCGCGCGCTGGGCCTGCGCCGCGGTGGACAGGCTGCCGCCCCTGCTGGCGGACGCCGGCCCCGCCGAGGCCATACCGCTGCTGAAGGCGCCCACTGAAGGCGAGGACCTGATCGCCGACCACGGCAGCCTGGGCCTGAGCCTCGGCCGCCACCCGCTGGCGCTGCTGCGCAGCCGGCTGCAGCGGCTGGCGCTGCTGGACGCCGCCCGCCTGCGCAGCTGCCCGCATGGCCGCCAGGTGCGCACTGCCGGCCTGGTCACCGGCCGCCAGCGGCCCGGCAGCGCGTCCGGCACCATCTTCGTGACCCTGGAAGACGAGACCGGCATCACCCAGGTCATCGTCTGGCCGCAGCTGGCGCAGCGACAGCGTGCCACGCTGCTGAACGCGCGCCTGCTGGCGGTGGAAGGGGAACTGCAGCGCGAAGGCGAAGTATTGCACCTGATTGCCCGGCGGCTGGAGGACCACAGCCACCTGCTGGGCACACTGCCGGTGAAGTCGCGCGATTTTCACTAAGCCGGACCGGGACGTGCCGTGATGCAGTGGTTCCGGCCGCTGGATCGTCATGGTGGGGTTCGCTGCGCTCACCCCACCCTACGGGAAGCCACCCCGCAAATAACGTGTAGGGTGGGGTAAGCGAAGCGCACCCCACCGGAAAAACTGTTAAGGGGTGGCCGCCGAATCGTTATGGTGGGTGTGGTTCTTTTTGACCGGGATGTACCAGGATATTGTGGTTCTGTTAAGAAGTGGCCGCCGAACGGTTATGGTGGGGTTCACTTCGTTCACCCCACCCTACGTGTCATTAACAGGCCGTTGAAATTCTACTCATGCGGCGCGATACGGCGTTGGAAACGGGCTCAAAATGCTCATTTACTGCTTGCAGACTGCGCTTTTTCGCCCATTTCCGCCTTGTCTCGCACTCGCCTGAGCGAATTTCAACAACCTGTTATCAACCCGGCAACCAAGTATGCCGTGTTAATAATAACCGGGCCGACAGCTGCCCTCGCGCACCCACACGCCGCGCCCCTCGCAGCGCAGCAGTTCGTCACCGCTGCAGACGTAGTCGCCGATGGCATAGGCCCGGCCGTTGAAGTAGCAGACGCCGGCCTCGAGTTCCATGTCCAGCGACAGGTAGTCCGCGTCCGCCTCGTCGAAAATCGGTGAGTTCCTCATTTCCGGATCCGGCGCCCCGACCTGTACAACGCGTGAAGTCTCGGCCATTTCGGTTTCTCCCGTGTCAATGTCATACCACCGTTCCGGGTATCGTGCCCGCCTTCATACTCAATTTAGACCCAAACACGGCGGCTGCAACCGGAAAGCGCAGGTCATTGATCCGGCGGTGTCTATACTCTGGTAGTGTTGGACATGTATACGACCTGATGCCCACTGTGGCACGGGAGGAATTGCGATGACCAGCGAAGCTGACCCCCTGATCGACAACTGGTACCACTGCCCGGAAAAGGCGCAGAAATTCAAAGTGGTCGCCACGGACGACCATACCGGCACCATCGAGATCCAGTACTTCAACGGCGCTGTGGACGAGATGGACTTCAGCACCTGGTACGCGCTGGGTATCGAACACGTCGAAGAACCCGAGGACTGGACGGGACCAATCGACAATATCGAAAAGGACGACCTCAACCCGGTGGGCA
>Ga0256830_1001626_pt1 | contig 15636 bp, 14 predicted proteins | sample 128326metaG_FD_190537 | JGI IMG/M metagenome (GOLD analysis project Ga0256830, IMG submission 190537) | Hydrothermal vent microbial communities from Lau Basin, Pacific Ocean - 128-326 | ecosystem: Environmental > Aquatic > Marine > Hydrothermal vents | place: Pacific Ocean: Lau Basin | collected... | reverse complement strand
GCGTCCACCTTTTTCCAGTTATCACCCACATCTTCAAAATTCCAAAGACTGTGTGACTGACCGGCCATTAGCGCGATAGCCTTGCCCGCATCAAGCGCACTGCCACCACCAAATGCAATAACACCGTCGTGTTGGCCATTGTTGTATTGTTTGACTCCGGCTTCGATATTTGTACCGTTGGGATTGGGTTTGATGTCACTGAACAGTCCGCTGGCCATGCTTGCCTGCTGGTTGGCGCTAAGGGCTTCTGCAATCATGGGCAGTGTTGCCAGCCCCGGGTCGGTGACCAGTAACGGATGATGCATACCCAGTGTTGAACAGGCGCTGGGCAGTTCTGATATCCGGCCATTACCAAACCAGATAGTCGTTGGGTAATTCCAGTTAGCTTTTTCAGTTTTCTGTAACGGCATTTAGTCACCCGCCTTGAGATAAAATGATTTCGGTCTTGTCAGTCTGTGATAGGCGAACCCTGACAAACTGCATCCCTTGCCGGACTGTTTAATACCGGTCCATGCCAGTGCCGGGTCGAGATAGTCACAGCGATTCATAAACCAGGTACCGGTTTGCACTTGCTGACCAATGTCGATGGCGGCCTGTTGATCCTGTGTCCATACTGATGCTGTCAGGCCGTAAGCACTGTCATTCATCAGTTGAATGGCCTGCTCATCCGATGAGACTTTCATAATGCCGACCACGGGGCCAAAGGTTTCTTCGGTCATTAGTGGCATTGTGTGATCGACATTGAGCAATACCTGGGGTGCCAGATAGGCCATGCCGTGTTTTTCCGGGTCGATAGCAAATGTCTTATCGTCGATACAGGCCTGCGCACCTTTTTTCACGGCATATTGAGTTTGTTTTCTGACTCGATTTGCGATATCTGCGCGTACCATTGGGCCGAGATGGGTTTCCGGGTCGAGAGGATTGCCTAGCCGGTATTGCTTTACCCGTTCCACCAGGTCATCCACGAAGGGCTGATAAATATCCTCATGCACGTAGATGCGTTCAATGGCACAACAGGATTGCCCGGAGTTGAAAAATCCGCCATCCGCAATGTTTTCGACTGCAAATGCCAGGTCAGCATCAGCACGCACATAAGCGGGATCTTTTCCGCCCAGTTCCAGACCAACATCAATAAAGCGCCCGGCAGCAGCATGCTCAATGGTTTTTCCACCCTCCACGGAACCGGTGAATGCAACGTAATCAACTTCTCCAGAGGCAACAATTTTTGTTGTTGCCTCATGTGTCAGTAATAAATATTGAAATACACCTTCGGGAAGATTGGCGGATTTGAATGCCTCGGCGATGCGTTCTGCGGTAATTACCGTTTGTGAAGAGGGTTTCATCAATACCGAATTACCCGCCATAATGGCGGGAATGATTGAATTCACGGCGGTCAGATAAGGGTAGTTCCATGGCACGATGGAAAAAACTACACCAAGCGGTTCACGCTGAATGTAACGGGTAATATTCTTGTCATTGGTGAGCGATGTATCGGACAGATATTGTTCTGCGATATCTATCATATAGCGGGCTCTTTCCGCAAACCCGTCTATTTCGCCGGGTGTGTACCGTATGGGACGTCCCATCTGCCAACTGAGTTCTTCACCAAGCGTTTGTTTGTTTTTCAGTAATGCATCGACGGCCGCCAGACAAATAGACTGGCGCTCTGCGAGGGGTGTCTGTTGCCATTCAGGCTGGGCTGTACGGCTTAAGTCCAGCGCGTGGTTGATATCCTGTTCCGGGGAAAACTGCCGTTCTGCATACAGGCTTCCATCCACTGGCGATATAATTTGCAGCGCATCCATCATGTTCAACCTATTTCAACTTGAGGGTATAAAAAACTATAGATCAGATTCAATTTAATTTAATCTTTTCGGGTTAAATTCCCCCACCGTTTGTCGCGAATCTCACCCAATAGAGCTATTGCCATTAGTGCAGGCTGCCAGTGTTCACGAAAATGGTGGGCACTGCCCACCCTGGGAACGGTGTAGGCTTTTTGTTTAAACGCTTATGTATTTGAATGGGCGGTGTATTATCTCGCTACGCAAAAGCGAGATAGCGTGCTACGGGAACAGTTTATTCACACCTGTATTCATACATACTGGCCTGACCACCTTTGGTTGCATATTCATGAAGCGGGGAATCAAAATTACCGATATGCCTAAAACCGACACCTTCATAAAAACGGCTGGCACCAAGCTTGTTGGTTTCCACTATGATCGATTTAACGCCTGAATTTTTACAGTGAGTAGTGAACTCGGATAACAGTTTTTTACCATTCCCGATACCTTGATGGGCCGGATCAATCACAAATAAAACAATTTCGCTTTTTCTCTTATCGACTATTTTTGATCTGTTTATTTCATGGGTATTGATAGCCTTGATGAGTTTGATTTTTTCCCTGATACGCATTTCTTTTACGCAAAATATCCGCCTGAGTATACTTAACCCAAATAGTATCCCTTTCCTCGGTTTGGAAGATAATTCGTTTAGGCCAAATATAAAACCAACAACTTTGCCATTAATTTCAACGACTCTTCTGAAATTGCTGCCGGTTACCGATCCTTTTGTGTACATGCATTTGGCAATGTCTGAAAGTTCCCGAGGCTTAAAAATCTCGTCAAACTGCCAGGCTTCGTTAACCAAATCTTCACAACATTTATAGTCAGAGTTTTTATAATCTCTAAATTTTGGCTTCACTGAATTCATAAACTAACGACCTGATTCTGAATTTTTGAAAATATTCTGTTTTCAGGGTACAAAGAAAAAATCCGGGTAGTTACAAAAAATCAAATGATTTCCAGGTAACGCGCCAGTTCCCAGTCTGTAATGTGCTTGCGAAATTCACGTTCCTCCCATTCCCGGCTTGCTGCGAAATGTTCGACAAACTCATTTCCAAATGCCTGTCTTGCCATACTGGAGTGTTTTAAGCGTTGTGCCGCATCCCACAGGGTAGGGGGGAAGTGCAGGTGTTCCGCAAACTGTTGATCATAGGCATTACCTTGCACCCCGGCTCCCAGCTCCAGATCCTGTTCAATACCCCACAGCCCGGATGCCAGTGCCGCCGCCAGAATGAGATAAGGGTTGGCATCCGCTGCACCTACACGGTATTCAACCCGTTGCGCCTGCGCGCTGCCTGTAATTACACGTAACGCACAGGTGCGATTATCCATGCCCCAGGTAGCCACCGTGGGTGCCCAGAAGCCAGGCACCAGTCGTGAATAAGCATTAATGGTTGGGGCGATCATGGCCAATAATTCCGGCATCAGTTTTTGCTGTCCTGCGACAAACTGGCGCAGGGTTGCGCTCATATTGTCGGAACCAGAGGTATCAAAAAATACCGGATTGTCTTTGTCATCCTTTAACGAAATATGAATATGGCCACTTTGCCCCGGATAGTCCGGTGACCACTTGGCCATGAAGGTTGCCAGTAGCCCTTGTCTTTGTGCAAGCACTTTGGTGAAAGTTTTGAATAATGCCGCTTTATCGGCAGCATGAAGGGCGAAATCCGCAGCGAGAGCAGCTTCCAGAACACCCGGTCCCGTTTCCTCGTGCAAGCCTTCGAGCGGAAAATCCATTGATTCACTGACATCCAGTATTTGCTGATAGATATCGGTATCAACACTGTTGCGCAGCATCGAGTAGCCGAAGTTTCCCGGAGCCAGAGTTTTTAAATCATGGTAGTGTTTTTCACGAATGGATTCGCGTGTTTCGTTAAACACAAAAAATTCGTACTCAAAACCCACATACGCAGAAAACCCCATGGTGTGGGCTTTTTCGATGACGCGACGCAAAATGCCGCGTGGGCAGATTTTTTCAGCGGGAGCGGAAAATTCAGCGAGAAAAAACAAGGTGTCCGGTTCAAATGGAATTTCGCGACAGGACTCCGGCAGAATACGCACCGGCGCATCTGGATAACCGGTATGCCATCCGGTATATTTCGTGTTGTCGTACAACTGGTCATTGCAATCCCAGCCCAGTACAACATCACAAAACCCAAAACCCTTATCCAGTGCAGACAAAAATTTTTCACGGGACATGTATTTGCCGCGCAATATGCCATCGATATCAAACACACCGACCTTAATGTGTGACAATTCACGGGAAATGATGATTTCTCTGGCATCAGTAGTGGTTTTTACTTGTTTTGCCCCCATTCGACGGTCTCCTGTCTAAGGTTATTTTTGGGTTTCACGATTAGTTTTTATATACAGGGTTCAGCAAACATATAGCATGATTATCGGAATATTACAGACGGGCTCGGTCAAGCCGGAATTCAGTACATTGTTTGGTGAATACCCGGCGATGCTCCAGTCACTGCTGGGAAACATTGATCCTCGTCTGGAATTCAGGCTTTACAATGTGCAGAACAACCATTATCCCGATGATATTCACGAATGCGATGCCTACATTACCACCGGGAGCAGGGCGAGTGTTTATGATTCTGAACCGTGGATCAGCGTTTTGCAGGCATTTATCGTTACGCTGGATCAGCAACAAAAAAAACTGGTGGCAGTGTGTTTTGGCCATCAGCTGGTAGCCCAGGCATTTGGTGGTAAAACCGAAAAATCAGATAAAGGCTGGGGTGTCGGCGTACATACCTGCCAGATCCGGAAACACAAACACTGGATGAAACCTGCAATGCAGGATTACAAACTGATTGTCTGTCATCAGGATCAGGTGACAATGCTGCCGGACAATGCCGAACTGCTTGCGGGTAGTGAGTTTTGCCCGATCAGCATGTTCCAAAGGGGTGATAACATTCTGGCACTGCAAGGTCACCCGGAGTTCAGCAAAGCTTATGCCGAAACGCTCATGCGTCACCGCCAGAACCTGCTGGGAAAGACGGTATTTAATCAGGGAATTCGTTCATTACAATCAGCAACCGATGAAACGGGTATTGCGCAGTGGGTGTTAGAATTTATGGCAGATTAATCCTGTTGATAGTAGGGGGTTCGGGTGAGTATTAAGTGCGTTGTGTGCAGTGTTTACCTGCATATCGAATTCTCCAGACAATCAGCGTGAAGCTTAAGGATCAAATACCGCTTGCCAATGTGGTAGCAGACCCAACGCCAGCGGAAAAGGGACGGTAATATACCCATGGCGATTGAGATTTAGGTGTCACTGCACGCCCTCTTTATCCCATGACTGCGTTGTTGTCAGGAGGGCTGCTGTCACAAAGAAAGATGCCTGGATACAGGCTTTGGTTGAACGCAAGGGTAAAAAATGTGCCGCCGTTGCGCTCGCCAACAAAACCGTGAGAATGGCTTTTGCCATGCTCACACAGGGCACAGAATATAAACAAGTGACGTGTTATAAACGCAGAGGCCGCAGAGGCCACAGAGAAAAATACTAAAAATTTTACGTTCTTTGTGTTAAATGCTCATTGTTTTTTTGGATAAGGGCGTTTCAGTTTTTAATTCATATTTCAATCTGTTGATTTCAGAATGTTGGAATGGTATCGAATATGGTCGCCAATAAACGTTGAGATAAAATGATAGCTATGGTCATAACCTGTTCTCATTCTCAGGTCCAATGGGTACTTATTTTTTTCGCAGAGATACTGTAGTTTTTGTGTCATTAATTGGTTGTCTAAAAACTCATCATTTGTTCCTTGATCAATTAAGACCGGAATCATATGTGTACATTTTTCTATCAGGTGACAGGCGTCATATTCTGCCCACTCACTTTCATTATTACCCAGGTATTTTTGAAAAACCTCTTTACCCCAGGTGCATTCAGTGGGGTGGCAAACGGGCGAAAAAGCAGAAACACTTTGATATAATTTTGGGTTTTTTAATGCGCAGGTCAATGCGCCATGTCCGCCCATTGAATGCCCGCTGATGCTTTTTCGGGCATTTACAGGGAAATTTTTCTCGATTAACTGCGGTAATTCCTTTGTGATGTAACTGTACATTTTATAGTTTTCATTCCAGGGTGGCTGGGTAGCATCGATATAAAACCCTGCACCCTTTCCCAGGTTATAACGATCAGGTACATCGGGTACATCATCACCTCTTGGACTGGTGTCGGGCATAACCAGTGCAATTCCATGTTCCGCAGCATATCGTTGAGCTCCGGCTTTAATCCGAAAATTATCATCCGTACAGGTCAGTCCGGACAACCAGTACAATACTGGCACAGCTTGCGTTTCTGCTTGTGGAGGCAGGTATATCGAAAACGTCATTTCACAGTGACAATATTCTGATGTGTGCAGGTATCGTGATAACCAGCCATCAAATTCTTTTACGGTGTCAATTTTTTTCATCATTATTCTGTGCGCATCCTAAAAAGTAATCACTGAGCGAATGCTCTTGCCTTCATGCATATAATCAAAGGCTTTATTAATATCTTCCAGGGGCAGGGTATGGGTCACCAAGTCATCAATAATAATTTTGCCTTGCATATACTGTTCTACATATCCTGGTAATTCGGTGCGTCCTTTGACACCGCCAAACGCGGTGCCCTTCCAGGTTCTTCCGGTAACAAGCTGAAAAGGCCGGGTATGTATTTCCTGTCCCGCACCGGCAACACCGATGATTGTGGAAACACCCCATCCCATATGGCAGCATTCAAGCGCTTCCTGCATTACGCCAACATTACCAATGCACTCAAAAGAATAATCAACCCCGCCATTGGTCATGTCATTAATAAATTCAACCAGACTGCCGTTTATTTTTTCAGGATTAATACAATCCGTTGCCCCCAATGCTTTGGCCATCGCAAATTTTCCTGGATTAAGGTCTATTGCGATTATCCGTTCGGCTCTTGCCATGACGGCCCCCTGAATAACCGACAGCCCAATGCCACCCAGGCCAAAAACAGCAACAGAAGAACCGGCTTCCACTTTTGCGGTGTTGAGAACAGCACCAATACCTGTAGTAATACCACAGCCGAGCAGGCAGACTTTATCCAGTGGCGCTGCCTTGTTGATTTTGGCCAAAGCGATTTCAGGTACAACGGTATACTCAGAAAATGTAGAACAACCCATGTAATGATAAATCGGAGATCCATTTTTTGAGAAACGGCGACTGCCGTCCGGCATGAACCCCGTCCATACTGTGGATGCAATTGACTGGCACAAGTTGGTTTTTGCAGAATGGCAGTATTCGCACACACCACATTCAGGAATATAAAGCGGTATAACATGGTCTCCAATCGATAAACCCGTTACATCCGGCCCGCATTCGATGACTTCACAGCCGCCCTCATGGCCCAGTACACAAGGAAATGCGGCTTCCGGGTCTTCGCCGGATAACGTAAATGCATCGGTGTGGCACACGCCGGATGCGACAACTTTCAGTAATACCTCACCCTTTTTGGGTGCTTCAATGTCTATTTCTTCAATTTCCAGTGGGCGATTAGCGGCCCAGGCAACTGCGGCTTTTCCTTTCATTCGGGATTCCTTCAGGTCATATTAATTGGCGATGATAATACACCGTCTTAATGTGAATTAAGCGCTAAAAATATCGGTTTTAAGAAGCGCCGGGTATTTAATGCAGAGGTCGCAGAGGTCGCAGAGGCGCAAAGGGGGCAGAGAAAAACACTGAAAATTTTGTGCCTTCTGCGTCTTTATGCCCTCTATGTTTATAACACACCATTTGTCAGTCCCACGACAACATAACTTCCCAATACACTGGCGATTGTTCGAGAGCTTCCGGTATAGCAGCGGTACTGATCCGTTCATGCCCGTTTTCTCCCTCTCATTGCTTCTGCGCAGAGCCTACGGTAGAATGCGTCGCTCAAAATTCGGGTTGCCCCAAAAGGCAACAAACCTTGCTTCACCGTGTTGTATCTTCTTTTTTTCTTTATAAAAACGAAGGTGCGCGGGAGGCGTTAACCATAAGGAATGCTCGTGAGACACTACGAAATCGTGTTTCTGGTCCACCCTGACCAGAGTGATCAGGTCCCCACCATGATCGAAAAATACAAGGCAACAGTTGAAGGTGATGGCGGTAAAGTCCATCGTCAGGAAGACTGGGGTCGTCGCCAACTGGCTTATCCCATCAACAAAATCCACAAAGCGCATTATGTGCTGATGAACGTTGAGTGTACCGCTGAATCGTTGGAGGAGCTGGAAACCGCCTTCCGCTTTAACGATGCGGTAATTCGCAACATGGTGATGCGCACCAAGACAGCGATCACAGACGCCTCTCCGCTGGCCCGTTCACGGGAAGACGAGTCTCGTGAACGTCGTCCTGCATCGGCTGAAAAAACCGAAGCGCCGAAAGCCGAAGCACCGAAAACAGATGATGCTGAAGCAGCTCCTGCTCCTGCCGAGGCTCCTGAAGCTGAAGTGGCTACAGAAGCCCCTGCGGTTGAAAGTGCAGCAGCACCCGTGGAAAAAACCGGAAGCGCCGAGGCTTAATAGCCCCGCTTGTTGAAAAAATGTTGAGAGGATGAGTGAATGTCACGTTTTTATCGTCGTAGAAAATATTGCCGCTTCACTGCGGAAGGCGTCAAAGAGATCGATTACAAGGATCTGAATACGCTGAAAGCCTATGTATCGGAATCAGGCAAAATTGTGCCCAGCCGTATTACCGGCACCAAAGCCAAATACCAGCGTCAGCTGACCACGGCGATTAAGCGCGCCCGTGCGCTGGCGCTGTTGCCATATAGCGATTCACACCAGTAGGTCCGGTGTTAATTCTGTCACTGCCCACGGTAGAGTGGGTGGTGAGTCTGGTATGTGATGAGCGAGGCGGAATGAAGTGAAGGCGTTGGCGACATTCATTCTGCGTGGGCCGAGTCAGGCAATATTGGTCGTCGTTGGCACAGCCGTGCTGGCAATGATGTTGCCGCCCCTGAGTGTGCTCAGTGGCGCAGCGATTGCTCTGGTGACCCTGCGCAATGGTCCACGCTACGGTGCGATAGTGATGTTGGGCAGCACGGCCTTTGTGGCTCTGATGGCCTGGTTGTCATTGGGCAATGTGCTGCCCGGCGTGGTGTTTCTGGCCGTATTATGGCTGCCGCTGTGGGTGCTGGGTTGGGTATTGCGCGAGATGCGTTCCCTGGCGTTGGCAACAACGGTGGCAGGGATGATGGGCATTATTGGCGTGTTGGCGATTTATGCCATCGTCGGTAATGTTAGTGCTTGGTGGCTGCAAATGTTGATGGCTATGTTTGAGCCCGCTATGGAAGCTGATGGCCCTCTGGCTGATCGCGCTATGGTAGAGCCGATTCTGGCGGATCTTTCCAGAATCATGACCGGCATTGCAGCAGCAGGCGTGAGCCTGAATGTGTTGCTGTGTTTGTTTCTGGCTCGGGCTTGGCAGGCACAGTTATACAATCCTGGTGGTTTCCGTAACGAGTTTCATGCGTTGCGTCTGGGACAAAAACTGGCGCTGGTATCGCTGGGCTTTATCGCATTGTCGCTATTGCCGCTGGGCGTGGTGTCACACATGGCAGGTGAGATTGTCATCGTGATTCTCAGTCTGTACGTGATACAGGGACTGGCGTTGTTGCACTCGATTGTTGCCCAACGCGGATTGCATGTGACTTGGTTGGTGGTGCTTTATCTGGTCATGTTATTTATCATGCCGCATCTGCTGGTATTGGTGGCGGTGATGGGACTGGTGGATACCTGGGCGGATTTTCGTCGGCGACTCGCTGCAAAATAACCGGCACGGTATATCGAACAGATTTTTTAAATCAAATATTGATGTAAGTTGAGGAAGCTGCAATGAACGTAATTTTATTGGAACGAGTGCAAAACCTGGGTGACCTGGGTGATCAGGTGAATGTGAAGGCCGGTTACGGTCGTAACTTTTTGATTCCGCAAGGCAAGGCAGTGTCTGCCAGCAAGGACAATGTTGCCAAATTTGAAGCGCGCCGTGCCGAACTGGAAAAGACTGCTGCTGAAAAGCTGTCCGCTGCCGAAGTCCGCAAGACGGCTTTGGAAGCGTTGGAAATCACCATTACCCAACAGGCTGGTGATGAAGGCAAGCTGTTTGGTTCCGTGGGCACTCATGACATCGCCGAGGCGATTACGGCTGCCGGTGCTGAAGTGAGCCGTGCCGAAGTGCGTTTGTCGGAAGGTGCGCTACGTCAAGTTGGTGACTACGAGATCAGTATTGAATTGCATAGCGATGTGCAGGCCGCAGTGAAACTCAGTGTGGTTGCTGAAGCTTAATACCTGCTCTCACACGTTCCTTGCCAGCAGGCAGGATACATTGTAGAGAGGTAAGGCGGCATCCCGGGGCAGCTTCGGGGTGCCGCTTTTGTTTTTTTAATGCGAATCAAGGGCGGAATTGCCCTGTTTTCGGCGAATGCAGCAGAGCCCGGGTAATGGGCTGTTCTGCTGAATGTAAGCCAGTGGCTTTGTATTCGCCCGGATATTTTTCTGTCTGTTTCTCACCGTTTTATCCCGGTCTTTTCGGCCACAATCAGGTAACATAATGCGACGATGAACGAGTTAGAGTATCCACCCGAAATCGCCGACATGGCTACCGAAGCGTTGCGCATGGCTCCGCAGTCTGTCGAGGCCGAGCAGTCCGTACTGGGCGGTTTGATGCTGGATAACGAGGCCTGGGACAAGGTCGCTGATCTGGTGGTGGAAGAGGATTTCTATCGTCGTGATCATCGGCTGATTTTCCGCGCTGTGGCCAGTCTGGCATCGCACAGCAACCCTTTTGATATCGTCACACTTTCCGAATGGCTATCGCAGCAAACCCTGTTGGATGAGGCCGGTGGTCTGGCCTATCTGGGTGCGCTGGTCAAAAACACACCCAGTGCAGCAAATATCAAGGCCTATGCCGAAATTGTGCGTGACCGCTCGGTGCTGCGCCAGCTGATCACTGTGGGTAATGATATCAGTGGCAGCGCTTATCAAACCGAGGGCCGCACTACCGAAGAATTACTGGATGGCGCTGAAGGTGCGGTATTCAAGATTGCTGAGCAAGGCGCGCGCGGTAAAAAAGGGTTTACCGCCATCAAGGACTTGCTGGTCAAGGCGGTGGATCGCATTGACGAGCTGTTTCAGCAAGACAATCCCATTACTGGTGTGCCTACAGGCTGGGACAGTTTTGACGAAATGACTTCTGGCCTGCAAAAAGGTGATTTGGTGATCGTCGCCGGTCGTCCCTCCATGGGTAAAACCTCCTTTGCCATGAATATCGCCGAGCATGCGGCCATCAAGGGTGGTGTGCCCACTGCTGTATTCAGCATGGAAATGCCCGGTGAGCAACTGGCGATGCGTATGTTGTCGTCGCTGGGGCGTATTGACCAGCACAAGATCCGTACCGGTAAACTGGAAGATGAAGACTGGCCACGATTGACTTCGGCAGTGGGCATTCTTGCCGAAGCGCCGTTATTTATTGATGATACACCAGCGCTCTCGCCTAATGATCTGCGTGCCCGTGCCCGCCGCCTGAGTCGTGAGCATGGCCTGGGGCTGGTGGTGATTGACTATTTGCAGTTAATGCAGGTGCATGGCAGCAAGGAAAACCGTACTAATGAAATCTCGGAAATTTCACGTTCCCTGAAAGCGCTGGCCAAGGAGCTGGAAGTGCCGGTGATTGCGTTGTCACAGCTCAATCGTGGCCTGGAGCAGCGCCCCAATAAACGTCCGATAATGTCGGACCTGCGTGAATCGGGTGCTATCGAGCAGGACGCCGACGTGATTGCCTTCATTTATCGTGATGAAGTGTATAACGAAGACAGCCCGGACAAGGGCACCGCCGAAATTATCATTGGCAAACAGCGTAATGGCCCCATTGGTACGACACGCCTGACCTTTCTGGGCCAGTTCACCCGCTTTGAAAACTTTATTCACGATATCTATTCCGATGATGATGGCTACTCGCATTCGGGCCCAGGGACATGAGCCGGGCGGCACGCGCCGTCATTGACCTCGATGCCCTGCGACATAACCTGCAACGGGCACATACCGCCAGTCCCGAGGCCAGACAATTTCCTGTTATCAAGGCTGATGCCTATGGCCATGGTCTGTTGCCAGTAGCGCAGGCGCTGACTGATGCTGATGGTTTTGCTGTCGCCAATCTCGAAGAAGCGCTGGTGTTACGTGAGGCCGGTATCCAGCAACCGGTTTTGTTGCTCGAAGGATTTTTTCACCCTGACGAGCTAGTTAAAATTCAACAACACCGGTTAGATATCGTGGTACATCATGCGGCACAACTGGATGCTCTGGAGTCTTTGGTTCGGCAGCAGGATATTGTAAAGCCGGTGAACGTCTGGCTGAAAGTGGATACTGGCATGCACCGGTTAGGTTTTTCTCTGGAGGCTGTGTCAGACGCATGGGCGCGGCTCAGAGCCTGTGATGCGGTGAATCAGCCACCACGGCTGATGACCCATCTGGCCTGTGCCGATGATTTTCACAGCACCCGCACTCAGCAGCAAACCGAATCTTTTTACCGTGTGTTACCCGGCGTGCAGGCCGAACGCAGCATCGCCAACTCGGCAGGCATTCTGGGCTGGCTGGGGAGTCATGCTGACATTGATCGTCCCGGCATCCTGCTTTATGGCGCTTCTCCTTTTTTGGACGAAACTGGCGCTGATCGCCGTTTGCGCCCGGTGATGACCTTGCGTAGTGAATTGATTGCGATCAATGCATGTCAGGCGGGAGATAGGGTGGGGTATGGTGGTCGCTGGGTTTGCCCTGAAGCCATGTCTGTTGGCGTAGTGGGTATCGGTTATGGCGATGGATATCCGCGCCACGCACCGACGGGTACACCCGTATTGGTCAATGGTGTGGAAGTACCGCTTGTTGGACGTGTTTCCATGGATATGATTTGTGTGGATTTGCGTGGACAGCCTGATGCGCAGGTGGGTGATGGTGTTGTGTTGTGGGGAGAAGGACTGCCAGCGGAAACCGTGGCGCGTGCGGCGGGTACCATTGCTTATGAATTATTTTGCAGTGTTACCGCGCGAGTACCGCGTAATTACGTGTAGGGTGGAACAAGCGTAGCGGTTCCACCAAATGGAAAAGGGATATATTCAAGGTTCGACAGCTATCGATGTTTGCCTTGATTCACCGTTTGCTGGTGAGTCGTTGCATGAAGGCTTTATTTTTCCGGTTTCAGACAAGCGGTTTTTGTTGCAGGTTTTTTTGTCAGCGGTAGTAATGACAGAGGTGATTTGTTGCTCCTTTATAGCATATTGGTGGAACCGCTGCGCTTGTTCCACCCTACGGTTTTACGCTGTGTTGAAGGGCGTAAAGGCACCGCCTGGGTATAATCCAGACAGGGAATGGTGGGCAGTGCTCATCCTGCGAAATCGAATATTGACTATCGTATAACGAGAAATAGATAACATGGCGAAAAGTAAAATCGCTTACGTGTGCAGTGACTGCGGCTCGGACTTTCCCAAATGGCAGGGCCGCTGTGACGATTGCGGTGCGTGGAATACCCTGTCGGAATTTCGTACCGGAAGCCCGGCCAGTGGTGGCAGTAAACCCCGGGCCGGGCAGTTTGCCGGGTATGCGGGCAGTCTGTCGGATGTCAAAACCCTGGCCGAGATTGACCTGACCGAACTGCCGCGTTTGGGCACAGGGGTTGATGAGCTGGACCGGGTGCTGGGTGGCGGCTTGGTGCCGGGTTCGGCGATTCTCATTGGTGGCCATCCCGGTGCGGGTAAAAGCACGTTGCTGTTGCAGGTGCTGTGCAAACTGGCGCAATCGCAAAGCGCTATGTATGTGACCGGCGAAGAATCCCTGCAACAGGTGGCAATGCGCGCACAGCGTTTGTCTCTGCCCACAGACAGCTTGAAAATGCTCAGTGAAACCAGCGTGGAAAGTATTTGCGCGGTGGCCGAAAAACATAAACCTAAATTACTGGTGGTGGATTCCATTCAGGTCATGAGCCGTGAAGAAGTGCCTTCGGCCCCCGGTGGTGTGGCGCAGGTGCGCGAATGTGCGGCCTACCTGATACGTTACGCCAAGCTGACCAATACCGTGCTGATTCTTGTCGGCCATGTCACCAAAGACGGCACCTTGGCCGGGCCTAAAGTGTTGGAACACATGATCGATTGCTCGGTGATGCTGGAGAGTTCCACCGATAATCGCTTTCGTACCTTGCGCGGAGTGAAAAACCGTTTTGGTGCAGTCAATGAGTTAGGTGTGTTTGCGATGACGGAAAAAGGGTTGCGCGAAGTGAAAAACCCCTCGGCGATTTTTCTTTCGCGGGCTGATGAACCTGCTGCCGGTAGTGTGGTGATGGTGGTATGGGAAGGTACACGACCGATTCTGGTAGAACTTCAGGCGCTGGTGGACGACAGTAATTATGGCAATCCGCGACGACTGGCGGTGGGGGTGGACCAGAATCGCTTGTCCATGCTGATTGCTGTGCTACATCGTCATGGTGGTGTGCAGGTGGGTGATCAGGACGTATTTATTAATGTAGTGGGTGGCCTGAAGGTGCTGGAGACCAGTGCGGATCTGGCGTTATTACTGGCACTTATCTCCAGTCTGCGTGACCGCCCGTTGCCCACGGATCTGGTGGTGTTTGGTGAAGTGGGCCTGTCGGGTGAAATCCGCCCGGTACCCAGCGGTCAGGAGCGTTTGAATGCCGCAGCCAAGCATGGCTTCCGGCAGGCCATTGTACCCGAAGCCAATGTGCCCAAGGGGGGCGTCAAGGGCATGAAAGTCATGGGTGTAAAAACCCTGGCGGCGGCATTGGCGGCCTTATAAAAAAACAGTGGTCGAATCAGCCCTTACTTCATTTTTAATCGTATCTGTGAATTAAGCGCTAAAAACATCCAAACGAATAAGATCATTGGTTTACATTCTGCGAGACAGGCCGTTCCCGGGTTACGAGTGACAGAACCCTAAAATCTAACGCAAAGGACGCAGAGAGAAGCACTAAAAACTTTGCGTTCTTTGCGCCTTTGCGATCTTTGCGTTCAATTACGCATTGTTTTTTGGGATGGATGAGGGTGTCTTAGCGCTTAATTCACTTTCATCAACTCGGTCAACTCACGGTTTAGCATCTCATTGTCACCCAGGTTTAACTCCACCAGACGACGCAGGTGGGAAATGCTGTCCAGGTCGATGTGCTCGCAACGGAAACCCGCATGTTGTTTTTCAACGTGGGCGACAGAGACTTCCATACGAATTGTTGCATCCGGAGTATCTGTCAGCATCTCCACAAGGTAATGATCGCCGACTTTGCTGTGCCAGCCGTCAGGCATCATGGCCAGAATACCTTTCAGGGAAATATCAATGAGTTGGGCATCCCAGCTGCCTTCCGCGTTGACCATGTGAATGTCCGTCACAAATGAAATGCGTGAAAAACGTCTTTTTTCAGTGTCCATGTCAGGCCTTTTTTTTGATTTACCCCGGGTAACACATTTATTCATCGTATCTACGGCAATAATAGTCGCGACTGTACACAACGCCAAATATTTCTGTTGGGAGTGTCAGACCATATGAATTACCGGTGGTATGATTGTTCATCATTAATTGAATCAGAGGGATACACCGTTTTCGAGCTACGGGACGATTGAGTGTTTGTATTTTGTACGGGTGTGTTTTTGGGGTATGTGCTTCAGGTTTTTTTGTATAAATTATCGGAAATTCAAATTACCTGACTTATTATCATGTCTGCCACTCAGGCCGGGTGGTTAAAGTACATTTCGGAATAGCCGAAATTAGGGGGGGTGTTAGCACCTCGAAAAACCCTG
>Ga0256830_1001625_pt1 | contig 15637 bp, 13 predicted proteins | sample 128326metaG_FD_190537 | JGI IMG/M metagenome (GOLD analysis project Ga0256830, IMG submission 190537) | Hydrothermal vent microbial communities from Lau Basin, Pacific Ocean - 128-326 | ecosystem: Environmental > Aquatic > Marine > Hydrothermal vents | place: Pacific Ocean: Lau Basin | collected... | reverse complement strand
ATTTTCACTCATGATCGACAGAGATGGGGTACCAAATTGATCCACAGGAAAATCAACAAAGGTTCCATTGACTGGTAACGTGGCATCAAAAGTGGCACGTGTCTCAATCTCAAAATTATCGGCGATTGCCGTGGTGGCGAGGCCGCTAGCACCCAACGTTGCATTAGCGTTCTTCAGCCCGATAGTTGCTGAGGCGGCCAGCGCCAGCTCACCATTTTCTATCCCCAGTGAGCTACCAAGCGTTGGTGCATTGATCTCAATATTGAGATTGCTGACTTGCAGGTTGGCGGTAATCAACAGGTTGGGCGCTTCTAAAAAGAACTTACTGCCATCGAGGCCAAAGAGAAAGTCGAAGGTGTAACGGCTATACAGGTCACCAGTAAGTGGGTTTGATGGGTCATCAACAAAGCCGAGATCGGCCAGCGCAGCATCAGCACCTAGCGCGGCGGCATCCAGCATCAGGTTGCTGGAGACGGTACTCTCTCCCGTAATCACTGCCTGCATGACGATACGCCCAGCAGAAGAGAGATCTGTAACCGCAACGCCATCAAGCCCATTGAGTGCCGTGGCTAGCTGTTGAGTATCATTAGTGTCCGGTGTCGCATCTGCACCAAACTGCCTGACCGTTTCAACCTGCAGCGCCTGCAGTTGCGCTGAAAGGTTTATCAAATCACCTAACGACTGCTCCAGTACTGGCAGTTGCAGATCAAGATCACCAAACGTTGCGATCGCCGCTCCCCAGTCGGCCAGCGCCTGCAAGCCGTCGGTCAAATCCGAACGCTGGCTGTTTTCAACTTGTGCCAGTATCCCTTCGTACTCGGCCATCGTACTGCCACCAAAGAGCATGGTTGCATCAATCACACCGGTACTCACCTCCAGTACCCAGTCCCCACCAGCGGCAGCACCACCGGTTGCATCATTCGATGCCGCGACATCCAGCCCGGTGTAGCGGCTGATATCTTCAACAAACGCCACACCGAGTTCGCCCGATGCAACGCTACAGCCGTAGAGCAGCAGGTCTGCTCCCGCTTTCATTGATCTGCCCCACCCCTCCAGCTGATTACGGTATTTTTCGATATTATTGCTATTCAATGTCGAGCTGCCGAGGCGCATTGAGGCCGCAGCACCATGGGCAAGAATATGTATGCCGGCGTAGTCTCGATACTCTTCAAGGATTTCACTGATCTGCTCGATGCCGTCACGTGAAGCGTCGAGCACGACCACGGTAACCAGCGCCTCATCACTATCTTCAACGCGCTCAGCTACGTCAGCAACTACGACAGGCTCTTCGCTCTCCAGTGCAAGTAGCAACTGCAACTGTCCACCTTCATCTTCACTCACGGCTGTCGGTGCCAGTGGCTCTGTTACAGGTGGGGTCTCTCCTCGCGGCTGTGACCAGTCGATAATCTCCAGCTGGCTCTCACCCCACGCCTCTAGCAGGCTTTCGTAATCGGGAACCGTTGGGTCGATCACCACCAGCTGTGAACCGTTGAGCTGGTTGATCTGATAGATATCCTGCGCACTAAGTGTTACAGGGGTGGCGCTCGCCTCAACAGAGGCGCTAGCATCCGCTGCTGGTGTCTCTGTCGTCTCACTGGCGATCACTTCATCAGCAGCCGGCACTTCCAGCGTCAGGTCAACCTCAATGCCACCGCTTTCGATATCGCTGTGGATGAGTTCGTCAGCAGCAGTAGCCTGATCAAGCTGGCTGGCATCAAGCTCAACAACAACGGCCTGTTCGGCAATCGTGTTCTCTTCGTCAAACTCGGCAATGGGCGGTAGAAGCGCATCTGCCGATAGCAGAAAACGGCTCTCAAGTGGTTCAAACTGGAATTTTTCTCTCTGCTGAAGCCGCTTCCGGGCACGCTGTCTCTTTATCTCATGCTGTAGTTTCTTACGCGCATACATTGACTGTTTTAGGCGAGCTAGCATTGATACTGAGTCCCATCGTTATTGAACGGCCATCCACCCTGCCGACTCTGCTCAGCGAGGATGGTCACGTTTATTACTGATAAGCTGGACAATCCCTGAAAAAACCACCACGTCACCCCACTCCCTACGGTCACGGGAAAGAAATTTTATCATATCGCCACTATTCCGGCTGCTTTACAGCGCCCTTAAATATAAATTTTTCTCTTACTAACCAACAAATTAACAGCCATTATAGAAATGACACTACATATTCAGCAGAACCCGAGGTGAACTCATCACCATCACTCAGGCCTTTTTAGCCATCTGTTTACCTGCGCGACATCCTCATCGGAGAGTGTTCCGACCGCCTGCTCCAGCTTGAGACGGTTGAGGATATAGTCGTAGCGTGCCTGTGCGTAGTCGCGCCTGGCACCGTAAAGGTCGCGCTCGGCATCGAGCACCGCCAGGTTGGTGTAAAGTCCGGAACGGAACCCTTTCTCCTTCGCATCCAGCGCTAATGCCTGCGAAGCGACCGCCTCACCGAGAGCCTTAACCTTGCTAATGGCGTTGATCACACCAAAGTAGGCGGCGCGCGCGGCACGTTTTACCGCACGCTGGCTACGCTGTAGATCCTGGCGTGATTTCTGATGCAGATAGGCCGCCTCTTTACTGCGAGAGCTAACATAGCCACCCTGATAAAGGGGCAGGTTCAAACGCACCATAATATCCTGTGTCTCCACCTCGCTGCCGCCACCGAACAGTGTCCCTTTGGTGTCACGATTATTGAGACGGTAAACGAGATCAAGCTTTGGGTAGTGGCCCGCCTTTTGACGGGTCACCTCATGGCGAGAGACCTCCAGAGCCTCTTTTTGGTAGATGATTGCCGGGTTTTGTGTCAGCGCCGCTTCAATCCAGACAGCCGGCTCTCGCGGTTCGGGGGGAGAGAGAACAACGCTCTGATCAAGAGGGGCGAGATCAGTCATTAGCTCCCCCGTTAATTCACTCAGCGCCTGCTGGCTATCATCCAGCAGATTTAGCGCCTCAATCTCGGCAGCCTCAACAGAGGCGTAGCGTGCCTTTGCATCATGCAGATCTGTCACTCGTCCAAGCTCCGCCTTAAGCCGCTTCTCAGCGGTCAGGAGCTGCCGCTCTACTGCCTGCTTTTCTGCCCGCGTGAAACGTACACTATCTTCTGCCGCCAGCACCGCAAAGTAGCGCTCCGCCACACGCACAATCAGATCCTGTCGTGCCGTCTCAAACTCAGCATCAGCCTGCCCCAGCTGCGATTTTGATTGCTGGAACTGGGTGTAATTAGCGTAATTAAAAAGGGGCTGAGTGAGTGTCAGGGTGTAGCTTGTGGTGGGAAAATCAGTCTTACCACTAGCAAATACTGTGTTATCAGCACTCACAATATCCTGCGAGGTCTCTACACGCTCTGCATCAAAAGCGACAACTGGCAGCAGCCCCGCACGCGCCTGTGGCAGCGCCTCGGCGGCGGCCATGTGCTGAAAACGGTAACCTTCAAACTCAGGGTCATTCTGTTTTGCCAGTTCATATACCTGAGCCAGATCTACAGCCATAACAGGCTGAGCAAGCGCTGCCATTAGACAACCGAGCGCTATTTTTCTCATGACACCCCTCTCACCACTTATCAAATATATTGCTATTTATAGGGACCTTTGCACGACACAATCACCAGTAAAAATGCATCGCCGCAGCGCCATACAGCACTAAAACTGCTGGCACAACTCCCCAGTTATTATTCAACACCGACATGTTATTATTTTTTAGATATAGCAATAGATCCTACCATAAAACTCATAATATGCGCGCTCCCTGGCATTTCGATACACTCAATTGACCCGGGAGTAGCCCACCTAAAATGGTGATGCTGGTGATGCGATACCTACATATTTGGCATTTTCTATTTCAATATGAGAACATTGCTCGTTGATAAATAATCTCACTATTCACAAGGCCTCGAATGGCTCTGCAAGGATAATTTAAGTATATGAAAACTGTAGATGTTCTAGTCGTAAAATTGCTGCAACTGATCGTCACCACCTTTTTCCTCTTTGTGCTATCGCTGTGGTACGGCTCAATCCTGCTGGCACCGCTGGCAGTCTGGTACAACCTGAGCGCCTTCCTCGGTGGTGGGATCTTCGCCACACTGGTCGCGGGTGGTCTGACCATTGGGCTGGGTATCTATATCTCAAGACTCCCCGGACTGATCGACACGATGATCAAGCCTGGTGTTGAGATGTACAAACTGGCACTTTCAACGGTTTGTGGTATCGGGCGCGTCGCCAGCACCATCGACCCAAAACCTGAAACAGCGAAAACTGAAGAGAAACCTGCTGATAACACTACTGGCGCTGAAGCGAAGTAAGCACAGATAAAAAAAGCCCCGGGGATGCGCTGCATCCTCGGGGCTTTTTTATTGGCAACTATTCAAACGGGTGACGCAGCACGATCGTCTCATCCCGGTCTGGCCCGGTTGAGATCACATCCACCGGCACTTCGACCACCTCTGCGATCCGCTCCAGATAGGCCACCGCATTAGCTGGTAGCTCTTCGTAACACTTTACCCCAAAGGTGCTATCGCTCCACCCCGGCATCTCGACATAAACTGGCTCGCAGTTGGCAAAGGCCTCAGCACCATCGGGCGGTACCCGCTTCTCAACACCATCGTATTTATAGCCGACGCAGATACGAATGGTATCGAGTCCATCGAGCACGTCGAGCTTGGTGATGCATAACCCTGAAACGCTGTTAATCTGCGCAGCACGGCGCAGTGCGACGGCATCAAACCAGCCACAGCGCCGTGCGCGTCCGGTGGTCGAGCCAAATTCATGTCCACGCTCGGCCAGATGGCCGCCCACTTCATCATCCAGCTCGGTTGGGAACGGCCCCGAGCCAACGCGCGTGGTGTAGGCCTTGGTGATCCCAAGTACGTAGTCGAAGCCTAGAACCCCCATACCACTACCGGTCGCGGCCCCCCCCGCGGTGGTGTTGGATGAGGTGACAAATGGGTAGGTGCCGTGATCGATATCCAGCAGCGATCCCTGCGCTCCTTCGAACATGATGCTCTTGCCCTGCTTCTGATACTGCGCGATCAGCTCAGGCACATCGTCGATCAGTGGTTCAAGAATCTCCTGCATCGCCAGCGCTTCGTCGAGCACTTTCTGGAAATCGACAGGCTCTACTTTGTAGTAGTTTTGCAGCATAAAGTTATGATAATCGAGCACTTCGCCTAGCTTTGAGGCAAATCGCTCACGGTGAAACAGATCACCGAGGCGCAGACCACGGCGCGACACTTTATCTTCGTAAGCGGGGCCGATGCCGCGCCCGGTTGTGCCGATCGCCTGTTTGCCGCGTGCCACTTCACGCGCCTGATCAAGCGCAATGTGGTACGGCAGAATCAGCGGGCAGGCGGCGCTTATTCTGAGGCGCTCGCGTACCGGCACCCCGCGCGCCTCCAGCATCTTGATCTCTTTCAGCAACGCCTCGGGCGAAACGACCACCCCGTTGCCGATCAGACACTGCACGCCATCGCGCAGAATGCCCGATGGAATCAGATGGAGGACGGTCTTTTCACCGTCAATCACCAGGGTGTGGCCAGCGTTGTGCCCCCCCTGAAAACGAACGACCGCTGCCACCTCTTCTGTGAGCAGGTCAACAATCTTTCCTTTACCCTCGTCACCCCATTGAGTGCCGATAATAACTACATTTTTACCCATGATTTTCTCTTATAGAATCAGGGGGAAGGGAGAGGGAGAGACCCCCCTTTGCCCGCTTCCCTATATTTCAACTACCTGCCATTGACCATTAATCTCTACAACCTTACGGTCGCAACCTGTTTCACTCTCATTCGCCTGCTGCCCCGGCAGAAATTCGACCACGCGTTCACCCGCTTCACGCAGCTGCGCAATAAAGGTCTGTAGTGCGACACGCTGCTCACGCTCTTCGCAGGGATAGGCGATGATCGCTGCCGGTCTGGAAAGGGCGGTATCACTCAGCGCCATCAATGTTTTGAGATCTGAACTGAAGCCGGTCGCGGGGCGCGCTCGTCCAAAGACACTGCCGATGTCATCATAACGGCCACCACGCGCCACCTCCTGCCCATGCCCCGGCACAAAGGCAGCGAACACTACGCCGGTTTGATAACGATAACCGCGCAGCTCGGCCAGATCAAAGTGCAGCGAAAGATCCCCCATCCGTTGGGAGGCGAAGTCTGCGATCTGCTGTAGCTTGTCAACAGCATTCAACACCTCATCGCCCGCGGCACTCAACAGCCGCCGCGCCTCTTCCAGCACATCACGGCCGCCGTTAAGGTCGACCAACGCCAGCAGCATGGTGCGTGCATCGGTATCATTGCAGAGATCCGCTAACAGCGTTTCAATTTCGGGTTTTGCCTTGCGCTGCAGTGCGTTGAATAACAGCGCCTCCTGCGAGCTCGTTAAACTGGCCCGGCGCGCCAGCGCACGGAAAATGCCCACGTGGCCAAGATCGATATGGATCTCATCCAGCCCGGCCAGGCGCAATGTCTCCACCATCAGGTGGATCACCTCAACATCACTTTCGATACCGGCGTGACCATAGAGCTCGGCACCCACCTGCAGTGGACAGCGCCCACGCGAGAAGCCGTCTTGGCGGGTGTGTAGCACCGCATCCAGATAACAGAGGCGGGTCGGCCCTTTGCGGTTAAGTCGGTGAGCATCGATGCGCGCTACCTGTGGCGTCATATCGGCATGGATACCGAGCAGACGACCACTCTTCTGATCGATCAGTTTAAAGGTCTCAAGCTCCAGCTCGGTACCGGTACCGACCAGGAGTGACTCCAGATATTCGACCATCGGGGGGATCACATATTCGTAACCCCAGCTGCTATAGAGGTCTAGCAGCGAACGGCGCAGCCGCTCCAGCCGCTCCGCCTGTGGTGGTAAAAATTCATCGATCCCTTCGGGGAGTAGCCAGCTATTATTTTCTTTCGACACGTTATGAACCATTGGTCACTATATCTAGTGTCCTTGTAATCAGGTTTTAATCAGTTATGGAAGAATGCCACCACAAAAACAGACACGCAAACCGCCTGCGCGATTATAACGCAACCAGCCCCTGGAAACTATTATGGGCCCAAACTATTATGGAGAGGACTACCCTCGAATGAGATAAAGCAGCACTACCCCGGAAATCATGCAGATCAAACCACCTGTACGGAGTGTGCGATCACTGAGGCTCGCCATCGTCAACAGCGACTCACGCAGCCCCTTCGGGCTAATAAAGGGCATTATGCCCTCTATCACCAGCAGTAGTGCCAACGCAATTCCTAGCTCTTGCCACATAGTGAATTAACGCTTCCTGAAAGAGTCTGAGAATGGAATAAAAAGGGAAATACCCGGTGGAGAAGCCACCGGGTAATACGACAGGTGTTACTCAACGACGCCTTTAGAGTTCTTGAAATATTTAAAGAAATCGTTAGCTGGGTCAAGCACCATGATATCGCTTTTATCTTTAAATGAATCCCTATAGGCGTTCAGACTGCGGTAAAAAGAGTAGAACTCTGCATCCTGCTCATATGCTGCCGCATAGATTGCAGCCGCTTCACCATCACCCTCACCTCGCAGTTGCTCCGCGGCGCGGAAGGCATCAGCGATGATGATGGTGCGCTGACGATCAGCATCGGCACGAATACGCTCAGCCGCTTCAGCACCTTTCGAACGCAGGTCTTTGGCAACACGTGCACGTTCTGCCTCCATCCGCAGGAAGACCGAGGTGCTGACATCTTCAGAGAGATCGATACGTTTGATGCGCACGTCAACCACATTGATACCAAACTCTTTTGCCTGTTCTGCTGCATTTTCGGTCAGGATCGCCATGATCTCTGCACGCTCACCCGAGACAACCTCCTGAATGGTGCGTTTACCAAATTCGCCGCGTAGACCATCTTTGATGATTTGAGAGAGACGCAGATTGGCGTTGTGCTCATCGCCTCCCATTGCGGTGTAGTAGGTACCGACATCGGCGATCTGCCATTTAACAAACGAATCAACGATGACATTTTTCTTCTCAGAAGTCAGATAGCGCTCTGGATTCGCATCCAGGGTTATGATTCGTGCATCAAACTTGCGCACATTATTGACCAGCGGCAGCTTAAAATAGAGTCCCGGTTCAAAGTCTGTCTTGACGATTTCACCTAAACGGAACTTAATCGCACGCTCCCGCTCATCCACTGTGAAGACACAGAATGATCCGACAAATATGACGACGGCCAGCGCGACCACCACTGACATTAGTTTACCCTGAACCATTATCGTGTCTCCCTAGTACGTAATGTTGCTCGCGAACGCACCTGATCGGCCATGCGATCACGGGCTCGATCCTCTACCTCTTTACGTGCAGCTGAAAGTGCCTGCGATGTCTGCGGCACTATCGGTGAAACCGCTTTGGTCGGCGTCATCATACGATCAAGCGGAAGGTAGAGCAGATTGCCACTGCCTTCAACATCCAGCATCACCTTGCTGGTGGTGCTTAAAACTGTCTCCATTGCATCCAGATAGAGGCGTTCACGTGTCACCTCAGGTGCCTTCTGGTATTCAGCCAACACCTGCAGGAAGCGACTGGTTTGACCCTCTGCTTCAGCAACAACCTTGGATTTATACGCGGTCGCCTCCTCATTCATACGCGCACCGGCACCACGAGCCTTCGGTATGATATCGTTGGCATAAGCCTCGGCTTCATTTTTCAGACGCTGCTCATCTTCTCGTGCCTTAACCGCATCGCTGAATGCTGCCTGCACCTGCTCTGGTGGCTGGGCATCCTGCATGTTCACACTCGTCACCTGCAGACCGGAACCGTAACGATCCAGGATCTCCTGAATCAGAACCTCGGCACTCTGCACCATGTCACTGCGCCCTTCGGTCAGTACAAAATCCATCTTGCTTTTACCAACGATCTCACGCACCGCACTTTCAGTCGCCTCACGCAGAGTCTGGTCTGGCGAACGCAGATTGAAGAGATAGTCCTGCGCATTCTTAATGCGATACTGAACGGCAAAACTGACATCAACAATATTTTCATCCTGCGTCAGCATCATCGCTTCGTTTAAAACACTGCGCTTTGCGGCCTCACCACCCACGCCGGAACGGTAACCAATTTCAACATTCCGGATCTGAGAAACATCGACAATTTCGACGGTATCAATCGGATAAGGAATGCGCCAGTGAGGACCCGGCTGCGTGGTCTCGCTGTATTCACCGAAGCGCAGTTCGACACCACGCTTACCTTCATCAACAATGTAGATGCCGGTCAATCCCCATAGGAACAGGGCGCCGCCAAGAATGACTCCAATGCCTATCGCACCACCACCTGAACCGCCAGAAGAGGAACCCTGGCCTTCACCATCGCCACCACTGCTTCCTTTACCGCCAAATATTTTCCCTATCTGATCCTGAAACTTCTTCACCACTTCATCAAGATCGGGAGGTCCCTGGTCATTTTTTTTGCCGCCACCCCATGGATCATTATCCCTGGAGCCACCCGGTTCATTCCAAGCCATTATTTATTCCCATCCACTTTGGTTTTGTTTGAGTTCTTATCCAGCACGAAGCGTGATTCTAGCAAGATTCTATGGGTAAGATTAAATCCCCGCAAGGATTTATGCGCTTCCCGTCAACTTTACATCCATTTGCGGTACGATGGAACAACCATCCTGTTTTTCAAGGTAAGCCAACAGTTCGGGTGTGGCCATTACGGTCAAAAGATATCCATCACTTGCAGATGCATCCTCCGCCACCACAACATCCCACTCATAAAGCTGGGATCGCAAGCGCCCACTACCGGCTGTCAACAGAATCTGCTGCTGGAGCAGCCCGCCATCACTCAACCCTTGCACCATATTCGGCTGCTCAACCAGATCATCGTTATCCGCTTTATCAGCAGCACTCACCTCAAGGAAATGTTGCGTTAAGGCCTGTAGCAGCAGGCTAACCCCTTCACCAGACTGTGCTGACAGCCAGACACGACAGGGCTTTCCTTCTTTATCATGATCGATGCGGGCAGTCGCACTGGCCATCTGGTCAATCTTGTTATAGACCTCTATCTGCGGAATATCGCCCGCACCAATCTCCTTTAGGACACGGTTGACCTGTTCTATATAGAGGTGACGCTCTTCGTCACAGCCATCGATGACGTGCAGCAGCAGGTTCGCTTCGACCGTCTCTTCCAGCGTCGCGCGAAAGGCCGCCACCAGATCGTGCGGCAGGTGACGAATAAACCCAACTGTGTCGGCAAGAATCACCTCTCCAACCGCTGGTAGTTCAACACGGCGCAGCGTGGGGTCAAGCGTCGCAAAGAGCTGATCTGCTGCATAAACCCCTGCACCCGTAAGACAGTTAAAGAGCGTTGACTTTCCGGCATTGGTGTAACCAACCAGCGACACCGTCGGCACGGCCGCCTTGCGTCGTGTCTGTCGGCGCAGTTCACGCTGCTTTCTAACCTTATCCAGCCGTTTATTGAGCTTTTTGATGCGCCCGCCGATCAGGCGGCGATCCGTTTCCAGCTGCGTCTCACCCGGGCCACGCAGACCGATGCCCCCTTTCTGCCGCTCTAAATGGGTCCAGCCACGTACCAGGCGGGTGGAGAGATGTTTTAGTTGCGCCAGTTCAACCTGCAACTTCCCTTCAAAAGAGCTTGCGCGCAGCGCAAAAATATCCAGAATCAGCCCTGAGCGATCAACCACCCGGCACTTCAAAAGCGCTTCCAAGTTTCGCTCCTGCGTCGGTGATAGCTGATGATTAAACAGTACCAGTTCAGCCTTTTCTGCGACCACATGCTCGTGAATCTCTTCAGCCTTACCAGACCCCACAAAGTATCTGGGATCGGGGGTTTTGCGTCGCCCAGTCACGATCGAGGTGACCTCAACATCGACCGACGCTGCCAGATCGCAAAATTCATCCAGGCTCTCCTGCGCATCACGTGCGCTAAGCTCCAGATGAACCAATATAGCTCGTGTACCACCCTGGGGGCGGTCAAACATATCATCTACCAAACAGCTGCACCCACCCCTGTTATCACCCGCACCTTCGCAACATCACTCACCTGCAGGGGTATCTTCCGCTAGTGATGTTTTAATATTTCGCGCTGGGACAACGGTAGAGATCGCATGCTTATAAACCATCTGACTAACAGAGTTTTTTAGCAACACGACAAATTGATCAAAAGACTCAACCTGACCTTGCAGTTTGATTCCATTGACTAAATAGATTGAAACAGGGATGCGCTCCTTGCGCAAAGCATTCAAAAAAGGGTCTTGTAAGGATTGCCCTTTGGCCATTATTATTCTCCTTATATCCAAAAGATGGACGGACTTTCAGCTATCCTGAAATTGATGATTCAACTATAGAACTCAAGCAAAATCCCCCCGCTAACCATACCTCAGTGTAACAAGCGAGCGACTGACTGCACCACAGCTTATTCATGAGTAGTGCCTCCCTCAACCAATTTCAAGACCATATTCATAACATTTCTATCACTGCCGTCAACCCATTTCTCGTTTTTCTCCGCCCGCAACCAGGTAATCTGGCGCTTTGCCAGCTGACGCGTCGCAATAATGCCGCGCTCGACAGCGGCATCAAGCGTCAGCTCCCCGTCTAAATGCATCCATAGCTGGCGATAGCCGACCGAACGGAGCGCGGGTAGCCCTGCGTGCAGATCGTTCCGTGCGTAGAGCCGCGCCACTTCATCAAGAAAACCCTGCGCCATCATCTGCTTAAAGCGCTGTTCAATACGACGATGCAGCTCCGCACGTTGCGGCGGCGCCACGATCAATTTTTTGACTGGATAGGGAAATGGCTCACGTTCATCACAGCTGGTCAGCTCTGTCATTGAACGGCCCGTAATCTCATACACCTCCAGCGCACGCTGAATCCGCTGAGGGTCATTTTTATGGATTCGTGCCGCAGATACCGCATCAATGCGAGCCAGCCGCGCATGCATCGCTCCCCACCCGATACGTTCGGCCTCAGCCTCCAGTGCTGCCCGCACCGCCTCGTCAGCCGATGGCAATGGTGACAGCCCCTCACTCAACGCCCGGTAATAGAGCATCGTTCCCCCCACCAGTAGCGGCATTTTACCGGCAGCGATAATCTCTTCGATCGCCGCCATCGCATCTCGGCGGAATCGTGCTGCCGAATAGGCTTCGCTCGGATCACAGATATCGATCAATCGGTGCGGCGCCTGCGCCAGTGTCTCTGCACCAGGCTTGGCGGTTCCAATATCCATGCCGCGATAAATCAATGCAGAATCGACACTGATGATCTCACACGGCAGCGCCTTCACCAGCTGGACAGCAATATCTGTTTTTCCGGCAGCCGTTGGCCCCATCAAAAACAGCACTGAACCACTATCTCCACTCATATCAACAGACCCAAATTAAAATAAACCCCACTCATCCAGATAACCCTGGCTGTTTTTATGCTGATTAATTTCCCAGCATCTTCTTTCAGGATTCCGTAATGATACACACAACGCTTTCATTTCTTTATATAATCTGCTGCAACTGAATTTCGTAGAAAAATAAAAAATCATGACGCGACTCTCCAGACCACTCTTTATCACCCTAATCGCCACGCTAACACTCTCTATCTCTACAGAGAGAGCCCTCGCCGAAACAATGCGGCCACTTTATACAGCTAACCAGAACCCACTGATCCAGCTAAATGGCCTGCCTCCACTGGAAAAAGGGATCGTGAGCGCAGCGGGCACCAGCAGCAGCTGGACGGTTCTCGACATTGTGAGCAACTCCATCGCGGAAACCAGAGGAGAGGAGAGCATCACGCTTGATGGTGAAACCTACCGCCTCAATTTCATGTTTCGCCACGGACTGAAACAGACGGTTTTTGGGATGAGAGGTGTCGAGGTCGGCATTGATATCCCCTACATTCGTCACAGTGGCGGCACGCTGGATGGCTTTATTCGCAACTGGCACAGTGCACTGGGACTCTCTAACAGTGAACGCGACCAGTTCCGGGAGAATCAATTGCGGTACGAATATAGCAATAACGGCACCACGCTCGTCCGTAGAGTTGATTCAACAGACCGCATCGGAGATATTAGACTCTCTGCCGCCTGGCAGTTAAGTTGTGACAGATTCCGAGAAAGACACTGCCGCGCACTACGGGCGAGCCTCAAACTCCCCACCGGCAGAGCAGATAAACTCAGCGGCAGTGGCGGTTTCAATCTCTCTCTCGCCCAGACCACCACACGCACCTATCAGCGCTATACTTTTCACTATGGTGGTGGCCTGCAGCTCAATGGAGCGAGCGACCTGCTCAATGAGCGGCAAAAAGATGTCGTCGGTTTTGCCAACGCCAGCATCAATTACCAGACTCAGCGCTACCGCTGGATGGAACTAAAGGCGCAACTGGATGGGCATAGCGCTTTTTATGATAGCGCGCTCAAAAACCTGGGTGGTAATGCGCTACAGATCAACATCGGCGGCACTATCAACTTCTCGAAAAAAATGGCGCTGGATATCGCCATCACCGAAGATATCATCACCAGCGCTATTCCTGATGTCGTCTTCCACCTTGCACTGCGAATGGAGCATGAGCAATAACAACTAAAAATCGAGACTCAACTTCACGTTATAACTATTCACTCTGGCAAAATCAGCCTGCAGGGTTAGACTCATAATCGGCATAAGGCCTATTTTTAGTCCGACGTTGCTGCGGGTCATCGAGTCATCATAGCGCTGCAGTGGTAACAGTGTATTTTCACTCCCATCCAGCCACATCTGCCCCACCGAGGCGTATGGTGTCAGGTTAGCGAAACCTTTACTGATGCCCACATCAACCCCGTAGGTTTTCACATCCAGATCATCAACACCATTCAGACTGCTTGTATGGAGTGATAGTGAAACCGCGGGTAAAATAGTCGATCCTTCAACCAACGCCTTGCGCACTTCAGCCCCCATGATCTTGACGTTGCTATCCGGTATGGCGGTGTAGTTGACACCGATATCAATACCAAAAGGCAACCCTTTACGCACAATCAGCTTGGGAATGAGCAGTGAAGAGGGCGCGCTGCCATCACTGACCACCTGATCCCACACGCTTGCATTCAGCTCAACACTGCCAATCACAACACCCAGATCAAACCCTGTCACGCCCATCGACTCCGCCGGCGCTACCGCGTTATAGGCAACCGCCGTACCTAGCTCTTCTACCAGCGTATTAAATGCAGACTGCCCAAAACCTGTCGGTAGTGCAATGTCACTATCGCCCGCGCGCGAAGGGAGGCTCACCACTAATAGAAACGCCAGAAGTAAAAACGCTGAAGTTCGTTTGATCATTTCCTGCTCTCCTTATCTGCTTGTGCGTAATCTCTGTTGAAAAACTGATCCCTGAAAAACCGACCATTGCGACCTTAGCAGCCGCGACGGCGTTAATCTGTGAGCCGCCACGCATTTAAAGACAATGTCGCTACCCACCAGCACTTTGCCAGAGTGGTATTGCCAGATTAGCATTACCAGAATACTAAAGCGCCATCTCTACGCAAGGTTTAAGCTGCCATCAAAAACTATTTAACCGCCACCGCGAGACGATATTCATGCGGTATCACGAGCCCACCATCCGTTTGATAAGGCGCTGCCAACGCTGCAAAGGCAGCCCGCACTTCATCTAACTGTCCCGGTTGCAGGGCGTCCAGCTGCTGTTTCATAATCTCGGAATCGACACAGTTCTGCCAGTAGGCATCAAAATCGGGAAAGCGGTATTCGAAACGATTAAGCTGCGTTTCGATATCAGAAAAACCCGCTTCGGCCAGTAGCGCCTCAAGCACCCCGCCACTCATCGAAGTGATTTTATCGACTGCCGGCTGTTCCGATGCTGGAATACGCGCCTCAAAAACCTGCTGCGTCCAGTGAACGGTCGTCATCCCTTCCAGCCTGTCCCACACGGCCAATGCACAACGTCCACCCGGCTTTAGCACTCGCTGCATCTGTTGCAGACCAGCTGCGGGATCACTAAACAGCATCACCCCAAAGCGGCAGCAGATACGATCAAAATGAGCGTCGGGAAACGACAGCGCCTCGGCTGCCATGGTCTGAAAGTGAAGATTATCCAGCCCCTGCTCGCGCGCCTTACGCTCAGCCACCTGCGTCATCCCGTCGGCGGCATCGGTGCCGGTAATCTTCACCAGCGGCTGTCGTTTTGCTAATGTGAGTGCAGGTTCGCCGGTGCCGGAGGCGAGATCAAGAATATGTTCACCCGGCTGCGCATCGAGTGCCGCCAGCAACGCATCTCCGACGGGAGCAATGTGTGGCGCCCACAGGTCAAATTTCTCGGCCAGCGTATCCCAGTCGGGCTGGTTATCCTGTCGGCTCATTGAAACTCCCTCTCACAACAGATTAATGGTAACGGTTTAACAGGGCTGTTAACGTATCGCCAACATCCGGTTGAGCGCCTCACGCGCCTCATCGGCTTCAGTCGCAGGCACACTAATTTGATTAACGACATTGCCATCAACCAGATTTTCCAGCTGCCACAGCAGATGTTGTGGATCGACACGAAACATTGTTGAACACATGCAGACCGTAGGTGACATAAAGTGTACCGACTTGCCCTGGTGTTTATACTGTTCATGCAGGCGGGTGACAAGGTTCAGTTCAGTCCCCACCAGCCAGCGTGTGCCCGGCGCTGCATCGGCAACGGTGTTGATGATGTAT
>Ga0256830_1001624_pt1 | contig 15649 bp, 13 predicted proteins | sample 128326metaG_FD_190537 | JGI IMG/M metagenome (GOLD analysis project Ga0256830, IMG submission 190537) | Hydrothermal vent microbial communities from Lau Basin, Pacific Ocean - 128-326 | ecosystem: Environmental > Aquatic > Marine > Hydrothermal vents | place: Pacific Ocean: Lau Basin | collected... | reverse complement strand
GAACAGGGTGAGGACGATGCCGAGGGCCGCCCCCATGCCGGCGTCGCTGAGCTGGAAGAAGGCGTCGTAGATGGCGTTGGCGATGAAGTCGTTGGCCCCGCCGCCCATGATCTCGGGCATGGCGAAATCGGTGACGGTGAGGGTGAACACCACCACCCCCGCCGCCACCAGCCCGGGACGGGCGAGAGGCAGGACGATGTGGCGGAAGGTTCGCCAGGGGGTGGCGCCGAGGCCGTGGGAGGCGAGCTCCACCTCGTGGGGGATGGCGGTCAGGGCGGGGGCCAGCAGCAGCACGGCGAAGGGCAGCATGTACTGCACGAGCCCCAGCACGACCCCGCCGTAGGTGTAAATGAGCGACACCGGGCCGAGGCCGATCGCCGCCAGCGCGGCGTTCAGGAGGCCCTGCTTGCCGAGCACGATCAGCCAGCCGTAGGCCCGGATCACCTGGCCGAGGAGGAAGGGCAGGAACAGAGCCACGAGAAGGAAGCGGCGCAGCCGCGCGTGCGGCGTGCGGACGAGGAAGTAGGCGTAGGGAAAGGCCAGCAGCAGGGTGAAGCCGGTCACCAGCAGGGCGGCGAAGCCGGTCTTGAGCATGATGCGCAGATAGACCGGCTTCGAGAGCACGGCCGCATAGTTGGCGAGGGTGTAGGCGGGATCGGGACGGAAGGTGGCGCGGTTCAGCACATGGAGGCTGGTTTCGGCCATCTCGGCGAGGCCGATCGCCAGGATGCCGGTGATCAGGGTCGCCGGCAGCAGATAGAGATAGGGCGTCCAGACCGAGAAGCGGGCAGGGAACAGCCCTGCCCGCACGCTCTCGGCGAGGTCGAGCAGCCGCAGCCCGAAGGAGCGGTCGCTGCGGCCGCCCGTGCCGATGTCAGCCCTGCATGATTTCATTCACGCGTTCGAACCAGCTGCTCTCGTGCTCCACCAGCACCGGCGTGGGAATGCGCAGGAAGCGGCCGAGATCGGCCTCGCTCGCGGGATAGGCGATGTCGCCCACCAGATCGGCCGGCGGCTCGAGGCCCGGGCGCACCGGCGGCAGGCCGAGGGCGTTGCACCAGGCCTGCTGGGCCTCGGCCGAGAGGGCGAAGTTGACGTACTGCTTGGCCCAGTAGAGCTCGTTCTCGGGCAGCCCCTTCGGGATCCAGAGGGCGTCCGTATCGAGGGTCGCCCCCTCCTTCGGCACGGTCCAGGAGACGGCGATGCCGTTCTGCTTCGCTTCCCGGGCGTTGGAGATGATGGTGCAGGCGAGGTCGATCTCGTCGTTCTGGAACCAGTTGGTGAAATCGGGATCCTCGCCCAGCAGCGGCTCGTTGGCCTTGAGCTTGCGGAAGAACTCCCAGCAGGGCTCCATGTTGTCCGGAATGTCCTCGAACCTGCCGCCGCCCGCCACCTGGGCCGGGGCGAAGAGCCCGATGCCGTCGTCGTACATGGCGACCCGCTTCCTGAAGGCGGGATCGAGCATCGCATTCCAGCTCTCGGGCGCTCCCTCGGGGAAGGCCTTCTCGCTGTAGGCCAGCACGTAGGCGTAGGAGTAGACGTTGACGAGCGGCCAGCCCTCGAGCCCGGCGGGCTTCGCGAGCGGCAGGAGCCCCTCGAGATTGGGGAGATCGCCGAGATCCTCGGTCACCCCGCGCAGGGCCGATTTGGTGGCGTTGGTCGTGGTGTCCCAGTTGACGTGGATGGGCGGTACGCGGCCCTGGTCGACCGCCGCCCAGATCTTCGGGCGGATCTCGTTGTCCTCGGTCAGATCGTGACGCACCGGGATCCCCGTCATCTCGGTGAAGGGATCCGAGACGCCCGTCTTGAGCGCCTCCTCCCACACGCCGCCCCAGGCACGGACGATGATCTCGGCCGGCTTTTCCTGGGCGGTCGCCCGCGGCAGGCGCAGGACATAGGGCGCCGCCACGACGGCCGCCGCGCCCGACAGGAAGCGTCGGCGCGGCAGACGAAGATACGGGGCTGTTCTCCTCATGGCTCGTTGTCCTCCCTCTCCGGTTGGCCGACCGTCCTTGTCGTGTCGGGATCGGCTCGGAAGATCATCAGGTCCGACGACCGCCAGCCGAGCCGCACGCGTTCACCCGGTCGATGGGTGCGATGACGCAGCGGATCGGCGTCGACGAAGCGCAGCACGACATCGCCGAAGGTCTCGGCGCGCGCACTATAGACGAGCCTTTCGCCCTCGAAAACGACCTCCAGGATCTCGGCCTCCAGCGTTTCCCAGCCCGCGCCCGGCTCCTCGTCGAAGATGCGCAGGCGTTCGGCGCGCACCGCCGCTTCGACCGCCGTCCCGGCCGCGATCCCGGGATCGGCCATCCGTCCCTCCACCAGCCGCTCCCCGATCCGTATCCGCGCGCGACCCTCCCCGACCTCCGCGACGACGCCGGGCAGGAAGTTGGTGAGCCCCAGAAAACCGGCGACGAAACGGTTCTCCGGCCGGTGGTAGAGGGTCTCGGGCACCGCCATCTGCTGGACGCGTCCGGCGTCCATCACCATGATCCGGTCGGACATCACGAGCGCTTCGCGCTGGTCGTGAGTGACGTTGATGGTGGTCACCCCGAGCTCCCGCTGGATGCGTCGGAACTCGAGCTGCATCTCCTGCCGCAGCTTGCGGTCGAGGGCCGCGAGCGGCTCGTCGAGGAGCAGCAGATCGGGCTCGAACACGAGTGCCCGCGCGATCGCCACCCGCTGCTGCTGGCCTCCCGACAGCTCGTGAATACGCCGTTCGCCGAGCCCTTCGAGGCGCACGAGCCGCAGGTAGCGCGCCACCCGCTCGCCGATCTCGTCCCGCGGAAAACCGCGCATCCTGAGGGGATAGGCGATGTTCTGGGCCGCCGTCATGTGGGGGAAGAGGGCGAGCTTCTGGAACACCATGCCGATGGAGCGCCGGTAGGGTGGAAGATCGCCCACCGGCCGGCCGTGGATCCAGATCTCGCCGGCTGTCGGCTCGATGAAACCCGCGATCATGCGCAGGAGGGTGGTCTTGCCGCAGCCGGAAGGGCCGAGAATGGTGAGGAAGGCCCCCTTCTCGAGGGTGAAGTCGACCTCGGCCACCGCCAGCACCGAATCGAAGCGCTTGCTGACCTTCTCCACGCGCACCATGGGCTCGGCGGCGTCGCCTCCTTGGGCCTTCGCGACCGTCACACCGACCTCCTTTCCCTCCCGCGGCATGTGGCCGCCCGCAGGGTGGCGCGGTCGCGCCGCCTCGGCAAGACCGCAGACTTGCATCCCGCGGGCGGCGGCGCAGGATGGAGCGGATGCCGGGAGGGAATGCCATGCGTGATCCGGTTACCGCCGATTTCTCCCTCGAGGGGCGCCGAGCCGTGGTGACGGGCGCGAGCCGCGGCATCGGCCGGACCCTCGCCGAGGGGCTCGCCCGTTTCGGCGCAGAGGTGGCGCTCCTCGCACGGAGCGCCGAGGTGCTGGCCGAGGCGCAGAGCGCGATCGAGGCGGCCGGTGGCCGGGCCGTCGTCCATGTCGCCGACGTTCTCGACATCGCCGGGCTGCGCCAGGCCATCGAGCGGGCGGCGGCCGATCTCGGCGGGCTCGACATCCTCGTCAACAACGCCGGCACCGAGCAGGTCTGCCCCTCGCTCGAGGTGAGCGAGGAGATCTGGGACCGCATCCTCGACACCAACCTCAAGGGCGCCTTCTTCGCCGCCCAGAGCGCGGCCCGGATCATGAAGGAGTGCGGCGGGGGGGCGATCGTCAACATCTGCTCGCTGACCTCGCGCGTCGGCGTACCCGGCGCCGCCCCCTACGGCGCGTCGAAATCCGGTCTGCTCGGTCTCACCCGGACCCTCGCCACCGAATGGGCGAGGCTCGGCATCCGCGTCAACGCCATCGGCCCCGGCTATTTCCGCACCGAGCTCACCGAGGTGTTCTACCGCGATCCCGCCTGGCAGGAGGCGATGCGGGCGCGCATTCCGGCCGGCCGTTTCGGCGACCTCGAGGACCTGGTGGGTGCCGCCGTCTTCCTCTGCTCGGATGCGTCGCGGTACGTCACCGGCCAGATCCTCTACGTCGACGGTGGCTATCTGGCGGCCATCTGAGCCCGCTGGGGGAACCCGTGTTCAGGCATTTCCGCGAACAGCGCATCGCCGTCTCGGAGACCGAGATCTTCCTCCGATCGGGCGGCGACGGGCCGCCGCTCCTGCTGCTGCACGGCTATCCGCAGACACACGTGATGTGGCACCGGGTGGCGCCGGTGCTCGCCCGGCGGTTCACCGTCGTCTGCCCGGATCTCCGGGGCTACGGCGCATCGGGCAAACCGGTCACCGATCCCGCCCACACCCCCTACAGCAAGCGGGCGATGGCCCGCGACATGGTTGAGGTGATGGAGGCGCTCGGCTTCTCCCGCTTCATGCTGGCCGGGCACGACCGCGGCGGGCGGGTCGCCCACCGCCTGTGCCTCGACCATCCGGAGCGGGTGCGCCGGGCGGCGGTCCTCGACATCGTGCCCACCCGTACCCTGTTCGAGGCGGTCGATCGCGAGATCGCCACCGGCTACTACCACTGGTTCTTCCTCGTTCAGCCGGATCAGCTGCCGGAGCGGCTGATCGGCGGCGATCCCCGGTTCTACCTGCGCTGGACCCTCGCGCGCTGGTCGGGCGGCAGCGCCGACAGCTTCGCGCCCGAGGCCTTGGCGGCCTACGAGGCGGCGTTCTCCGATCCGGCGACGATCCACGCCACCTGCGAGGACTACCGGGCCGCCGCCAGCATCGATCTCGACCACGACGCGGCGGATGCCGACCGCCGGATCGCCTGTCCGCTTCTCGTGCTGTGGGGAGCCGAGGGCTTCATGGACCGGCGGTTCGACATGCTGGCGGTGTGGCGGGAGAAGGCGCTCGGTCCGGTGACCGGCCGGGCGCTGCCCTGCGGCCATTTCCTGCCCGAGGAGGCACCGGAGGAAACGGCCCGCGAGCTCGCCCGGTTCTTCCTGGCCGAGGGCGGCTGATCGCGGGCGCGGATCTTCGGCGCCGGACGAACCGCTACGGCGCCCTCAGTAGCCGAGACCGAGGGTGAACGCAGCCGGCATCCAGCCGCCCTTGGCGGCGAGCACCGCCGCGAGCTGGACGAGAACGAGGCCCGTGGCGAGCCACGACCACATGAACGTCTCCCCTGCCGACGGTTGCCGACCGAGGAGTATGGGACCCTGGGGTTAAGATAGGCCTAACGAGGGAGGGTGCTCAACCAAAAATCGATATATTTTGGAGGATGAGACGCCTCGTGCGCTATATTCGTCACGGCCCCACCACCACCGCGCAGGCGATGGCGCCGGGGGTCCGGAGAGCTGGTGGCGTGGGACGAACTCAGCGGGAGCGCTCGGGGAACAGGAACTCGCGGCCCACCTTCACCCGGTATTCGCCGTCGTAGGCGATCACGTCCGCGGTGGCGTAGGTCTCGCTCCATCGCTCGGGCAGGTAGCTGCCGGTGCCGATGATGTCGATGGGGGCCCGCACGCTGGCCATGAGCTTGCACTTCTGCGGTCCGAAGCCGGAACTGGCGATGATCTTGACATCCGGGAAGCCGGCTTCGTCGAGCTTCTCGCGCATGTGGAAGATGGCGGCGGCGGTGACCCCGGTGCCGGTCAGCCAGCGCAGCTCCTCCTCGGTGCGGTAGGTGCGGATGGCCGCCGGGGCGTGCCGCTCGAGCACCGCATAGGAGGCGGCCACGTCGAGCCCCTCGACGAAGCGCCCGCCGTGGGTGTCGAGGCGGATGCCGACCCGGCCCTCGCGGGCGAGATCGGCGAAGCGCTCGCAGACCGCGAGCGCGTCCGTCACCTCGCGGCCGAAATAGTCCACCAGCACGTAGAGGGGATCGTCGGGAAAGGTCTCGTGGAACATCTCGGCCGCGCGCACCGTGCTGCCGGCGTAACCGATCAGCGCGTGGGGCATGGTGCCGAGGCCGCGGTCGCGGCCGAAATAGTGGGCGGTGGCGTCGGTGGCGTTGCCGATGAAGCCCTTGGCGCTGGCCTCCCGCCGGGCGCGCGCCGAGCCCACGCTGGCGGCATAGGCCATCATCTCCGCCATCTCCGAGCCCGCGCAATGGCGGGCGTCCATCGCCAGAAAGCCCACATAGGGCAGGTCGGTGCACATGGTGTAGGCGTTGAAGGCGGCGACGCAGGCGGCGCCGAGCTTCTGCAGGAAGATGGTCTCGAGATCGACGAGATGGCGGAAGGGGCCGGAGATGTACATCATCGGCTCGCCGGCCCCGACCCAGCCGCCCTCCTCGTGCAGCCGCTCGATCCGCAGCTCCGCCCGGCGCGCCCGGGCGACGGTCTCCAGCCATTCGAGGGCGAGGCGCGGCGTGCACAGCACCGGCCGCCGCATGAACACGGCGTAGGTCACCTCGCAGTCGCCGAAACGCTCGATGATGGTCCGGGTCTTGGCGAAATACTTGTCGGTGTAGCGACCGACCATCGGCTCCGGCGGAAACCCGCTGCCGTCCATCTCAGGAGGCGGCACGCAACGCCGCCCGCTCCTCCTTCAGCGCCTCGGCCATCAGGAAGGCCAGCTCCAGACTCTGCTGGGCGTTGAGCCGGGGATCGCAGTGGGTGTGGTAGCGATCCGACAGGCGCGCTTCCGTGATCGCCTGGGCGCCGCCCGTGCACTCCGTCACGTCCTGCCCGGTCATCTCGATGTGGATGCCGCCCGCGTGCGTGCCCTCGGCCCGGTGCACGGCGAAGAAGCTGCGGACCTCGCCGAGGATGCGGTCGAAGGGCCGCGTCTTGTAGCCGTTACTCGTCTTGACGGTGTTGCCATGCATGGGATCGCAGGACCAGACGACGTTGCGTCCCTCCCGCCGTACCGCGCGCACGAGCGGCGGCAGGTGGGTCTCGACACGGTCCGCCCCCATGCGGGCGATGACGGTGATCCGGCCCGGCGTGTTGCCCGGATTGAGGATGTCCAGGAGCCGCAGCAGCTCGTCGGCGGTCATGCTCGGGCCGGCCTTGATTCCGAGCGGGTTGGCGATGCCGCGGCAGAATTCGACATGGGCACCGTCGGGCTGTCGCGTGCGGTCGCCGATCCACAGCATGTGGGCCGAGGTGTCGTACCAGAGACCGGAGGTCGAATCGATGCGGGTCAGCGCCTCCTCGAAACCGAGCAGCAGGCATTCGTGGGAGGTGTAGAAGGTGGTGCGCTCGATCTCGGGCGTGCTGAGGGCGGTCACCCCGCAGGCCTGCATGAACTCGAGCGCCTCGGTGATGCGGTCGGCGAGATCGCGGTAGCGCTCGCCCTGGGGCGAGCGGTCGAGGAAGCCCAGGGTCCACTGGTGGACCCGGGTCAGCGAGGCGTATCCTCCCTCGGTGAAAGCCCGCAGCAGATTGAGGGTGGCCGCCGCCTGGGTGTAGGCCCGGATCTGGCGGGCGGGATCGGGCGTGCGCGCCTGGGGCTCGAATTCGAGACCGTTGACGATGTCGCCGCGGTAGCTCGGCAGCTCGACCTCCCCCGAGACCTCGGTGGGCGAGCTGCGGGGCTTGGCGAACTGGCCCGCCATGCGGCCCACCTTGACGATCGGCATGCCGGCACCGAAGGTCAGCACCACCGCCATCTGCAGCAGCACCCGCAGCGTGTCGCGGATCTTGTCGGCGCTGAAGTCGGCGAAGGCCTCCGCGCAGTCGCCGCCCTGTAGCAGGAAGGCCCGGCCGGCGCTGACCTCGGCCAGCTTCTGTTCGAGCGCCCGGCATTCGCCGGCGAACACGAGCGGCGGATAGGAGGCGAGGGTGCGCTCGACCTGCTCGAGGGCCCTTTTGTCGGGGTAGACGGGCATCTGCCGGGCGGGCCTCTCCCGCCAGCTCGCCGGGTGCCAGTGTTCGGTCATGATGTCGTCTCGCTCGCCGGCTCGGCGCTCGGAACCGCCGGCTGGTACATGGTCACGAATTCCTCGGCGGCGCTCGGATGGAGGCCCACCGTGGCGTCGAACTGCTCCTTGGTGGCCCCGCAGGTGAGAGCCACCGCGAAGCCCTGGATGATTTCCGCCGCGTCTTCGCCGACCATGTGACACCCCAGCACGCGGTCGTCCGCACGGTCGACCAGGATCTTCATGAAGGTCTGCTGCTGCCCGCCTTCGAGACTGTGGAGCATCGGCCGGAACCGGGTCTTGTACACCGCCACGTCGTGACCGAGATCACGCGCCTGCTGTTCGGTGTAGCCGACGCTCGCGGCCTGTGGAATGGAGAAGACGGCGGTGGGCACGGTCTCGTAGTTCACGAGCTGCGGATGGTCACGGAACAGCCGTTCGGCGATGGCGCGTCCCTCGGCGATGGCCACCGGCGTGAGGTCGTACTGGTTGGCGCGGAGCCCGTGCCCGGCATGGTCGCTGCAGTCGCCCACCGCGTAGATCCCGGGCACGTTGGACCGGTAGGTGATGTCGACGTAGATCGTGCCGTCGGCGTCCATCCGCACCCCGGCCTCCTCGAGACCGAGACCGCGCGTGTTGGGAACGGGCTCGCGGCCGGTGGCGTAGAGAACCATCCCGGCCTCGATCGGGCCGCTGTCGGTCTCCAGCACGACGCCGTCCGCGTGCTTTCCGATCCGTGCCACCCGGGTACACGGTCGCAGTTCGATGCCCTCGCGGGCGAGGGCTTCCGCGAGTTCGATGCGGAGCTCGTGGTCGAAGCCCCGAAGCGGCAGGTCGCGGCGGTAGACCAGAGTCACCCGGACGCCGAGGCCGCGCATGATGCTCGCGAGTTCGAGCCCGATGTAGCCGGCACCCACCACCACGAGATGTTTCGGGCGGTCGTAGACCTCTTCGAGGAGGAATTCCGAGGTCACCGCATGTTCGATGCCCGGTACTTCGGGCAGACTGGGGCGGCCGCCCACCGCGACCAGCAGGTTGTCGGCGAGGACCTCCTCGCCGCCCACCGCCACCCGGTGAGGCGCCTCACCCTTCGAGACGAGGCGGGCGGGCGCCCGAAAGAGGGTGACACCGGCCGTCTCGAGCAGCCGTTCGTAGATCCCTTCGAGCCGCCGGATCTCGCCGTTCCGCGCCTCGAGCAGAGCACGGAAGTCGAGCTCGGGCTCCGTCACCCGCCAGCCGTAGGACCGGCTGGTCCGGATCAGGCCGCCCAGATGGGCGGCGTAGTGCATGAGCTTCTTGGGCACGCATCCGCGCACGACGCAGGTGCCGCCGAGCCGGCCCGGTTCGGCAAGCCCGACCCGGGCACCGTAGGCGGCCGCCCGCCGGGCGCAGGCGATGCCGCCCGAGCCGCCGCCGATCACGAAGAGATCGAAACGCGCCACCTTGCGTGTGATCCCGCTATTCGATGCCGCCCAGGCTCACGTACTTGATCTCCAGATACTCGTCGATCCCGTATTTCGACCCCTCGCGGCCGAGACCGCTCTCCTTGACCCCGCCGAAGGGCGCCACCTCGGTGGAGATGACGCCGTCGTTGACACCGACGAGCCCCACCTCGAGGGCCTCCGCCACCCGGAACACGCGGCCGAGATCGCGGGCGTAGAAGTAGCCGGCGAGGCCCACGTCGGAATCGTTGGCGAGGCGTACCGCCTCCTCTTCCGTCTCGAAACGGTAGAGCGGCGCCACCGGGCCGAAGGTCTCCTCGTGGGTGATCTTCATCTCGACGTTGCAGTTGGCGATCACCGTGGGTTCGAAGAACAGGCCTCCGAGCTCGTGCCGTTTGCCGCCCACCATCACCGTGGCCCCCTTGGCCACCGCGTCGCGGAGGTGCTCCTCCACCTTGGCCACCGCCGCCTCCTCGATCAGCGGGCCGATCTCGGTGTCGGCGGCCGTGCCGGGACCCACCCGGAGGCGGCTCACCGCCTCGGCCAGCCTTTCGGCGAAGGCGTCGAACACGCCGCTCTGGACGTAGATGCGGTTGGTGCAGACGCAGGTCTGGCCGGCGTTGCGGAACTTGCAGGCCACCGCCCCCGCCACCGCGGCGTCGATGTCGGCGTCGTCGAAGACGATGAAGGGGGCATGGCCGCCGAGCTCCATCGACACCCGCTTGACGGTGTCCGCGCATTTCCTGAGCAAAAGCTTGCCCACCTCGGTGGAGCCGGTGAAGGAGAGCTTCCTCACCATCTTGCTGGCGCAGAGCTCGTCGCCGATCACCCCCGCCGGGCCGGTGACGACGTTGAGCACCCCCGCCGGCATGCCGGCGCGCTCGGCGAGTTCGGCCAGGGCGAGGGCGGAGAAGGGGGTGTAGCTCGCGGGCTTGACCACGAAGGTGCAGCCCACGGCGAGGCCGGGGGCGCATTTCCTGGTGATCATCGCGTTGGGGAAGTTCCAGGGGGTGATGGCCGCGCACACGCCCACGGGCTGCTTGAGGACCAGGATCCGCCGCGAGCGCACGGTCTGCGGGATGGTGTCGCCGTAGACCCGTTTCGCCTCCTCGGCGAACCATTCGACGAAGGAGGCGCCGTAGACGATCTCGCCCCTGGATTCGGCGAGCGGCTTGCCCTGCTCGCGGGTCATCAGATAGGCGAGATCCTCGGCGTGCTCGAGAATGAGCTCGTACCAGCGCCGCAGGATCGCCGAGCGTTCCTTGGCGGTCATCGCCCGCCAGGCCGGCAGTGCCCGGGCCGCGGCATCGATGGCGCGGCGCGTTTCCGCCACCCCCATCCGCGGTACGCTGCCGATCACGCGTCCGGTGGCGGGGTCGGTGACCTCGAGGCGGCCACCGTCCTCGGCATCCACCCAGCTGCCGTCGATGTAGCACTGCTCGCGCAGGAGACGCGGATCCCCGAGCGCAATCCGCACATCCTCGAGAGCCGTCGCCATGCTTCCCTCCACGTCCTGGTCCGGTCGCGCGAACCGCGGCGCCGCCTTCCCCTGGCGCGCAGTATAGGCTCCGGGGAGGGGTGGGCAAGCCTGCCCCGGAGGCGCCGCCGGCCGTGCGCGAGGTGGTGCGGGCGGAAGGAGTCGAACCTCCGACACCGGCGGTGTAAACGCCGTGCTCTACCGCTGAGCTACGCCCGCGACATGCCGCCGGCGACCATAATCGGCGCTCCCCGGGCCTTCAAGCGGCGGGGCGCCGCCGGTGACGAGACGGCGCCCCGCTCGACGCATCCCGCGCTCAGGCGCAGCGATAGGGCGGGCCGGCGGCCTCCATCGTGGCCACGTATTCCTTGAGGATCTTGACCACGCGGGCGGTTCGGTCGCTCTTGGCGGCGATCTCGTCCCAGAACTTGAGGGCCTCGTCCTGCACCTTCTTCCATTCCGCGGAGGGGATCGAGGTCAGCTCCAGCTTGCCGCCCTTGGTGCGGTATTGGGCCTCGCCCCACCAGTACCAGTGCAGACGGTAGTAGTGGGACTGGTCGATGGACATCCGGAACAGTGTCTTGAGATGTTCCGGCACCTCGGCCCAGCGCTCGCTGTTGACGAAGTAGGAACCGGCCCAGGCACCCGAGACCGGATTGGTGAGATAGTAGTTCGTGACGTCGGCCCAGCCCACCGTGTAGTCCTCGGTGATGCCCGACCAGGCGACGCCGTCGAGCTCGCCGGTCTGGATCGCCACCTCCACGTCCTCGTAGGGCAGCGAGATGGGAATGACGCCGAACCGCTGCATGAAGCGGCCGACGGTGGGGAACATGTAGAGCCGCAGGCCCTTGAAGTCCTCGAGCGAGCGGATCGGCTTGGTGGTGGCGAAGTTGCAGGGATCCCAGGCGCCGGTGGAGAGCCAGGTGACGTTCTCCACCTCGGCGTAGGCCTCCTCCCAGATCTCCTTGAGCCCGTACCAGTTCCACAGCGCCGGCACGTCGAGGCTGTAGGTGGAGGCGAAGGGGAAGTAGGCGCCGAACACCGCCACGTCGACCGGCGCCTGGATCGAATCGTCGTCGCTCTGGCAGGCGTCGATGGTGCCGTTCTGCACCGCCCGGAACAGCTCGCTGTGGGGCACGAGCTGGTCGGCGTAGTAGAGGTCGATCACCATCTCGCCGTTGGCGGCCTTGTTGAAGGCGTCGATCTGCGGCTTGATGACGTGCTCGCCCAGGGCCGAGCCGGCGTAGGTCTGGAGCCGCCAGCGGATGGTCTTCTGGGCCTTCACGTAGGGTGCTGCGACGACGCTGGCGGCGGCCGCCGAAGCGGTGGTCAGCCCCGCCTTCTTGATGAACTCGCGTTTGCTGACCTTGACGCCCTCACGGGCCGCGTTCTTCTCGGACATTCCTCTGCTCTCCCTAACTTCGGACGCTCGTCCGGTTGTTTCCCTTCCTGCACGCAGGTCCGAAAGGTGCCTTCGCGGGACGACAGGGTAACGGGATCATCGCCGCGAATAAACTTCCTTGGGCAGCCAGGTGGCCAGCTCCGGGAAGATCATCACCAGCGCGAGACCCACCACCATCACCGCCACGAAGGGAATGATCGAACGGTAGATGTCGGCAAGGGTGATCTCCTTGGGTGCCATCGCCCGCATGAGGAACAGGTTGTAGCCGAAGGGCGGGGTCATGTAGGCGATCTGGCAGGTGATGGTGTAGAGCACCCCGTACCAGATGAGATCGAAGCCCAGGGCCCGGACCAGCGGCACGTACAGGGGCGCCACGATCACCAGCATCGCCGTATCGTCGAGGAACATCCCCATCAGGATGAAGGACAGCTGCATCATGATGAGGATGGTCCAGGGGTTGAGCTCCCAGCGCTCGACGAACAGCGACTGCAGGGCCTTGCCGGCGCCGAGACCGTCGAACACCGCCCCGAAGCTCAGGGCGGCGAGGATGATCCACATGAACATGCAGCTGATGCTCAGGGTCTTACGGATCGTCTCCTCCATCACCGCCCAGGTGAGGCGCCCCTTGACCAGTGCGGCGAGGGTGGCCGCCGCCGCCCCCACCGCCGAGCTCTCGACGAGGCTCGTCACCCCCATCAGGAACAGGCCGGTCATCAGAAAGAAGATCAGGAAGGGCAGGATGCCGGCGCGCAGCAGGCGCAGCTTCTCGCGAAAGGGGACGTTGCGCTCCTCGGGCGGCAGGGCCGGGCCGAGACGCGGCTGCAGCCAGCAGCGGATGGCGATGTAGGCGATGAACAGCCCGGCCAGCAGCAGGCCGGGCAGCACTCCGGCGAGCCACAGCTGCCCCACCGGCTGACGCGCGATCATGCCGTAGAGGACGAGCACCACACTGGGTGGCACCAGGATGCCGAGAGAGCTTCCGGCCTGGATCACGCCGGTGACCATCACCTTGTCGTAGCCGCGCTTGAGCATCGCCGGCAGGGCGATGGAGGCGCCGATCGACATGCCGGCCACGCTCAGCCCGTTCATCGCCGAGATCACCACCATGAGGCCGATGGTGCCGATGGCGAGGCCGCCCCGCACCGGCCCCGACCAGACGTGGAACATGCGGTAGAGGTCGTCGGCGATGCCCGATTCGGACAGCATGTAGCCCATGTAGATGAACATCGGCAGGGTCACGAGGGGATACCAGTTCAGCAGCACGAAGCTGGCGTTGAACGGCATCTCGAAGGCCCCCTCGCCCCACAGCGCCAGGGAGAAGGCGGCGGCCACGAAGCCGATCATCCCGAACACCCGCTGCCCGCTGAAGAGCAGCAGCATCATCGAGACGAACATGAGGAGGGCGATGAGTTCGTAGCTCATTCGATCGCCTCCCCCCGCGCCTTGGCGAGATCCCGGAAGAAGACGGCCAGCATCTGCATCAGCATGAGCAGGATGCCGAAGGTCATCACCACCTTGATGGGCCACAGGGGCGGCGCCCAGGCGGAGTAGTTCTTCTGCCCGTACTCGATCGCGTATTTGGTGCTGGAGATCGCGCCCATCAGCAGGACGACGAGGTAGAACAGCACGAAGAAGGAGGTGCAGGCGTCCATCACCGCCCGCGTCTTGGGCGACCAGCGGCTGTAGAAGACGTCCATGCGCACATGGCCGTCGAGCTGCACCGAATAGGGCCCGCCCAGGATGTAATAGGCGGTGAGCAGGAACTGCGAGATCTCCACCACCCAGATGTAGGAGATGCTGAACAGGCCGCGGGAGATGGAGGACAGCAGGAGGATGCCCATCATCACGAAGATCATGTACATCGCCCCGCGGCCGACGACGCGGTTGAAGGCGTCGACGAACCTCACATAGGTCTTCACGGCTTCAGGCATGCGGCATCCCTGGCTGATGCGACACCCGGATCGCGAACTGCGGCCTCCCCCCGGAGAGCTGCGGCCTCGCCGGTTACCGCGGTCACCGGCCCGCCTTCTTTACCCCTGCGTCCGCCAGAACCGCGGCCAAACTTCCAGAAAAACGGCGAAAGTCAAGTCGGCCGCGGGGATCGTCGCGATCGCGGGGACCGCCGGTTGAACCCGCGCCGAGGGCCGGCCGCCGCGTCCGCACCGCTTCGGAAGGGGAAGGGAACCGGGAGGGGCGGGCGGTCGCTTTCGACCGGCGGTTGCGGGCGGTGCCGAGGCCCGCCGCCCGCCGGCCCGTCTCACAGGGTCCGCGTCACCTTGGAAAGGCCGGGGGGACGGTCGGGATCGCGCCCGCGGGCCCGCGCGAGCGCCTCGGCCAGGGGATAGAAGGCCTGCAGCGCCACCAGGGGATCGAGCAGCGGATGGAGCGGCGGCGGCAGCGGCAGATGCAGGCCCGGTCCGGGCGCGGCGGCGGCGCAGAGCACCGTGCCGCCCTCCCCGGCGAGCTCCGCCGCGAGGCTGCGGCTGTCCTCGCCTCCGGGATCGGCGAGGGCGAGGGCCAGAACGGGGGTGGCGGGGGCGAGGGCGGCCCGCGGCCCGTGCCGGATCTCCGCCGCCGAGACGGCCTCCGCGTGCAGCCCCGCCGTCTCCTTGAACTTGAGGGCCATCTCCTGGGCGATGCCGAGGGCCGGTCCGCGGGCCACCACGAACAGGCTGGAGGCTCCGGCGAGGGGCGCGAGGGCGGGGCGCCAGTCGCAGGAGAGGGCGTGCGCGAGCCGGTCGGGGAGGGCCGCGAGCGCCGTCCGCAGGCCTTCCTCCTCGGCCCAGAGGGCGGCCAGCAGGGCGATGCCGGCCATCGTGCAGAGCACCGACTTGGTGGCCGCCACGCTGCCCTCGGGCCCGGCCGCCTGGGGGAGGACATGATGCGCGAGGGCGGCGAGGGGGGAGGCGGTGTCGTTGAGGAGTGCCGCGCAGCGCGCACCGCCGGCGCGGGCCCGCTCCAGCGCCGCCACCAGATCCGGGCTCCGGCCCGACTGGGAAACGGCCAGCGCGAAGGCGCCGCGCATCTCCGGCCGGGCGCCGTAGCGGGTGATCAGCGAGGGCGGCAGGGAGGCGGTGACGCGGCCGGCCAGGATCCCGAACAGGGCGGCGGCATATGTCGCGGCATGGTCGGAACTGCCGCGGGCGACGGTGAGGGCGAAAGCGGGCGGACGGGTGCGCAGGGCCTCGGCGAGTGCCCGGTAGGGCGGCTCGTGACGTTCGAGGAGCGTCCGCACCCGCGCCGGTGCCTCCGCCAACTCGCGCGCCATCCTCGAGGTCATCCCGCTCTCCCGCGGTGGCGGCATCCGCCGTCCCGGCACGGCGTCTGCCGTCCCGCTTCCTAGCACGTCGCGGGGGCACGCGGGAACGTTCACCGGCCGCGCGGCGCCCTCCCGGGTTCGCCGGTGCGGGCTCAGCCGGACACGGCCGTATTACCCGGATCAGCTGGGCGCCCGGCGTGCGCCGGGGCTTCGGGTGCGTCGCCGGGGTGGCGGGCACCCGCGGCCCCGGGTTCGTTCGTGCCCGA
>Ga0256830_1001623_pt1 | contig 15651 bp, 10 predicted proteins | sample 128326metaG_FD_190537 | JGI IMG/M metagenome (GOLD analysis project Ga0256830, IMG submission 190537) | Hydrothermal vent microbial communities from Lau Basin, Pacific Ocean - 128-326 | ecosystem: Environmental > Aquatic > Marine > Hydrothermal vents | place: Pacific Ocean: Lau Basin | collected... | reverse complement strand
AACACCTGCTTCGCCACCCGGAGATCGACTCACCCACCGCCGCGCGGCTCTGCCAGCGCTCTCAGGAGGAGATCCGCGAGGTCCTTTCCCGAATGGAGCGGGATCTCGGCTACGTGGATCGGGGCGGAAGCGGCCGGGGAACCTACTGGACGCTCAGAGCGGACACGCACGCGCGGCTGGCCGCCCCCGGGGACGCGGACCGGGACCGGCGCACCGACTGGGAGGCCGCCAAGACGCGGGTTCACAGCATCCTCAAGCAGCGCTGGGAGCGCGGAGACCCGGGCCTCAGCAACGCCGAGATCCGACGAGTGACGGCGCTCGATCGGGCGCAGGTCAAGCGCCTCATGGCGCAGCTCGCCGACGAGGAGATCGCAACCGTCCAGGGCCGGGGCCGAGCTGCACGCTGGGTCTACCAGGGAGGTAAAGACCGATGAGGCCGCGATGGCACCGGGAATGGCCTCGCGCCATTGTTTGCGCCAATCTGTGCCACGAATGGCATCCAGAATGGTGCAACGCCATTCGGCGGACATCCTTGGCCGTCAATGCTCACCGAAATGCTCGCGCGCCATTCGGCGCGCATCCCGACCTGGGAATGGCACGTCCAATGCTCGGGCACCATGGGTGGGGCAGCGCTTGCACCGGAGGTGTTCGATGTACCTGAAGAATCTGCAACTGAGAGACTTCAGATCGTTTCGCGAGGCTACGGTTCCGCTGTGCCCAGACCTCACCATCTTTGTTGGGGAGAACAACGGAGGGAAGAGCAACGCAATCGATGCCATCCGCCTGTTGACGGCGCCGCTCACAGGTCGCCGTGAACTGTATTGCGAGACGACGGACATCCGTTTCGGTAGCACGAGTCGGCACTTCGAGATCGGGGGGATGTTCGCGGATCTCAATCCGGCGCAGCAAGGGAGGCTATTGTCCGCAGCCGCGGACGCAAGCTTGGAGAACGCTGTTTTCGGCCTCGTCTACGACGAAGCCACAGGAACCCTGCCTGTTCGTCCGACCTGGTGGGCGGGTCATATGAAGGGTAACCCCGAACCAGGATGCCTGCAGATGGTGCGGCATGTGTACCTGCCGCCGCTCAGGGATGCAAAGCGAGCCCTCGCATCCGGGAATCCCACCCGTATCTACGCCCTGCTTCAGCACTTCATCGGTGAGGAGGATCCGGACGAGATAGCGAGGAAGTTGGCTCGCGCCGCCTCTGCTGAGATTCTCACCGAGGTTGACGAGGCGGTCGACGAGAGCCTTGCCGCACTGACCGCAGGGGTGCGCCGGCAGCGTGCTTCCCTGGGCTTCGCGACTGACGAGAGGCTGATCGACATTGCCCGAGATCTCCGCTTCAAGCTCGCCGATCATGGGATCACGCCGGAGGATTTGCGCTACTCCGGACACGGATACGCCAACCTCCTCTACATGGCGACCATCCCTGTCGAGCTGGAGAAGGTGAACACCGTCGACCTCACGATCTTCCTCGTGGAAGAACCTGAGGCTCATCTGCATCCGCAGCTCCAAGCGGCCGTCCTGAGCTTCCTCGAGGAGCAGGCGGCAGAGTCGAAGAACACCGATCCTGAATACCATGGGCCTGCTGGAGAGCTGCAGGTCGTGGTGGCGACGCATTCGCCGAATCTCTCGGCTTGGGTGGAGGGAAGGAAGCTGGTGGTCTTCAGATCGGTTGTGGCCCCCGCAGAGGGAGAACAACAGGGGAAGCCACCCAAGGACGAGTCGGCAGACGAAACGACAGCGGGCGTCGAGGTACAGGCGGCCGAGCCTGTTGATGCAGAATCCGGTCGTCAGGCAGTGGCATCTACGTCTCGCCGAATCTCAAGGTGTGTGCCCCTTGGCTTATTGAAGATCGACCCCGTCGCGTGGCGTAAGATCGACCGCTACCTCGACGTCACCAAGTCGGCACTGCTGTTCGGCGGGCGTGTCCTTCTGGTCGAGGGCATTGCCGAGGCCCTCCTCCTGCCGGTGATCGCCCGGCAACACGTCCTTCGCGACAAGCCCGATCTATTGCGGCTCTTCCGCAGCGCGGTGTTCGTGTCGATCGACGGCGTTGACTTCGAACCGTACGTCCGCTTGCTGCTCACCGCCCACTTGGACGTGCGGGTTGCCGACCGCGTCGTTGTAATCACCGACGGGGACGGCGGCGGCCTGGAAGATGGACAGGAGCTACCGGGTGAGGTGCGCAAGAACAAGCTCGAAGTGGTCGCGTCGGAGTTGAATGCCGCAGACGCCTTCGACGTTTTCAGCAATGCATACTCGCTGGAGACCGAACTCGTCCGCGCGGGAAACGAAGCCCTATTGCGGAGTGTCTACTTGGAGCTTCACCCCAAATCTGAGGCAAAGTGGGATGAGGCGGTTGCCAAGACTGGTGATGAGCTGGCTGTCGCGATCCGAGGCATCTTCCAATCAACGCGCAAGGGCGACTTCGCCCAGATCCTCGCTGACAAGATCAGCCAGGGAGAGGAGTTCAAGACGCCCGACTACATCGTGGATGCAATCGAGGCCTTGGTGCAATGAGCCCTACGTCGGAGACTTTGACCAAAGAGCAGGTCCGGATCGTCGAGCACAAGGGATGTGCGTTCGTGTCGGCCTGCCCGGGCGCCGGCAAGACTCGCGTGCTGGTCGAGCGAGCGCGCGTCCTGCTCAAGGACAGCTCTACAGGCAAGGGCGTCGCCTTCCTGTCCTTCACCAACGCGGCTGTGTCGGAGTTCGAGCAGCGACTTCGTCGTGAAGGCCTGTTGCCTACTCCTGCGTTCCCGCACTTCGTAGGAACGTTCGATGGGTTCCTCTGGCAGTTCCTGGTTGCGCCTTTTGGCGTACAGGGATGTGAGGAGACACCGCGGCTCATTCCGGACATGAAAGGGATCCTGGTCCGGCCCTACGAAAAGGCGCAGCCGCTACCGCTCTCGTGCTTCGATCGTACTACCGGTGAGATCATTACAGAAGAGGCTCGTCGGTTGGGCTTTGATCCGGACAAGAAGCGCGCACACCAGGCCAAGGCCTATTCGACGACTGCTGCCAAGATTCGCCAGCGTTGTCGTACTCGCGGACAACTTGACCTCGACGACGTTCGCGCGCTCGCGGAAGAGCGCCTGAATGACGATGCGCTCTCGTCGAAGCCGGCTGGCGCCCTCGCCGCACGCTTCAGGGAAATAGTCGTCGACGAAGCGCAGGACTGTAATCCAAAGGATCTAGCAATCATTCAATGGCTGCGAGATGCTGGGATTGCAACAAAGGTCATCTGCGATCCTCACCAGTCCATTTACGGGTTCCGGGGCGGTGTCACGAAGGAACTTGACGATTTTGGCGATACGTTTGACGCGAGCCAACGTCTTTCAATGAGCGGAAACTTCCGCTCTAGCAAACCAATCTGCAAGGCCATCGTGGCCCTGCGACCGAAACATGCACGGGCCAACTCCGATCACGCAGTTGGTAAGTACCGTTCGGTCAATACGCCTGTTCACATCCTGGCCTACCCGGGAAGCGGTGTGCCGGCCAGTGTGGGAGCGAAGTTCCGCGAGATGGTAGAGAGCGAGGGCCTCGAGGTCTCGAATTGTCCGGTACTCGCATCGACGTGGGATAGCGCGAGGAAGGCGATTGGCCAACCTGCCCGATCAGCTCGGCAGGATCTGACGCTGCGTCTCGCTGCCGCTGTGTCGAGCTTCCACGGCAACTTCGAGACAGGCAATCGCAGGACTGCGTTGGAGGATGTCCACCGTGTAGTCCTTGAACTCGAGGGCAAGTTGGACGGGAGAACCTATCGGCAATACCTCGATGCAGAAGGCCTGGGGCCCGGAGCATGGCGGCCGAGGATTCTGAAGATCGTTTGCGATCTTCGGTACGATCCGGATGCGTTCCCCAGTCCAGACGCCTGGCTGGAGCAGGCGAGAGCCCTGCTGGAGCCGTATCTGCCAGATGATGGGCGGACCATCTCACAGCGGCTAAAGCGGAATCGCGACCTTTCCAGCGTACTCGTCACCCCCGGAGCGGCGGATCTTGTCGCCATGAGCATCCACGCAGCAAAGGGCCGGGAGTTCCCGGGCGTCTGTGTTGTCATGACTTCGTCCACGGCCAAGGGAATCCTGGAATACTTGGAAACAGGCGCTCCGGTAGAATCCGCTGAGGAGGCTCGAAAGACTTACGTAGCGGCCTCCCGGGCCCAGCGATTGCTATGTATTGCTATTCCCAAGAGTCAGGCGGATCGACTGGAGGCCCACCTCCGCAGCACTGGTACGCCCGTGGAACGCTGCGCATTGACGCTGGAGAACCCATGAACGGCACGCCACAATTGCCTGGTATCGGTGAGAAAACCAAGACGGGCCCCGTCGAGTGCCTCTGTATGACCTTCGAGAACGACGAGGCGCGTCGCGAGCACTTCCTGAAGCTGCTCGCCGAGAAGCTCGAGGATCCCGAGTTCCGAAGAGCCCCGGGCTTCCCGAAGGCCAGCGACGACGACATCCTTCGGCTCTCCGATCCGCCGTACTACACGGCGTGCCCGAACCCCTTCCTCGCGGACTTCGTCCGCTGCTACGGCAAGCCCTACGACCCGAACGAGGAGTACGGGCGGGAGCCCTTCGCCGTCGACGTGAGCGTCGGCAAGACCGACCAGCTCTACAAGGCCCACGGCTATCACACCAAGGTGCCGCACCTGGCCATCGTTCCGTCCATCCTTCACTACACGAGGCCAGGCGACATCGTGCTCGACGGGTTCTGCGGGTCGGGCATGACCGGCGTCGCGGCCCAGTGGTGCGGAACGGCGCCAGCTGTGTACCGCCGCAGCCTCGAGGACGAGTGGCGGGAGGAAGGCCACCCCAAGCCCAAGTGGGGCGCTCGCCGGGTCATCCTGGGCGACCTGGCGCCTGCGGCCACGTTCATCGCGGCCAACTACAACATCCCCTTCGACGTCGACGCCTTCGCCAAGGCTGCTGGGCGCATCCTCGACGACGTCGAGGAGGAGCTCGGCTGGATGTACGAGACGTTGCACACCGACGGGAAGACCAGGGGCCGCATCAACTACACGGTGTGGAGCGAGGTCTTCTCGTGTCCAGAGTGCAGCGGCGAGGTCGTCTTCCTCAATGAGGCGCTGGACACCGAAACGAAGAAGACGCGCGGCACGTTCCCGTGTCCGCACTGCGGAGCGAGTCTCAACAAGGACAACCTTGAGCGCTCGTTCCAGACGCTACTCGATCCAGCACACCGGACTCCGTGGAAGCGCATCCGGCTCAAGCCCGTGCTGATCAACTACTCCGTCGGCAAGGCCCGGCACGAGAAGTCGCCCGACAAGCACGATCTAGAGAACCTGGAGCGGATTGCGGGGCTGCCCCTCCCCGCCGAGGTGCCGACGAACCCCTTTCCGATTGACGAGATGTACCATGGCTCGCGCCTGGAGCCGAAGGGCTTCACCCACGTCCATCACATGTTCCTTCCTCGTGCTGCCCAAGCCTTGGCCGCTCTGTGGCGAAAGGCCAGCAGTGAGCAAGACGGCCGCCTCCGCAACATGCTCCTGTTCTTCGTCGAACAGGCGATCTGGGGAATGTCGCTGCTCGCCCGGTACGCGCCGACGCACTTCTCCCAGGTCAATCAGTATCTCAACGGCGTCTATTACGTGGGGTCACAGATCGTTGACGTCTCGCCCTGGTACATCCTCGACGGGAAGCTCAAGCGTCTGTCCAAGGCATTTTGCCCGTTGCCTGCCGCATACGCGAACGCTGCCCTGTCCTCCGGCGATTGCGCGTCGATCCCCATCCCCGACGACAGCATCGACTACCTCTTCACCGACCCCCCCTTCGGCGAGAACATCTACTACGCTGACCTCAACTTCCTGGTGGAGTCCTGGCACCGCATCCTCACGGATGCAGGCTCTGAAGCCATCGTCGATCCAGCGAAGAAGAAGAGCACCGTCGACTACCAGGATCTCATGCGGCGCTGCTTCGAGGAGTACCACCGCGTCCTGAAGCCCGGCCGCTGGATGACCGTCGTCTTCAGCAACTCGAAGAACTACATCTGGCGGGCGATCCAGGAGGCGATGGGCATGGCGGGGTTCGTCGTCGCGGATGTCCGCACGCTGGACAAGAAGCAGGGCTCCTACCGGCAGGTGACGAGCTCGGCGGTCAAGCAGGACCTCGTCATCTCGGCCTACAAGCCGAGCGTTGCCCTCGACGAGCGGTTCAAACTGGGGAGCGCGACGGTGGACAGCGTGTGGGCCTTCGTGAACGAGCACCTGCGCAACGTGCCTGTCTTCGTCGGCCGCGTTGGAGAGGACGCCGAGATCATCTCCGAGCGCACGTCGCAGATGCTCCATGACCGGATGATTGCCTTCTTCGTGCAGCGGCGCGTCGCGGTCCCCATCAGCGGCCCGGACTTCTTCGCTGGCCTCGACGAGAAGTACCCCCGGCGCGACGGGATGTACTTCCTGCCCGACCAGGTCGCCGAGTACGACCGGCGCAGGACCACGGTGAGCGAGCTGCGGCAGCTTGAGCTCTTCGTCACCGATGAAGCGAGCGCCGTCCAGTGGGTCCGCCAGCAGCTCCAGCGGAAGCCCCAGACCTTCCAGGAGCTGCAGCCGCAGTTCATGCAGCAGATCCACGCCTGGGCGAAGCACGAGAAGACCATCGAGCTCAAGGAGATCCTCGAGCTCAACTTCTTCTGCTACGACGGCACCGGCCCGATTCCTCGGCAAATCGTCTCCTGGATGCGCCAGAGCGCCCCACTTCGCAGGCAAGTCGAAGAGCTGCTTTCCCGAGATGCCGCGACAGAGAACGACTCGGGACTCATGACTCGCGACTCGCGACTCCTCGGCGCAGCCGAGGACCGCTGGTACGTCCCCGACCCGAAGAAGGAAGGGGACCTCGAGAGGCTGCGCCTCCGCACGCTGCTGCGGGAGTTCGATGACTACAAGACCTCGTCCAAGCGCAAGATCAAGCAGTTCTGCACCGAGGCGGTCCGCGCCGGGTTCAAGCACTGCTACGACGAGCAGGACTACCAGACCATCGTCGACGTCGCGGCCAAGCTCCCGGAAAAGGTGATCCAGGAGGATGAGAAGCTGCTCATGTACTACGACGTCGCCACCATGCGGTTGGGAATGGAGTAGCGGCCATGGATGCGAAGACCTGGGATTTCACCGCGCTGACGGACATCTGGACCGGCGACATCGACGGCAAGGCCGGCAGGCTCATCACCACCGGCCTCCTGGGATCGATTCGCTGGTGGTTCGAGGTGGTCGTGCGAGGGCTGGGCGGGTACGCATGCGACCCGACACGGCATGGTTGCGATGATAGAAACCACTGTGTCGCGTGTGAGTTGTTCGGGTGTACCGGGTGGGCGCGCAAGTTCCGCTTCGACGTGCTCGACGAGAACGACCGACCACGAACCAAGCAAATCAAGAAAGACGACAAGTTCAGGCTCCAGTTCACCCCGCTGCGTCCGATCCGCGACGAGGACTGGGCGCTTCTCCACCTCACGCTCCGGCTCATTGCGAACTACGGGGCCATCGGGGGAAAGACGGTGTACAAGCCCAGCGACGAGCGCAACCGCCAGGGTGCGGCCCATCATCGTGACTATGGTCTCGTGAGCATCGAACATCCCGCCGCGGTGCAGTCTGCCGGGATCGAACGACTGCGTACATATACTGTCGACCAGCGTTGGCGCCCGGTGGAGCACGGCTCCTTCGCCTGGGCGTCTCTGAAGAACTTCTGGTGTGTCAATGGACGGTACCTGGCGAGGCAGAACGCGAATGCCAGCACCTTCAACCGTGTGATCGGTCGTCCAGAACCGAAGAACCGGTCTGGACAAGGTGAATCATGGCTGGCTGGCCGGCGCGCAGAGAGAGGTCAACAGCCTGAGAGCAAGAAGGTCTTCAGCTTCAGACAGCCGCCGCGCACATTTGGCTTCGCGGACGACCAGTGGCCACTCGACACGATCAGGACCAAGCTGAGGAGCTCATGGTGTGCTCTCGAAGATGATGAAGTGACAGACGGCGACGTGATTCTAGAGACCTTGTTGGGCGGAGCCGCGTCATGACGTTCGAACAACAGGCCCATCTTGCTGACCAGCGCGTCAATCCGTCGGCATCGCAGGCGTGGGACTTGGTCGGGCAACTCTCCGATGAATGCCTGTCCTGGTCCGGGCGCGACAGCAACGCAGCTCGCGAGCAGTATCAGCGGCAAGCTACGAAGCCCCGCATCGCCCTGCCAAGCGCCATCCCTCTGGACGAGATGCCCGCGACGCTGCTGCCCGGCTGGCTGGCGATCAAGATCACGTTCGAACTCAAGACCCCTTGGTACTCCAAGGACGACCGTCCTTTCCACGTTCTCGACAATCCGGTACGCAAGGACCGGGTCTTCGGTGTGCCCTTCATGGCCGCGGCGAGCTGGAAGGGGCTGCTGCGCTGGGCCTGCCGGATGGAAGCAGGACTCCTCGGGCATCTCAGCGAATGCAACGGCCTCTTGGACGGCTGGGAGGAGCCTGATTGGATCATTCACCTCTTCGGCAACGAGCGAGGTGAGGGCGAGGAGTTCTCGCGGGGGGCGCTCCAGCTCTTCCCCACCTGGTTCGATCGAATCGGCTTCGAGGTCATCAACCCCCACAGCCGGGAGAAGAAGGCCGGGACGCAGCCGATCGTTTACGAGGTCGTACCGGCCGGGGCCATGGGCCACCTCAGGCTGCTCTACGTGCCGGCACCCCAACGGGATGCCCCTCCCCACACGATGGTGAGCCTTTGCCGGGCTCTCGAGAAGCTGTTGACTGTCTACGGGTTCTCCGCCAAGCGAACGGCGGGCTGGGGCCTCGCGGAGATCCAGAAGTGTCTCCTCTTCCTGGTCGAGGGCAGCCACTGGAAGGAGTCCGTTGCCGCCTCTCTCGGCGCTACTTACGAGCCGCCGAGCGAGGCGGTGGCGAAGCTCCTGGACGAGTCGGGCCGCCCTATCGACCTGCTGTGGAATGATGGTGCACTCATCAGCAAGACCCAGTTCAGAAAGCTCGGGGACAGAAAGCCGTGCACCAATCAAGAGCTGGAAGAATTCAGGGCCTGGTATTCGACTCACGGCGATGAACACCAGCAACGTCTGAAGGGAAGGCCTGGCGACGATGCTCCACGGCTCGTGAAGCATGACTTCAAGTCTCTGGAACGGCTCCGCGTGGTTTTCGAGAAGGGGGATGCGTGATGCCGAACAACGCTCCGCTCTCCTCGCTCTCGAGCCACCGGGCCGTCCTCCTCGGCTGCGAGGCCATCGGCTGGTTACACATGGCGGGCAAGGCGCATCCGGACTTCCTGCGCCAGCATGGGGGGCAGAAGAACGCATACAAGGCGAAGGACTGGGCGAAGGCACTCGTCCCGGACTGGGACTCCTCTCTCGCGTGGTTGTCCAGTACCCGTGTGGCTACGTGGCCGAGCTCGCTGTCAGACGTCCTCCGCCAGTTCGACGATGGCAGGTCAAAGACATCAGTCGTAGGCCTCCTGCAGGCCGCCCACGCCATGGCCTCGGGCATCGAGAAGAACCACCCGAAGAGCACGACAGAATACCTGAAGCAAGACACAACCCACATGTGGCTGACCACAGCCTTCGGTCACCCGGTGCAAAATCTGCTCGAGGACCCGCCCGATGTGCTGCAGGACGGTGGATGGGGCGCACTGCTGGCGAAGGTCGGGGAGTTGCTGCAAGCGCTGAGGGGCCTCGGCACGAAGAGTCCCGCCGCATCGATCGATGAATGGCACACCTGGCGCCAGGCCGCCATCGGCTCCGACGGCTGGCTCCGCCCGGCCTTCTCCCAAACCCTCGCCGAGACCCGCATCCCCAACAACGACGTGACCCTGTGGGACCAGTCCTACGTGGCCGCCGCGCTGTTCAAGAGCGCGGTCGCGGGTGCGTTGCTTGAGGACACCGACTTCGACTGGACGAACAACCTCAAGCAGAACACCCGTTGGCGTGTCCTGACGGTCGGCCTGGGCACCGAGCACTACGAGGCACGAGCCGTGCGGATCGGCGACTGGACCGGCGTGCGGCGGGAGATCGACCGGTTCTTTGACGCGGTGTGCAGGCTCGTCGAGGTCGAGCTGGCCGTTGGTTCCTTGCTCTACCGCGACGACGAGCTACTGGCCTTCAGCTTCCCGGGGCGGCCCGTCGGCGAGGACGACTCGAAGAAGGACATCGAAGACCTGCGGAGCGACATTCAGGATCGCGTTGATGATTCGGATCTAGCGAAGACCCTCGACACGCCTCCCGTGGTGCGGCTCTCCGACTCGACCCGGTCGATGATCCGCATGGCTCACGAGGTCGAGGCTGCCCGAAGGACGCTTCGGGTACCGTTGCATCGCACGTGGAGCATCCCGAAGAACATGAACGACAAGCTCAACCGGGGCCACACCTGCTCGGTCTGCGGCCTCCGGCCAAACGGCAGTTCCGGGTCAGTGCGTGAGAAGAAGGGAAAGCCCTGCGAGCTGTGCCGAGAACGCCGCCGCGGGCGGCTCCAAGACTGGCTGGCAGGACAGGTCGATGGCGACAGCATCTGGATCTCGGAGGTCGCCGACCGAAACGACCGCGTGGCACTGCTGACGTTGAGCCTGGACATCGTCGGGTGGCTAAACGGCGAGCACGTCGACTCGCTACGAGCGCAGAGCGTGCACGACTGGGCCGCACTGAACTCAACAGAGAAGAAGCCGCTTCCCAGTTACGACAATGAGCTTTCCGCATGGCTGCTGCAGGCCATGGGAAAAGACAACGCGGCAAGACAGGCGAGAAGCCTGATCAGGAAGCAGCTCGCACCGGGACTGAAAGATGAGGACTGGGAATCCTTCTTCGACAAGATGGTCCAGGACCGCGCCAAAGCACCGTCGTGGGCCGACCTCGAAGGTCACGACGCGCGCCGTGCCGAATGGCTGGCCCATCAGCTCTTCCGCAAGAACGCTTCCCCCGGGCGGGTGCGCCGCTTCTGGGAGACCACCGAGACGTTCTTCAGGGAGCTGCTGGCCCAGCTCCGCGAGCTCACCAGCCGGGGCTCCAACCGCTGGCGGGTGCGGAGGCTGGTGGTCACGCCGAAGAGTGGGACCTGGACAGAGGGTCAGACCTACGCCGGGCACTTCGGCGCGGGCGACGACGCGGCGCCGCTGGAGTTCGTCTGCACGGGAAACAACCAGCTCGTCACCATCTGCAACCTTGCTCGAGTGCTCAGCTCCGGCAACGAGCCGGGCACGCTGCGTGGAAGGGCCCTTGACCTGGTGGACGACGAAGGGGAGCGCCACACGCTCACCATCGACCGGGTCGTCGAAGCGCCCGCTCCCCTGGGCATCTACCATCCCCTCATCGTCCTGGATCGCAGCCCCAGCCGCTTTCGGCTGCTGGTGCCCCTCGATACGGCGGACGCCTGCGTCCTCGCCGCAGTCGAGAAGTGGGAGGCGGAGATGGCCCGTGTATGGGATCGGCTCCCCCTGAGGGTGGGCATCGTCGCCTTTCCCCGCAAGCTCCCCTACCAGGCGGTCGTGGAAGCAGCGCGCAACGTGGAGGACGACCTGGCCCGTTTCGAGTGGGAGACGTGGCGAGTCTGCGACGTGCGCACGCTCGATGGTGTGACCGCGCTGTCGGTCATCCGCCCAGATAGAGAGCATCAGCTCGTCACTGTCCCTGTGACACTACGAGATGGACGGCCGGACGTCTTCTACCCCTACTGCGCGGTGGATGAGCCCCGAGTCCGGGAGGCCCATGACTTCTCTGCGCCGCTGGGCGATCCTGCGCAGCTCCGCGCCCGAAAGACCTACCGCTGGGTACCCGGGCTGCGGCCGGGCGATGGGATCCGCGTGGCGCCGTCTCGGATCGCCCGCGTGTTCCTCGATTCTACGGCAAGGCGGTTCGAGCCCGTGCCGGTGCGCTACCTGGACGACTGGCGAATGGGGCGCGAGATCTGGCGACTGGTCCGAGAAGCCGCGCCGAGCCTGACCGCCGCCCGCGCGCTCGAAGCCATCCTCCTGGACAAGCAAGCGGCATGGGCGTTCCCGGCCGTTGCGACCAACCAGGACTCCTGGCTCGACTTCGTGCGAGCCAGCCTGGTGAACCTGTGGGCGGCGCGAGGCGCCGCTCTCGACACCCTCGTGGATGCGGCACGGCGCGGCATCCTGCAAGAAACCCTTGCTTGGCACCTTCACGTGCTGAAGCAGGAGACGGAGAGCTGACATGACCCAAGAGAACCCGCAACGTAGCTTCACCGTCCACCGCACGGTGGCGATGGCCGTGGACCCCATTCACGTGGGCACGGGCGGCTCGCGCCTCGGCCGGGTAGACAACAGCATCGTCCGCGACCCGGTCACCCGGGTCCCCAAGATCCCCGGATCCAGCCTCGCCGGCGTGCATCGGGCCTACACGGCGATGGCGCTAGAGGACGCCCGGGTCGGCGGACGGTATCAGGACCCGCGCAACGACAAGCGCAAGGACAATCCCTTCTACCCGAACTGCGCGGGCCAAGGCCAAACCGAGGGCCAGGCGCATTGTGGAGACAAGACCTGCCCCATCTGCTCGATCTTCGGCCATGCGAGCTTCGCTGGCCTCGCCACGTTCAGCGACGCGCAGGTGCTCCTGTTCCCGGTGCCCACTCGGGAGGGCCCTATCTGGGTCACCTCGCCGGGAACCTTGCGTTTCATCGGTGTACGGGCGGAGGCCAAGCAGGACGTGGTTTGCCGCGAGACGGACCGCTCCCTCAACCTCGGGTGGCTGCTGCTTCCGAGGGAAGAGTGGTCGAACGCCCAGGATGCAAAGAAGGCATTGAATGAACTCGACATCCCCAAGCACGTTCGGGATTCGCTCGCCCTCGTCTCGGACAAGCTCTTCGGCCACGTAGTCAACAGCAACCTGGAGGTGCGGACCTCGGTCGCCATCAACTCCGCGACCGGAGCCGCCGAGGATGGGGCGCTGTTCACCTACGAGGCGCTGCCACGCGCCACTGTGCTGGTCTGGGACGTGACCTGCCGGGATCCGCGGCACTTCGGGCGAAGCCAGGGGGCAAACCCTCATGGCACGGTCGAGAAGGCCCACGCCCTGCTCGAAGCGCTCGGCATTGGTGGCATGGGGAGCCGTGGCATGGGCCGACTGCGGGTGCTGTGCTCGAAGGAGGTGACCCGATGACTCTGTTGAACCTCGACGCTGCCTGCGCCGAGCTGGGGCACGAGCTCGGCACGACGGTCGCGGAGGACAAGACGTCCAAGGACACTGAGAACAGCCTCACCAAGGCGCTTGGCGTGCTCGAAGAGCAGGGACTGTACGCGCTCTTCCTGTACCTGCACGCCCGGGAGAAGGACCTGGGAGGCATGTTCAGCGAGAAGCTGATGACGTTCCTGCGTTCGGAAGATGTGGGGCTAGTGCGGGAACAGAGAGACAGCGAGCCTTTCGGGGCACTTCAGGAGCTGGCGAAGGACCTGGACGACCTTCTCTTCGCCAGGGACCTTCTCCACCAGGTGCTCGTCTACGCCCGCTACCACGCCAAGGCGGCTCAATCGGGTAGCGCTGGGGGCTCAGGGCTAGGTGGGCAGACGAAGACGCCGAGAGGGCAGAGTCGCTCTCGGAAGCGGCGGAAACGGCCGCGTCGTGGCAGCGAGGGCCGCAAAGGGGAGACTAGCAAGTGAGCTGGGCCCTCTACCGGTGGACATGGGATCTTCGGGCCCCTCTTTACCTGGGCCTGCCTCCGGCGGGATCGCTCAACCGGACCCGCCTCTTCGTCCCGGCGCGTACTCTGTGGGGCGCCTTGGTTGCGGAGCTCGCACGCCACGAGGCTGAGGAAGGCGCCGCGGAATACGAAGCGGTGGGTGCTACGCTGCGACGGGACGCCCGCTTCGGCTACCTTTTCCCCGCCGAGTTCTCGGCCGGGAGGTGGCAAGCCTGGCTGCCGAGCTACCGCGACGGCGTGGGTCTGGTGTGGGCGCGCGAGGACGACCTGAACTCCTGCATATCGGACCGGAGCTTTCGGCGTCGCGTGCTCGACGCTCGCCCCGGTACGTCCATCGACCCGGTCAACGACGCGGCCGAGGAAGGATCGCTGCGAGAGACCGAGTGTATCCAGCTCCGGTGGCGCGCTGAGGATGGCGCCACCGACATCGCACTCGCGATGACCGGGTACGTCTTTCTGCGGGAGGATGCGCTGAGTCGCCGCTTGGAGACCATCCGGCAGGTCTTTGTTGGGGGAGACACACGCTACGGGCTTGGCCTCCTGGATTGTCAGAGGGGGTTGATCTCGGCTGAGCGGTTCTTCGGAGACCGCGTGGAGCTCGACGGCGATGCCCCGATCGTCACCTCGTCGGTTCTTCGTGCCCATGCCGTGGCGGAGGATCCAGAACCAACGCTGTTTGGTGCACGGGAGCGAGTCGTCTGCTGGAGATGGAACCAGCTCGGCAGAGGCGAGCACGAGAAGTCTCACTGGACTCCTGGATCGAAGACGGTGGGTCCTGTGAGATGGCGTGTTTGCGATGTTGGTACCTGGAAACCCGTGCGCGGATGCACAGAGGATCCGTCATGAGCCTCACGAGAATCAGGCTGGAGCGCTTCACTGCCTTCGAGCAGCTAGACGTCGAGCTGTCCCCGGGCATTAACGTCTTCATCGGCGAGAACGGCACGGGCAAGACCCATCTCCTCAAGGTGGCGTACGCAGCCTGCGACATAACGAAGACGAAGGGCAGCTTCGCGAGCAAGTTGATTCGCACGTTCTTGCCCTATCAACGACGTATCGGGAGACTGGTCCATCGGACGGGAAAGAGCACTCGCGCTGTTGCAGAGGTATACCGCGGCCGCATCAAGGTACGAAGCTCGTTTAGCAATCACGCCAAAGAAGCGAAGAGCGCGACGATTCGCGGCAAGGACGTCTGGATCGCACAGGTTGTCGAATCGGCATTCATACCGGTGAAGGAAGTGCTCGCAAACGCCCCTGGCTTTCGGTCGCTGTATGCCTCACGGGACATCGAGTTCGAGGAGGTGTACGCCGACATCATTGATCGTGCTTTTCGGCCCATTCTGCGCGGCCCGCATGATCAACAGCGCCGGAAGCTTCTTCGGATTATCCAGAACGATATCCAAGGGAAGGTCATTCAGAAGAATGAATACTTCTTCCTGAAAAACAAGCAGGGAGAGCTGGAGTTCACGTTACTCGCAGAGGGAATGCGCAAGCTCGCGCTGCTCTGGCTGCTAATCCAGAACGGCACCTTGCTCGACGGCTCGGTGCTTTTCTGGGATGAGCCCGAGGCAAACCTCAACCCGGAGAAGATGGGCACGCTGGTCGAGATCTTCTTGGAGCTCCAGCGCATGGGCGTCCAGATTTTGCTCGCGACCCACGACTACGTGCTGCTCAAGGAGTTCGACCTGCGAATGAAGGAGGGCGACGAAGTTCGGTTCCATGCTCTATATCGGGACCACGGGAAAGTGAAGCACGCCGCGACTGACGACTTCTTGGCGATTCACCCCAATGCGATCGCCGACACGTTCCTGGAACTCTATGATCGCGATGTCGCCCGCGACTTGCAGTCGTAGTCGGGAGTTGGGAGATGGCTACGACGCGGCGAACAGTCGTTGAATCTGGAATCAAAGTCACTGCGGACAGTGCTACCAGCTTTCGGCTCGCCGACCTGGAGCCGTATCGCAAACTCTCGGGACTTTCTCTCAAAGAGATGGACATCGGCTG
>Ga0256830_1001622_pt1 | contig 15652 bp, 11 predicted proteins | sample 128326metaG_FD_190537 | JGI IMG/M metagenome (GOLD analysis project Ga0256830, IMG submission 190537) | Hydrothermal vent microbial communities from Lau Basin, Pacific Ocean - 128-326 | ecosystem: Environmental > Aquatic > Marine > Hydrothermal vents | place: Pacific Ocean: Lau Basin | collected... | reverse complement strand
TGATAATGAGCGATCCGGAAAGCGGCTCAACTTTAATGGAGATTCCGAAGGTCTTGTCCGATCCGGAATTTCGCCAGATGAAATTGGACAGATGCGACACTCAAACCGTTGTTGATTTTTGGCGCAAAGAAGCGGAAAAAGCGGGCGGCGAGGCGGCGCTCGCGAATGTGGTGCCTTACGTGACCTCAAAACTCACTTCGTTCGTCGCGAACGACACGATGCGCCCCATTATCGGACAACAAAAAAGTTCGTTTAATTTGCGCGACATTATGGACACCAAAAAAATACTTTTGGTGGATTTGGCGAAAGGAATGATCGGAGAAATGAACGCTTATCTTCTGGGAATGATATTAGTGGGCAAAATACTTATGGCCGCCTTGTCCCGCACCGATATTTTGGCCGAGCAGAGAAAGGATTTTTATTTGTATATTGACGAGTTCCAAAATTTCACCACCGATTCAATTTCTTCAATCTTGTCCGAGGCCAGAAAATACAAATTAAACTTGATTATCGCCCACCAATATTTGGGGCAATTGGTGAAAAACAACGATACCTCAATCAGGGACGCCGTTTTCGGCAACGTGGGCACATGGATATTGTTCAAGGTCGGCTCGGAGGACGCGGAAGTGATGGAAAAGGAATTTGCTCCGGTTTTTAACCAATACGACTTGATTAATGTTGAAAAATACACGGCGTACGTAAAGCTGTTGATAGACAATACCGCCTCGCGGCCGTTTTCCATGGCCACCCCGTGGCCGCTTATGGGCATTAAGAGAGACGATATGGCGAGTAGAATCAAGTCCTTGTCAAGGATGAAATTCGGCAAAGACCGCGAGCTGATTGAGGCGGAAATTATGAGGCGAGCGAAAATATTGGAGAAATAATGCCGTCAAAAACCTTTTATTTTCGGCGGACTGTGATATAATGGATAATAAAATATGTAATATAAAATAAATTTATGAACATAAACATTAAAGCGTCAAAAATTGAATTAACACCGGCGATTAAAAATTATATCCAAAAGAAAATGAATATGCTGGACAAATATTTGGGGAGCGTTAAAGTGATAAACGCCGATTTTGAGGTGGAATTAACAACGCACCACCACAACAAGGGCGAAATATTTCGCGCCGAAGCCAATTTAAGGTTAGCGGGAGATTTTATCAGGATTGACAAAACCGAAAAAGATTTGTATAAAGCTATTGATAAAGTCAAGGACCATTTGGAGGAAATAATAATAAAACATAAGGAGAAGTTAATAGACAAGAAAAGAAGAGCGGCTCAATAATCATAATCAATCACGATTTAGCGTCAACCAAATAACAGGCGGCGGATAGCAAGTTGATTAGCTGTTTTTGCCGCCTGTTATCCGTTTTTATTTATGAAATTATTTACTAAAATATTCGGAGATCCGAACGAAAAAGTCATAAAATCGCTGCGGCCGATTGTTGATGAGATTAACGGGCTGGAAGACAGGTTTAAGAAAATGAGCGATGAGGAGTTAAAAGGAATGACAATGGAATTCAGGGACAGATTGGGCGTTTCAGGCTCCGGAACCGGAGAAAACGCCAAAAGTTCCAAATTGGACGAATTGTTGCCGGAGGCGTTTGCCGTTGTCAGGGAGGCGGCAAAAAGGGTTTTGGGGCAAAGGCACTACGATGTGCAGTTGATTGGCGGCATTGTTTTGCATCGCGGACAAATCGGCGAAATGAGGACCGGCGAAGGAAAAACTTTGGTGGCGACTCTTCCTTTGTATTTAAACGCCCTTGAAGGCAGGGGCGCGCACCTGGTAACGGTTAACGATTACTTATCCCGCGTGGGCGCCGGCTGGATGGCTCCTGTTTATCACGCGCTCGGATTGACAACCGGCGTTATCATACATAACGCGGCCCTGCGGTACGACCCGGAGTATGTTGACGACGCCCAATACGATAAGCGGTTAAAGCATTTTAGGCCGGTTTCAAGGCGGGAAGCGTACGAGTGCGACATCACTTACGGCACAAACAATGAATACGGCTTTGATTATCTGCGCGACAATATGGCGCCTTCGCTTGAACAAACGGTTCAGCGCGCTTTGAATTTCGCCATTGTTGACGAAGTTGACTCCATTTTGATTGATGAGGCGCGAACTCCGCTTATAATTTCCGCGCCGGCCGAGGAGTCAACCGATAAATATTTTAAATTCGCGCGATTGGTTGAACGATTGGTTGAAAATGAAGATTATAACGTTGATGAAAAAATGCGCGCCGCGACTTTAACCGAATCCGGCATCGCCAAGATGGAAAAATGGCTGGGAGTGGACAATATTTACACTGCCGGCGGAGTGCGCGAAGTCCATCATATTGAGCAGGCGCTGAAAGCGAGAGTGTTGTTCCAAAAAGACAAGGACTATGTCGTAAAAGACGGCGAGGTGATAATTGTTGACGAATTTACCGGAAGGATGATGCAGGGACGGCGTTATTCCGACGGATTGCACCAGGCCATAGAAGCCAAAGAAGGGGTAAAAGTTCAGAAAGAATCGCAAACATTGGCAACTATCACGTTTCAAAATTATTTCAGAATGTACAACAAGCTGGCCGGTATGACCGGCACGGCTTTAACGGAGGCGGAAGAGTTTTACAAAATTTACAATCTGGAAACCGTAGTCGTGCCGACAAACAAGCCGATGATAAGGGAGGACCTTAACGACCTGATTTACAGAACCGAACAAGGAAAATATAAGGCCCTGATAAAGGAAGTGAAAAAAAGAAACGAAAAAGGGCAACCTGTTTTAATCGGCACCATTTCCATTGAAAAAAACGAGTTATTGGCGGATATGATGGAAAGAGAAGGGTTGCGTCCGCAAGTTTTAAACGCGAAAAACCACTTGAAAGAAGCGCAGATTATCGCGAACGCCGGAAAAGTCGGCGCCGTCACCATAGCCACGAATATGGCGGGCCGCGGCGTTGATATTATGTTGGGAGGCGTTGAACCCCCTTACGCCGAGGCTTCGGAGGGCGGCTCCCCCGCGGAAAGCGAAGAGCATAAAAAATGGAGAGAGGAGCGCCAGAAGGTGATAGATTTGGGCGGTTTGCACGTAATCGGGACGGAGCGGCACGAGTCAAGAAGAATAGACAACCAGCTCCGCGGCCGCGCCGGCCGCCAAGGCGATCCCGGGTCTTCGCGGTTTTACGTGTCATGCGAGGACGATTTGATGAGAATATTCGGCGGTGATAAAATGAAAGCCATTATGAGCACGTTGAAGCTTCCGGAGGATACGCCGATTGAAAATAAGATTATTTCCCGTTCAATAGAGCAGGCGCAGAAAAAGGTTGAGGGAAACAATTTTGACATCAGAAAACACTTGGTTGAGTATGACGATGTGCTGAACAAACACAGAGAAGCGATATACAGAAAACGCAGGGAAATTTTGGAAATCGCGGAAGGAGCGCGGAGCGCGGAGACGGATTCCGGCGGCGGCCAAAACTCCGAGCGAGCCGGAGGCCGCGAACCGAAAGCCGAAAACTCCTTGTCCGATATTATTCTCGGAATGATTGAAAACGAAATTGAACAAGTGGTCGGCTTCCATACCGCCGGCGAAAGAATTTCAGACTGGAACTTGAATGAAATCAGGGAGGTGGCGTCAACGATTTTTCCCGTTTCCGAAAAACTGAAAAACGATTTAAAGGATGTTATGAAGGACGGCGAGAAGCTGGACAGGGCGAAAGCGAGGACCGCGATTATTGAATACTTGGAATCCGCCGCCAAGGACAATTACGCCAAAATAACGGAAAAAGCGAAAGAAGCGGGGCTTGATTGGCGAGAAATTGAAAAATCAATTTTAATCCGCTCCATTGACACTCTTTGGGTGGAGCACTTGGAGGCAATGGCTTCTTTGAGGCAGGGTATCGGTTTGCGCGGTTACGGCCAGAGGGACCCGTTGATTGAATACAAAAAAGAGGCCTACGGGCTTTATAACGAATTGAATAATTTAATCCAAAAAGAGGTGGTTTACAGCATTTTTAAAGTCGGGCAAATTCAAGAAATAATAGCCCCCAATTTATCGGACATGGCGAAAGAATTCAGCGCGCCGGCGAAAGAGATGGGTAACGGCAATACTTCTTTCTCCGGCTTTAAAGGGGCGGAAGCGAACAACGTTTCCGCCGCCGAAGGAAACGGGAGGCGAGAAACGGGGAGCGGTACGGATTTGGTAAGGGAAAAAATAAAAAACGCCGAAGGAAACAAGGTCGGACGCAACGAGCCTTGCCCTTGCGGGGCGAAAAAGGAAAACGGAACGCCGATAAAATTCAAGCATTGCCACGGAAAATAATTAAAATTTACGGACATTAACAATAAAACCAAAAACAAAGGAGGAAGAGATGAAGAAAAAAATTGAAGAAGGGAAAGGAAAAGAGGTTGTTTATTTGCTCGGAGTTACCAAAACCGCCGGGCTGAACCGGAGCGCCAAAGCCATACATTTCGCGGTCAGGGCGCACGGAGACAGAATGAGGGATGACCGGAAAACAAGAACCTATGAACACCCGATAAGGGTGGGCAGAATGGTTCGCAATCTGGGAACGCCGCTGAAGCAAGTACTGGCCGACGACATAACTCTGTGCGCGTCTTTCCTGCACGACACCAACGAAGACGAAGGTGTCACTCTTGAGAAAATAAAAGAAAAATTCGGCGATGAAGTCGCCCATCTTGTCAGTTTGCTTACCAAGAAAAAGGGAATGTCGTTGGATGAATATTACAGGAGGGTTGCCAGCGACGCGCGCGCCGTCTTTATCAAGGCCGTTGATCGGGTGTGCAATATTGACGACGCGGTTGATGTTTTTGACGAGAAGAGGCTGGTAAAATACGTTGAGGAAACGGAAAAATATGTTTTGCCGATGATGAAGGCGGCAAGGGAAGAACACCTGGAGTACAGCGATCCCTTAATCGTCCTCAGGGATTATATCAAGGGAATATTGCGCTCCGCCAAAAAGATTATCAGTCTTTATGAAAAAAACAGAGAACTGGAAAAAAAATTATCAAAAAAAAGGACCGGAAAGGTTAAGGCCTGAATTTTCAGGCCTTTTTTTATTGTTTGTTTGGCCAAAACCGAAAAGCCCTTGCATTTTATATTGATTTGCCCTAAAATATAATCAGTTAAATAATCCAATGTTGATAAGTGATGCCCGGAGAGGTGTTTTTGTTTTATGCCGGACAATATATTAACAAAATTATTCAGGCCGGGGGCGCGCGGAAAGGCGCGCTGGGTTTTTGCCGCCATTGTCTTGCTTTCTTTGGCCGCCGGTTTGATTGACGCGGGCGCGTATTATAACAAAGGGGCCGATTGGCTGGCCGCCAAAACGAACAATATCGTAAAACTGCCCCATACCAAGGAAGTTGATTTTCGGCTCGGCTTGGATTTGCAAGGCGGTTCGCATTTGGTGTATAAGGCGGAAGTGAAGGATATTAAGCCCGATGACAGAGACGACGCGGTTGAAGGAGTGCGCGACGTGATTGAACGCCGGGTTAACGTGTTCGGAGTTTCCGAGCCGGTCGTGCAAACATCAAAAAGCGGCGACGAATATCGGGTAATAGTTGAATTGGCCGGAATTAAAGACGTGAGCGAGGCCATAAAAATGATCGGTGAAACTCCGCTTTTGGAATTCAAAGAGCGTAATACCGAGGCCGGACGGCTAACGGACGAGGAGCGCGCGCGGATGGAAAAATACAACAATAACGCGGAAGAGCGCGCCGCGGAGGTTTTGGGCAAAGTGATGTCCGGCGGTGATTTCGCCGTTTTGGCGCGGAAATTTTCCGAAGACGAGGCGACCAAAGAGCGGGGCGGCGATCTCGGATGGATAACGGAAAAGGACAATCCGCGAATTTTTTCCTTGGTAAAAGATTTGAAAGTGGGCAAAACTTCCACCGAGTTGCATTTGGGAGACCGCGGTTATGAAATCGTGAAATTGGAAGATAAGCGAGTTAAGAAAAATCCGTTCACGAACAAAGAAGAGAAGGAAGTGAAAGCGTCCCATTTATTGTTATGTTATAACGGAATTGACGGGTGCGAAAGCGGTTTAAGCAAGGAGGAGGCCTTAAACAAAATTAACGAAATAAAAAAACAAGCTACGCCGGACAACTTCGCGGATTTGGCCAAGAAATATTCAACCGGCCCGAGCGCGCCGAACGGCGGCGATTTGGGATGGTTCGGCAAGGGCGCGATGGTCAAGCCGTTTGAGGAAGCCGTTTTTTCGCAAAAAACGGGGACAATTTCGGGTCCGGTAGAGACGCGATTCGGTTACCACCTGATCTACAAGCAAGGAGAAAGGCCGCAAGAAGAGTATAAGGTGGGTTATATTTTGATAAAAACAATGAAGGAGGAAGACGTAACCGGGCCGCGAGACGAGTGGAAAAACACGGAATTGACGGGTAAAAACTTAAAAAGGGCGAGAGTGGAATTCAATCCCAACGACAATATGCCGGAAGTGGCCTTGGAATTTGACAGTGAAGGAACCAAGCTTTTCGCGGAAATCACGGAGCGAAACGTCGGGAAGCCGGTAGCCATATATTTGGACAATTATCCGATTAGCGTTCCGACCGTCAACGAGAAAATTACGGGAGGCAAGGCGGTTATTTCCGGCAATTTCAACATTAAAGAAGCGAAGCTCTTGGCGCAGCGGTTGAACGCCGGCGCTTTGCCCGTTCCCATCACTTTAATCAACCAACAGACGGTGGGCGCGAGCCTGGGGCATAAGTCGGTCGCCAACAGCTTGGAGGCCGGAGTCATAGGATTGATTTTGGTGGCGTTATTTATGATTCTGTATTATCGTTTGCCCGGAGTTTTGGCGGTGTTTTCTTTGATAATTTACGGATTGTCGGTTTTGGCGTTGTTTAAATTATGGCCGGTAACCTTAACCTTGGCCGGCGTCGCCGGATTTGTGCTGTCCATCGGTATGGCGGTTGACGCCAATGTGCTTATTTTTGAAAGAATAAAAGAGGAGCTAAAATCGGGCAAGCCGCTGGACTTGGCGATTGACGAAGGGTTCAGGCGGGCATGGCCGTCAATTCGCGACGGCAATGTGTCCACGTTGATTACGTGTTTTATTTTAATTCAGTTTTCCACCAGCATAGTAAAGGGATTTGCCGTTACTTTAAGTTTGGGTATCGTTATTTCCATGTTCTCCGCCATTGTGATAACCAGGAATTTCTTTAATTTGATCAGCGGTCCGTGGCTGGAGAAAAGAAAGTGGCTAATGGGAGTTAAAAAATAATTTTCCGAAATCAATGAATTTCACGGCGAACGCGACAAATTGACTAAACATGAACATTATTCGCGATATTCGTTGTAAAATTCGTTGACGCGTCGGGAGTGTAAAGTGATATTTATGTATAATATTATACAGAAAAGAAAAATATGGCTGTCATTATCGGGACTATTGGTGGCGGCGTCCGTTATTCTTTTAGTCGCGTTCGGGCTTAATTTCGGCATTGATTTTACCGGCGGCGGCTTGATGGAGATTAAGTTTTTGGGCGCGAAACCAACCACGGAGGAAGTCAAAACGGCTTTAGCCGACTTGGATTTAAAAAGTTTAACCGTCCAACCGGCCGGCGAGGACGGCATGCTTTTGCGTTTTCAGGACATTTCAGAAGAGGAGCACCAAGAAATATTAAAAAGAATTTCAGGCCTGCAATCAAAGAATGGCTCAACCGAGGCCGGACAAGACGGCCGGGAGCCGCGTATTGACGAATTGCGTTTTGACTCCGTCGGGCCGTCAATCGGCGAAGAGCTGAAGCGAAAATCCGTTTACGCCATATTCTTTGTTTTAATCGCCATTGTTCTGTACATCGCCTGGGCGTTCAGAAAAGTGTCAAAGCCGATTGTGTCATGGAAATACGGCGTGGTCGCCATTATCACTTTATTCCATGATGTCTTGATTACCATCGGCGTGTTCGTGATTTTGGGCAAATTTTTCGGCATGGAAGTCAATACGCCCTTCGTGGCGGCCATTTTAACGGTAATCGGCTACAGCGTAAACGATACGATTGTGGTTTTTGATCGTATTCGCGAAAATCTGCCGAAAAGCGAAGAAGATTTTGAAAGTACCATCAATACAAGCGTAAACCAAACCGTTACCCGTTCAATAAACACTTCCGCGACAACCTTGGCCGTTCTGCTTTCAATCGTATTATTCGGCGGCCACACGATTCAACCTTTCGCCCTGGCATTGTCAATCGGCGTGTTTGTCGGCACCTATTCTTCAATATTTCTGGCCTCGCCTTTATTGGTGGTTTGGGAGAAATGGAAGAGTTGACGGCTTGTGAAACAAAAATTTACGGAGCTTCAATCAACCGCGGTTCAGAGGCCGTGGTTGTTTTATGAAATTTTGACAAAAATCCTTGTTTTAATGTAAACTAATAAGGTAGTATAGTTTTTATATGAGGCAATCGGAGTTATTCACCAAAACAACAAAAGAAGTGCCAAAGGATGAAACAAGTTTTAACGCCCGGGCTTTAATCAGGGGCGGCTTTATTGATAAAGTGGCGGCGGGGATTTATACTTTTTTGCCTTTGGGGCACCGCGTCCACGAAAAAATAAAAAACATAATCCGCGAGGAAATGAACGCGATTGGCGGACAGGAAATTTTTATGCCGGCTTTGGTTCCGAAGGATGTGTGGGCGGCGACTGATCGTTGGGACAGTTTTGACGTGTTGTTTAAGTTGGCCGGAGCGGACAAAAGGGAATACGCGCTGGGCGCGACGCATGAGGAGGTTGTCACGCCTTTGCTCAAGAAGTATGTGCTTTCATACAAGGATTTGCCCAAGTTTGTTTACCAGATACAGACCAAGTTCAGAAATGAATTGCGGGCCAAGGCCGGACTCTTGCGCGGAAGAGAGTTTTCCATGAAGGATTTATACTCGTTTCACGCGAACGAAGAAGATTTGGGCGAGTATTATAAGCTGGCGCAAAAAGCGTATTTTAAAATTTTTGAGCGTTGCGGCCTGCTGGATTTAACGTATTTAACATTCGCCTCTGGCGGGTCATTCTCCAAGTATTCCCATGAGTTTCAGACATTATCCGAGAATGGCGAGGACTTGATTCATATTTGCGACAACTGCGATATCGCCGTCAACAAAGAAATAATTGACGAACAGAGGGCTTGCCCGTCATGCGGAAACAAGAAGCTGCGCGAGGAGAAGGCGATTGAGGTGGGGAATATTTTCAAATTAGGCAATCGTTTTTCCAAGGATTTCGGTTTCCGGTACACTGACGAAAACGGAGATAAAAAAGACGTGATTATGGGTTGTTACGGCATCGGCCCTTCAAGGGTTATGGGGACGGTTGTTGAGACGCATAATGATGATCGCGGCATTATTTGGCCGGAGGAGATATCTCCGTTCCGCGTTCATCTCATAGGGCTTAAAACTCAGAATTCAAAATTAAACGCCGACGATATTTACAATGAGTTGCTGGAAGCCGGCGTTGAAGTGTTGTATGACGACAGGGAAGTCGGCGCGGGAGAAAAATTCGCCGACGCGGATTTAATCGGCTGTCCCGTCAGAATCGTGGTCAGCGAGAGGACACTGAAAAAGAATTCGGTTGAGATGAAAAGAAGGGACGGCGATGACGCGGAGTTGGTCGGGGTTGACGAGATAACAAGCAAAATCTCCGATTTTTAAATTATAATTCGTGATTTTATATTTTTAATTCGTAATTTTTAATTCAAATATTGTGTTTAGCAAATTACTGGGAAAATTCAGCAAAGATTTGGCCATTGATTTGGGCACGACGTCCACGTTGGTGTACACCCAAGATAAAGGCATTATCATTAACGAGCCGTCCGTTGTGGCCGTCAATACGCGCACTGACGAAATTTTGGCCGTGGGGGAGGAGGCGAAAAAAATGGTCGGCAAAACGCCGGCGCATATTCAGGCCGTTAAGCCGCTGGTTGACGGTGTAATATCCGATTTTGAGGTAACGGAAAAAATGCTTAAATATTTTATTGACAAGGCGCATTCCGAAAGCTTTACCTTAGCTCCGCGTCCGCGCGTCGTGGTCGGTGTTCCCCTGGATATCACCGAAGTGGAAAGAAAGGCGGTTGAAGACGCGGCCAAATCCGCCGGCGCCCGCGAGGTTTTTCTGATTGAAGAATCCATGGCGGCGGCCATCGGCACCCGCTTGCCCGTAACCGAAGCGACCGCCACCATGATCGTTGATATCGGCGGCGGCACGACCGAGATTTCCGTCATATCGCTCGGCGGGGCCGTTACATGGAAAACCATGCGATTGGCCGGCAACGAATTGGACGGCAATATCGTCCAATACGTGAGAGACGAGTTCAATATTTTAATCGGAGAGCAGGTGGCCGAAAACATAAAATTGAAAATCGGTTCGGCGACACCGTTAAAAGAAATGATGGAGATGGAAGCGCGCGGCCGGGACTTGATTAACGGACTGCCCAAACAAGTGGTGATTAACAGCGGCCAAATAAGGGAAGCGATGGCGAGGACCGTGGAGAAAATCGTTGAAAACATCAAAACAACGCTTGAAACGACACCACCCGAGCTGGTGTCCGATATTTACGAGCACGGCATCACTTTGACGGGCGGCGGTTCTTTGCTCCGCGGGTTGGACAAGGAAATAGCGCAAGCGACCAAGATTCCGGTTCGCGCGGCCGAGGATCCCCTGACTTGCGTCGTAAGAGGAGCGGGAATATTGCTTTCCGATATGGAGTTATTGGAGAAAGTGGTTTCTCCGGGGACGGAAGAATTATAGATAATTTCCCGTTGTTTGATTTTTCGCCCTCGGCAAATAACCCAGCTCAATAATGAATGTCAAATTTTTATCTCGCAATCAGTAGTCGGAAATTTTGCCGGAAACCAGGAATTATAATTTAGAGATTTGTCATATGTTTACGGCGTTAATTCCATATGTTGAGTCATAATAACAGAAATTATGTCAGGGTGACGGCAACCGTTGTGTTGCTTATTTTTTTGCATTTCACGAAAATTTCGGCCCCGGCGGAAGCGATTATCGCCAAAGCGCTAAGTCCGGTGTTGTCCTCCTTTTATTCCGCCGGTTCTTATCTGCGCGCCGCCTACGGCAATCAAACGGCCGCGAGTGATTTGTCCGACGAAGTAAAGCGATTAAACAACGAAGTAAAACGGCTAACGATAGAGAACGGTCGGTTAAAATCCGTGGAAGAAGAGAATCGGATTTTGCGCGAATACTTGAAATTTTCAAAAGAAAACAAGTCAAATTTTGTTTTGGCGAACATAGTCGCTCACAGGGGACTGAACCCCGACAGCTTAAACCAAGGCGTAATTATTGATAAAGGCGAGCGAGACGGCGTGAAAGACGGAGCGGCCGTTATAAGCGAAGGCGCCATTATAGGCAAAGTTGTCGCCTCCAAAGACAGCATATCGGAGATTTGCCTGATTACGGCCGAGGGGTGTAAATTGGCCGCCGCCATTCAAAACACGGATAAAACTTCCGGTATAATCAAGGGGGATATGGGCCTTACGATAAAGATGGAGTTTATTCCTCAAACCGACGAGATTAAAGTCGGCGACACGGTTGTCACCTCCGGACTGGAAGAAAATATTCCGCGCGGGCTGGTTATAGGGAAAGTCGTCAAGGTTAACAAGGAGAACAATGAGTTATGGCAAAGCGCGACAATAGAGCCTCTTGTCAAATTGGACGAATTGATTATCGTGTCGGTGTTAATTAATTAGAAATTTTATATGTACCGCAAAACAATCACCAATACGTTTTTGATTATCGCCTTGTCCGCCGTTCAGCTTTCTTTTATATCTTCCTTGCCGGGATATTTAAATGACTTAAATTTAATTTTGGTGGTTTTGGTTTTTGTCTTGGGGCTGGGCGGACTGAATCAGGCCTTGTGGTGGGCCGTGGGCGCCGGAGTTTTGCTGGATATTTTTTCCTTTTATCCTTTTGGCGTTTTTTTAATCGGCTTGAGCTTGTCCGTTATGGCCGTTAATTTATTATTAACCAATTTTTTCACCAACAGGTCGCTTTATTCGTTCTTCGGCTTAACGATTTTTTTTACCTTGTTTTATAATCTCATATTGAACACATTTTTTTATTTTTTATCGCCGGTCGGCGCGGAAACGGCCTTGTTCGTTTTTGACGTGAAATTTTGGACGAATCTGTTTGCTCGCGTCGCCGTAAACATGGCCGCCGCGCTAATCGTTTTTTATATAGTCAACTTTGCCGGCAATAAATTGAAGCCGGCATTTCTGGAAAAACAAGGAATTAAAAACCAAAGACCGAAAATAAGCGTTTGAATACGCTAACGAATAATCTTTCGGTTTCAACGCGTTTGTTTTTTGTTTTTTTGTATTTATTATGCGTCTTCACAAGCGTCACGGGCCAAACAGGGTAACGGATCCTTTCGCCATCAAAAGCGGCGAGTATGAACGCGTGGAAGGGGTTTCTTATCGTCGTATGTGGACCGAGGAAACCTTCGTGTCCGACGGCCGAGGCAGAGAGGTGATAGGCAGGACTTTTAATTTGTCCAAGGTTCCTTTCATTTTACGCGTCCTGTTGTTTTTTATGCTGATAATTATCGCGCGCGTCGCTTGGCTGCAAATAGTCAAAGGAGATTATTATTACTCAATGGCCGAAGGGAATCGGATTCGCTCGCAGAGAATAGAGGCCAAAAGAGGAATAATTTACGACAGAAATCGCCGCCCCTTATCCAGAAATACGGCTAATTTTTTGTTGTATTTCGTGCCCATAGATTTGCCGTCGGAGAGCGACAAGCTGGATGAGATTATCGGCGAGGTCAGCCGAATTTTGGGCGACAAAACAAAAGATGATATTAAAAAAATTTTAAAAAAGGTTGATATTAAAACGCTTGAAGCTTACCAGCCATTGTTTATCGCCGATAACATTGAATACGACAAAGCGATGCTTTTGTATTTGAAATCGGATAAATGGCCCGGGGTTGTTTTGACCGACAAGCCAAGGCGCGCGTATGATCTGTCTTGCTCCGCCGGCGAGAAATCTTGCGTTTTTTCGCTGTCCCACATATTGGGGTACACCGGAAAAATCAGCCCCAAGGAGCTGGAGGAATTCGGTCCGGAATATTCGCCCATTGATTATGTCGGCAAAATGGGAATTGAATATTTTTGGGAAGCGGACTTAAGGGGCGTGAACGGGAAAAAACAGATTGAGTTTGACGCTTTGGGAAGGGAAAAGAAAATCATAAACGAACAAAAAGCGAAGGACGGGCATAATCTTGTTCTGTCCATTGACACGGAGCTGCAAAAAAAATTGGAAGAGGCGATGGCGGCCGAGTTGAAAAAAATAAAACTGAACAAAGGAGCGGCCATAGTGATGGATCCGAATAACGGAGAGGTATTGGCTTTGGTGAGCTTGCCCGCGTATGACAATAATATTTTCGCGCGCGGGATAACGGCCAAGGAGTACGGCGAGCTTATCGGCCGTTCCGACAATCCGTTGTTTAACAGGAGTATAAGCGGAGAATATCCTTCCGGATCAACCATAAAACCGGTTATCGCCGCGGCCGCGTTGGAAGAAGGGATTATCAACGAAAACACCACTTTTTTAAGCGTGGGCGGGCTGCGAATCGGCCAGTGGTTTTTTCCGGACTGGAAGGCGGGAGGACACGGCAGAACCTCCGTAAGAAAGGCGATCGCCGATTCGGTCAATACCTTTTTTTATTATATCGGAGGAGGATATAACGATTTCAAGGGTTTGGGAGTTGACAGGATAGTGAAGTACGGAAAATTATTCGGACTCGGTTCTCAAACGGGAATAGATTTGGCCGGGGAAGCGAACGGATTTCTGCCGACCAAAGAATGGAAGAAAAAAGTAAAGGGAGAGCGATGGTATATCGGAGATACGTACCATTTGGCAATCGGGCAGGGGGATATTTTGGTCACGCCTTTGCAGATAGCGGCGTTTACCTCCGTTTTCGCCAATGGCGGTAAATTGTACAGGCCGCATTTGGTGAAAGAGATTTTGTCAAGCAACGACCGCTTGATCAGGAGCGTGGAAACCGTTCCAGTCAGGGACAATTTTATCAGCGACCATAACATAAAAATTGTTCGCGAGGGAATGAGACGAACGGTAACCGGCGGAAGCGCCAGAAGTTTGAGTAATTTGCCGGTAGCGGCCGCCGGCAAGACGGGGACGGCGCAGTGGTCTTCCAAGAAAAGCCCGCACGCGCTGTTTACCGGTTTCGCGCCTTACGATAACCCGGAAATTGTCATTACTGTTTTGATTGAAGAGGGCGGAGAGGGGAGTTCGGTGGCCGTGCCGATCGCCAAGGAGGTGATGGCGTGGTATTTCGGGAATCGCGAATAAGAAAACCGGCGAGCCAACGAATTTAACCGTACGCATATTTACGGAAAACGTTTATTGCGGCGTTTGCGCCGAATTCCTTGATTCGTCGGGAAAAAATTTATGGAAAAATCAGGATTTATTTTAATAAACAAACCGGTGGGGCCGACCTCGCACGATATTGTTGACGCCTTGCGAAGAATTACCGGTATCAGAAAGATAGGCCATGCCGGCACGCTGGATCCGTTCGCTTCCGGGCTTTTGATTTTGGGGGTGGGGCGGGAGGCCACGAAAAAGCTGTCGGTATTTTTGCGCCAAGACAAAGAGTACATAGCCAAGGTCAGGCTGGGAGCAATCTCAACCACCTGCGACAGGGACGGAGAAATAAGATTAACGCGAAACCCGAAAACGCCGGCGCGCGAAGACATTGAAAAGGTCGTCAAAAAATTTATCGGCGAAATAAAACAAGTTCCGCCGGCATTTTCAGCCAAAAAAGTGAAAGGGAAAAAGCTTTATGAATTGGCGCGATCCGGAGTGGAAATCAAATTAAAGCCGGTCTCATTGGTTGTCCGCGATATTGAAGTATTGAATTACGATTGGCCGTTTCTGGATATAAAAGTTCAATGCTCCTCCGGCACTTATATTCGTTCTTTGGCGCGCGATATCGGAGAGGATTTGGGTTGCGGCGGATACCTGGAAGAGCTCTGCCGGACAAAAATAGGCGGATTATCTTTGGATGACGCGCTTGAAATATCCCGCTTAAATTCGCGAAACTGGCGGGAGTTTTTGATGCCCGCCGGCCGCGAAGCCCCTATTTCGTGATTTTTCCTCCGTATGTCGCCCCGTTTGCCCTTATTTTAAAGCGTTTAGCACTCTCTTGACAAGAGTGCTAATTATAGTATAATGATATTACAGTGATATTACTATGAACAGTATTATGGATAATAGGAAAAAATTAATTCTAAACACCATTATAAAAGAGCATATCAAGACAGGAGCGCCCGTGGGGTCGGGAGTCTTGGTGGATAAGTATAAACTTAATATTTCTCCGGCAACGGTCAGAAATGAAATGGCCAATTTAGAAGAAGAGGGGTATATCGCGCAGCCGCACACTTCCGCCGGCAGGATTCCCACCGAGAAAGCGTATAATTTACACTTAAAGAATCTTAAAGAAAAGAAATTGCCGGCATCCGAGGTCGCCAATTTTGAAAGCATATTAAAAAGGAAAGATGAAATAAATTTTAAGCGGGCGGCGAAGGAAATGGCGAGATTTTCCGGAAACGCGATTTTCTGGGCGTTCCATAAGCATAACCTGTACTATACCGGAATTTCCAATCTGTTGTCGCAGCC
>Ga0256830_1001621_pt1 | contig 15655 bp, 10 predicted proteins | sample 128326metaG_FD_190537 | JGI IMG/M metagenome (GOLD analysis project Ga0256830, IMG submission 190537) | Hydrothermal vent microbial communities from Lau Basin, Pacific Ocean - 128-326 | ecosystem: Environmental > Aquatic > Marine > Hydrothermal vents | place: Pacific Ocean: Lau Basin | collected... | reverse complement strand
ACCTCCGACCTCGAAGCCTACTTCCATGTTTGTTTTGTTCAACACCTCCACGGCGGTCCTGATCTGCTGCTCCGGGGCTCTCTTGAGGACGTTGACATGCATTAAAAACACGTCCAGTTCTTGTTTGACCGTATCCCAGTCGGCTTCCGGGGTGAGCAGGCTCCAGAACCCGTTGCGCATGGAAGACGGGCTCATGTAAAATTGCTTCTCACCCTGGGCATAAAGAGGAAAAAGGTTGGCGGTAAGGAGAAGAAGTACGAGCGCTATCGCTTTCACAATGATACCCCGACGGCTACTGAAGATTGAGCGAACGCTTTTTAGCATTGAACTGAAGTGTTCGACTGAGAATTGAAACTTACTCGGCAGGATATGAGAGGAAGCGCAGGAGCAATGATGCACAGCAAGCTACGGAATCGATGGAGCTTTGTCAAGCACTGTAATACCTGCTTGTGATCAAAACAAAGAGAGGGATTTGCTTGCGATGAAGTTTCTAGATCTGGCAGGATCGATGCCGCTATTGTTTCTTTCGTATTTGAACCAGTTGGTTTTTCGGAATCGAAGGGATCGAATCGATGGAAAAATACTGCGAGAGTAAATTGGCCAACTTTGATCTATCCACACCCCTGAAACTCGCCACAATCTCCCACGGACCAACATGGTTGAATCGAGTGCGTCCGATTAATCCATCGAAGAAAACGCGTTTCCCATCGTCGAGATTTCGTTCGATTGCATTAACCAGGGCCTGTGAGAATTGTGTGGAAGTCTCAACTGGGAGGCGGACCTCGTCGATAAGAAGTATCACGTCAACGTCGGGTTGCAGTTTTCTTGTCGCCATTACCCACCCACCGCCCGGTGTGAATACGACGTCGTGGGGTTTGAGGTGATTTTTCATTGTCAGTGCAGTTTGGTGTAAAGAGTCGCCTTTGGGGAACAGTATGGATGGTTCGCGAACAGGGAGATTGATAAAAGGGAGTAGAACCAATCCAAAGAGAAGGGATGTTTTCGTGAATTTCTTGGCTCTGTTTGATGTGAGGTTTGAGATACCGAGTGTAACTGTCAGGACGAGAAAGGGAAATATGGGGAGCCAAAACTGTGGATCGCTTCCCAACCAGAATGAACCAAAGAGAAAAACGATAATGAATGTAATCCAATGGGATAAACCGATGGCGATATTTTTTCTGGTTCCCTTCAGGCTCGATCCGAGAAGGAGAGCTCCGATCCCGATGGAGAAAAACAGCTTTATGATCATGAGATAATCGATGTCAGGGGGAGCCTCACCACGCAACAAGAGTTTAAACCAGGTTGTGACTCCTTTTAAATTAACCAGCATTGACAGAAAACCGCTTGCACTTCTGAACATGGATTCAGCTCCAAAAGAGAAGTGGGTGAGTAGCTTGGCATCGGGATGCGTGGAGATCCAGTGGAAGAATTCCGTGACCGAGGAGATTTGTCCTGAAAGTGCCGGAATAATGCTGTAGGAAATTAATACAATAACAAGAAAAGGTGTAATGAACGTGAGTATGGCTTTCGCTGTCCGTCCTGTATTTCGAAATGAAAAAATGAGATAAACAAGGAAAGCCGGCATGAGTAGAATGTAGAGAAGGCTTAGAAGGAGACTCAGCGAATAAAGGACGCCACCTATAGCAAGACGTCTCATGTCAGTTGAGCCTGATTTCGTAGCCACCAGCTTGATCGTAACCCAAATGCATAGGACGAGAGGAGCCATGTCTGTTTCAACTGTTCGACCGTGAACCAGGACTCCGTATGAAAAAAGGAATTGAATCATGAGTATCCGAGGGATCCAGCGCTTCGAAGAATAAGCGGAGGAAAGGCGATATATTCCAATTGCTCCCACGAGAGTCGTGGCAATTATAAAGCATTGCAGGTAGATAAATGGTTTTAAACCTGGCAAAACGAATCTGCCCAGCCGCAGTATAACAGAATAGAGAGGAGTAGTCAGTAAATGGTTCGGTCGAATTTTCCATGCGTCCGTTGCGAGGAATCCAAGCTCACGAACGGGATCATAAAGAACGTAATGTATCGGCATGGTGAGCATGTAAATGACGGCTGCCAGGAGAAGGACGGTAAGCGCAAACAAGTCGGAGCTGAACCTACTTTTATCCACGATTGAAACTCTTGTCAGTCTGTTTGGTAGTCCCAACTTCACATCAAACGTTAACTCTCAAGAAATGTGCGAATATTTTCGGGTGCTACTTATTTGTTAAGCGGGAGAACGATGCATCAATCGATAGTCTCCGTGTTCGGATAGTACGTGCTCCAGGCGAACCAATAGGCGATGGTGACGTTCAGTTCTTTGAGCTTTACACCATTGAGCGCGCCTTTCAAACATTGTCCCTCGGTTAATTCCCAGGTCGAGCCGGTTTCATCGTCCACGTATGTCCCGTTGTCTCCTGCATTAAACGAAAGGTTTCGCTTGCGAGCCATCGCAATCCAGGACCGGACTCCGTCTTCAGCCCGGACCATGACAACAAGTGTTGTACCGAGATCGTAGTGCACGGTGTTGGCCGAATCCATCACGGCTTCCGTTATTGCCACGGCATGAGGGCCAAGCGCGATGCCGTACACAAGCTCCTTGGGAGGCAGTCGCTCCTGGAGGTCGGATGTTCGGAATATCCCCGTTCTATTTGGATCATTGAAGTATCGCTCGTAGCGTGAAGACGTGATTTCCCGTTTTTTCTTCAACACCTTGGTTTCCGGATGGCGGGTCTTCCAGCTCTTCCAGGTGGTTTGCATGGCGGGGATAGCTTTCAGCGTGGCTCCTTTCAACTTTCCGAGGAGCGCCTCTCCACTGACATGACTCCAGTGGCTTTTCGTTTCCCGGTCCATCATGACCAGGCTGTTGCGCCATAACCTTCCGGAAACAATGAAGGAGTAAGTTTTATCGCCAATGTTTCGCAGGTACACGATCGCGGTATGGCAGAGCGGGCACCACGTGACAGCAACAGCCGTCTCGCCGAAGACGTCGTTGACGATCTCATGGGCGTCGAGCTGCCAGAGAGAGTAAGCACGCGCCTCGTTGTTGAGAACGAGTCCAAGGACGGGTTCGCTGTCCCGCATCTGGGCGTCGGCTTCCGTTCCGGAGACGAACTCCGGTTCATGGATGGCAGGGATGGCGTCAGGCGGCAGCACCTGGTACATGGAATCGTTTTCTATGACGGCGACCACGCGGGGCTCCTGTCTTTGCGCCCATACGGAGGTCGTCATCAATAGCGCGAAAAGAACGGAAACGCAAAGCACTGTCCGAGGTGTTTTTCTGGTCATACGATTTCTCCTTTGGACATAAGGTAAGAAAAAAGTGAGAATTTCTCGCAAATGTGTTGGGATCATGGATGTAATTCAATAACATCCAGTCCTGGGCGGCACGCGGAGCAACATAACCACGTGAATACCGTATGTCTGGCCGTGTGATGCACAAGGTGATTGGAAAGAATAAATCGGAGAATAAACCGAAGATTGAGAGGCCAAATGGAATTACATCGCCGTTATTGGCGCAGAAGGGAGAAAGGATTATCCCGGGAAACGGCTAACAACTCCACCTACGGAGATTGATAGAATTCCAACAAGCGAAATTATTTGAAATTGAATAACTAGGGCGATCGTATGAAACAGAAGTATAGCAATCTTTTCTGGCACCAAGGGGTTAAGGTTTTTGAAGAACGTCTTTTAAAAACTGCGGGTGGAAAGATCAGGATCGATCATCTTGAGAATGATGTCACTAAATCATTGCTGAATGTCTTCCAACATGGAGACAAGAAGATCCTCGGCAGATTCTTGAAAATGATCGGGAACCACCAGTCGCCAGATTCATTTGAGTTTGATTTTCAGGTAACGGATTCGAAAACCTATCGCCATAAGAAAGAGCGCATCATGCTTGCGATCGTTTCAAGCTCAACAAAAACCCACCAGAACCCCGATTACGGAGTTGATAAAGGCATTCCAGATGCTTGCATATTCAATAATGATACGGCTGTTTTGATTGAAGTAAAAACGCAGAGCCCCCTTGTGCCGGAGCAGATTGCAAGTCATATCAAACAGTTCCTTGGTTCGGCAACAAGGAAAAGGACAATCACATGGGAAGAAATCAGTGAAGCATTCTCGGAAGAGATTAAAACTGCCGGCAAGTTTGATCGTTTCTTGCTGTCGCAGTTTGTTGAGTTCCTGGACTTGATTGGTATCGCAGAATTTAACGGTTTCCGGGAAAGCGATTTTATGCAGCTTGGCGAGATTATCAGAATGACACGTGAGGACTATCTTGATTTCAAGAGGGTGTTTCATCGTAAGATCGCGAAATTCATGTCTCTTCTGGATGAGCAAGTACAACCATTTTTTCAATTCAAGAAATTGGCTTACCAGGTGGGAAAAGTTGATTCTGGAGCGCCTGTTATTTGGAGCGCTTTCTACTTCATTGATAGTGATAAGACGCACGTCAATCATTATCCAAACGTGAACTTCAACTATTGGGAACATGGAATCGAGTTATCGGTCAACGCGGAGACTCAGCCTTCGGTACGAAAGGTTATCTCCGCCATGAAAACTGATCCCGTACAATTTGAACGTTTCATTCAGCAGGCAAAGGAGTTCAATGTCTCGTTGTATTACAAGCTCCAATTTCTACCTCAGAATCATCTCATCTGGAATCTTGTTACAGGCTATCCTGTGAACGTGACGGAGTTTTCCACAGAACTATTAATATCCGCGATGGACAATCTGATCGAAAACTGGCAGGATTATAAAAAGACGTTGATCTATCAAATGGAAAAGAGGATGCTGAAACATCCATCCGGCCGCTTTTACTCGGACAATGAGATTGAATTTGCGCAAAGCCGCAACAATAAACCGAACTTCGTTATTCGTATCGAGAAACGCTATCCTGCTGAAATAGTCGCCAGAAAAAGAAAAAATATTGTCAGCTTTTTCAGCGCTGAGATTCAACAATTCAGCGAACTAATGCGATTCTTGGTTCATCAACAAAACAGGTGAAACCATTCTCATGGGAGAATCACACATGACCACGAAACAAGCAATTGATGATTTCTTTGCCCAACCCGCGCTGGCGGTCATCGGCGTCTCGCGAAGTGGAAAGAAATTCGGGAACCATGCCTACCGGGAGCTTAAGTCCAGGGGGTACAAGATCTTTCCCGTGCATCCGGAGGCGGACGAGATCGAGGGAGACCCCTGTTACGCCGGCCTGAACAAGCTTCCGGAGCGTGTCGAAGGCCTGGTGCTCGTGGTGCCGCCGGCTCAGACGGAAAAGGTGGTTCGAGAGGCCGCGGAGAACGGCATCAGGAGGATATGGATGCAACAGGGCGCGGAATCCAAGGCGGCCATCCGCTTCTGCGAGGAGCACGGAATCAACGTCGTGCATGGTGAATGCATCATGATGTTCATGGAAGGCGCGTCGTTTCCTCATCGAGCGCATCGGTGGGTGTGGAAGCTCCTGGGAAAATTACCGTCGTGAACCCGTACGGTACCTCTGCGAGCTCCCGCTTTGCCCGAGAGACCTTGAAAAAAGATTTTTATCTCTTTCACAATGGAGTAATCCCATGTTTCGTAAACTTGACGATGTCATTTCCGCTTACCGGACGGTGGCTGAGGGAACCGGCAAGATCTTTGCCCAACTCACGGACGATAATCTTGATCGATCAGTTTCGGAAGGGCATCGCAGCCTGGGTGATATTGCCTGGCACATCGTCGTAACCATCCCCGAGATGATGAGCAGAACGGGCCTGGGATTCAGCTCGGTGGATTGGAAATCAATGCCTCCATCTTTCGCCCGGGAGATCATTGAAGGTTACAGCGACGTTTCGGATGAACTTCTTGCCGCTGTTCGTGACAACTGGAGCGACGAAGTTCTTCTTCAAACAGATGATATGTACGGAGAAACATGGCCCCGCGGTATGACGCTCATGGCCCTGGTCAATCACGAGATTCACCACCGGGGACAGATGACCGTCCTGTTGCGCCAGGCAGGTTCGAATGTTCCGGGTGTCTTCGGTCCGTCGAAGGAGGAATGGAAAACGTTCGGGCTGAACGAACCGCCGTATTGATCCCCGGCGGTAACGTTTCTCCGTCGCTGTGTTTCCCTGAGGAAACACGCAAAAGAAAAGCCGCCACGTTTCGACAACGTAGCGGCGTAACGCATAGATTCGAAGGTCTTCTATTTTACATACACGACTTTTCGCGTGAGAACCGTCGGAGCGGTGTACAGTCGCATGAAGTATATCCCGGAAGGGATGTTTCGTGGCGTCCACCGGACGACGTGGTTTCCCGGAGCGGCGATTCCGTCAAACAGCGTTGCTACTATGCGGCCGTATTCATCCACGACCTCCAGCCGGACCGAAGACGTCGATGCGGCATCGAACGAAACGGTGGTTGTCCGTTGACGGCTGATGGAAGAAGCGCCGAAGGGATTCGGGAAACTTTCGCTCAGCGCAAACCGGGAAGCGCCGGGATGATCAATCGCTGTCGGTTTCGTGATGTTATCCCACAATGTCAGAGCTACCGGAACGGATTCCTTGAGCTCTTTCACGGATAATCCACCCAGGACGGCAAACGCGACAGTGACACTTTCCCCGGGTTTCAGCGTGTACGGGCCGTTGCCGATCACCTGGGAAATATCGGTTTCCTGTGTAGAACGCTGCAATATACCGGAACTCATGGAAGCCCACTTCTCTTCCTTTGTAAAGCCGTTGTGAATGCCGAATCGCCCATTGTCATCCGGGTCGGGATTATTGATGGCCGTGTAGTGCGTGGGCTTTTCGCGAGTGAGAACCATCACTCCCACGTTTGTAGGCACTTCTTTACTGTTATCCAGGGCATAACCCATCATGAGGTCTGTGTCGATGTTCGCGTAGTCGGTGTACGCGCTGGTGCCGATATCCCAATCGAAAAACAGTCCCGCGTGGAAATTCTCCAGCGTGATTCCGGAAGTATTCTTGATATCGTAGCGCAGAATGAGAATGTTGGTCGTGCCGGGATCGGTGAACTCGTAGCTGTTGAGGTGCACCTGGACGCCAAGCCGATCGCGGGCGTTGGCGCGCTGGTCCGTCCACGTCGCAGTGCCTTCCTGGGCCGCGACAGGGCCAGGTGTCGTCATCGTAAGGGGCTGGTTGCTACCGAAATCCGCGTTTTGGACCGAGCCCGCTTCATTTCTGACGACGTCAACGACCCTTACATCGCCGTTGACGATCGCTCCGAGCATGAGGCCGCCTTCAAAGAGGACGTTGTAGCCGTTATTCTGGAAAATGAATCCGCGCCCTCGTATTCCTGAAAAGTCGTCGAACCCGATGTTGCCGTCGTTGGACAGGGTAGTGAGGATCTCGTTGGCGGTGTGATCCCGGTACGTCGGCTGCGCGATGATCATGAACCCGTCGTAATCATTGTAACTTCCATCTTTGATCTCGGCAATGAGATTGATCTCTTCGTTCAAAGGAATATTCTGCTTGATGCGTATGACGAAAGGATTTGCTCCGTTTTCCTTCTCGTCGCCCGTGCCCATCGTGCCGAGGATAAAGGTGCCGTCCACGATCTCCACGTAGTTGCTGGTCGTGGTCAGCGTGACGATTGCGTTTGTCGTGGGAGCGAGGTAGTTCTTGAATTTCATCGTGACCGCGATGTCCTCGCCGGGATCGATGATGCCGTTGCCATTTCCCGTTTTGCTGTCGGAAATGGAGTGCGACGAGAGCCGAACCGCGGGCGACTGCTCGGTCAACGCGCGGTAAGCGTTCACCCTTCCGTATCCGAGCTTCCGTTTGAACCGTGCCGCGTTCTTGCCGTCGATATTATCGGAGGTTACACGCACCTGCATTGCGACTTGAAATGGACTAAAGTTCGGATTCTTGGCCAGGACCAAGGCCGCCACGCCTGCCGCCACCGGACTGGCCATGGACGTGCCGGACCAGCCTGCGGATTGGTACCCGTTGGCGGGACGGGAAACGGTGCTGAGGATCCTGGTGCCGGGAGCGGCGACGTCCACCCACGTGCCGTAGTTCGACGATCCATTCTTGACATCATTGCTGGTGACGTTGGATACTGCGAGGATCTGCGGGTATGATGCCGGAGACGAGAATTGCTCCGTGTTGCCGTTCCCCGCGGCTGCTACCACCAACGCTCCCTTTGAGGTGGCGTATTCGACCTGGTCGTATTCGCTCTGGAGGTAACCGCCGCCGCCCCAACTGCAGTTGATGATCTTGGCGCCCATGTCGGCTGCGTACACGATACCTTCGTAACCCCGGCGAATGGAACGAGTGCCTTTGTCGTCGCCACACTTAATCGGGAGAATCTTGCACTTGTACGCGACGCCGACGACACCGATCGAGTTTTCACCCACGGCCGCCGCGATACCGGCAACGTGCGTTCCATGCGGGTTCCCCGTGGCCGTCGGTTGAGGGTCGTTGTCGTAGTACTTGCTTCCCTGGAACTGGTCCTTACCGATAAAATCGATGCCGATGATGTCATCGACGAAGCCGTTGCCGTCGTCATCGATGTTGTTGTAATCCGCAAGAGTGAATTTCCCGTCGTTGTTGACATCTTCGCCGGGATTGATCCAGATGTTATCCCGCAAATCCTTGTGCTGCCAGTCCACGCCCGTGTCAACGATACCAATGACGATGTCTTTGCTTCCCTTGGTGATATCCCATGCTTCATAGGCTTTGATCTGTTTCAGGTGATATTGCTGGGAAGCTTTCGGGTCGTTGGGTACGTAGGCGATTTGATGAATTTGTTCCGGTTCCGCGTACTCGATTTCAGGGTACGTGGAGAGAGCCTTGGCTACGGTAATCGGATCCGCGTCCGAGGAGTACTCGATACGGTACATGCGCGAGAGATCAATCTCGCGCCCGGTCTTGCTGAAAACCGGCCGGTGGTTTGGATACATCTGTTCGGCAGCGTACACGCCGTACTCGGTAAAGACCGGTGCGACAGAAGCAATGCCGACCCCGTGCCGAGTGAGGTATTTTCTTTCGCTCTCGTGGAATTTTACAATGACCGTATGGGGAACAAACCGTGCGTCTGCGGGCAGCCGGTCAAGGTAGGACGTCCTGGCGCCGGTGGAAGACCCGGGCCCCGTTCCCGACCAGACGAACGAGCTTGTGAGGATGAGGGCGAACAATATCATTAGAAGATTCTTCATGTACGGATTCCTTTTATGTGGGTATCTGTCTAACACTTGAGTATGGCACAATGGTTTCACTCACGGCATTCGCAGGAGAGCCGGATTGCGTTTCATCCTTGCAAGGGCAGACAGAAAGGATAACGTCTATCAAAGATATTAGTGGAAGCGCGTGTATGCAAGTGAAAAATCGTTTCGGTTACTCCGCTACGACTTCACCCATGAACACCGGGTTTTCACCGCTTTCCCGAAGAAGGGTAAACACGGTGTCGGCCTTCTTGTCGCTGACGATGGCAATTGCACCGATGCCCAGGTTGAACGTGCGGCGCATGTCTTCTTCCGGAACTTTGCCCAGGTTTTGAATCATCGTGAAAATCGGTGGGCGTTCCCAGGCGTTCCAGTCGATGGAAAGTCTCTGCCCCTGGGCGAGAATGCGCCGGGTGTTTCCCACGATGCCGCCCCCCGTGATGTGCGACAGACCGTGCAACAGACCTCGGTCCAGCATGGGTGCAAAAACGTGGAAGTAAGACCTGTGGATTTTCAATAACTCCGTTCCCAGGTCGCAGCCGAGTTCGTCGAAGTATGAGTCCAGGCTGAAATGCTCCAGAAGTACCGCCCTTGCCAGGGAGTACCCGTTGGTATGGAGTCCGGAAGAACGCACACCGATGAGACGATCTCCGGTTTGTACGAGGTTGCGGGTCAGCAGCTTCGATTTTTCGGCGATGCCCACGATAGTGCCAGCGATGTCGTATTCGGTGGGAGCATACATGCCGGGCATTTCCGCCGACTCTCCACCGATGAGGGAGCACTCGTTTTGTTTGCATGCGACGGCCAAACCGGTGATAACTTGTTCGGCAACAGCCGGATCGAGTCTGCCGGTGGCGAAATAATCGAGGAAAAACAACGGACGGGCGCCGCAGGCGAGGATATCATTTACGCAGTGATTGACCAGGTCCTGCCCGATCGTGTCATGGCGGTTGAACAGAGCGGCGACTTTGAGCTTGGTACCGACGCCGTCAACACTTGAAACCAGGACTGGTTCGCGGTAGCCGGAAAACCGGCCGTCGTATACAGCGCCGAACGCGCCCAGGTCAGTAAGAACGGATGCCGTAAACGTTTCCGCGACGGTTCTCTTGATTCGGCGGAGAGTCTCTTCACCGGCATCAATGTTAACACCGGAGGATTTGTATGTTTTTCCCAACGATTGCCCTGGAGTTCAATGCAACAACGTCAAGCCAAAATAGAATGAATTCGAGAATGTAACAAGATGTTCATGCGATTACGCAACGAGATGAGCAGAACATGTGGGAAACCCCGAAAGCGCCATCGCTGAGAAATTGGATGATATCTCCTCACTGGTTCGCTTTCATGAGCCGGTACAGAACAGCTCCCGTGCATTCCGCCTGATCAATACGATGAATACGTAGAATGAAAAAAGAAGAGAGGTGCCGGTGTACAGTATCAACATGTTTCGTGTCATCTCGATGGGGAAAGAAAAGAGTATCATTACGGGCAACGCTTCCCCTTCCGGTGTCCTGATCAGCAGGAACGCAATGATAACCGCTGTTAATGCCGATAGCAATGCCATGAACAGAGCTGCGTACCAGCTCCATGCTTGTTTCTTTATCAGACCTATGCCGACCGGGATCAGGATGGCAAAGGTAGGAAACCGGAATCGAAGATTGGCGAGTTCGATGGAAAACGTGGCGAAGTCGAGGACACCGTAGATCAAGAAGAATATGCTGATAACAACAACGTGCCTGTTTTTTCGCATGTTGATCTCCCCTGGTAGTGATTAAACGGTCCTTGTTCTATTTCTCGCAGTGTGCCGGTGAAAGTATTGCTGTCAACGACGGGATGCAAACAATTTCCCATTGTTGTTTGACAGAGCATGTTCAGAATATTTCCACGTTTAGTAATACCAGCACGATAACATAAATACTTGCCTACCGAAAAACAAGGAGAGATTGTTCTTGAGTCTATACGTGACACGATGATCTGTGATGGGCACATGCGTGGTGTAGAAACGTATGAACCGGTGTCTCGTGTCAATCTTGCTTGGCCGAAACCATTTCTCTATATTCAAATGCCGGAACAGGCCAGAAACAGGTATCGAAGGGATTCTGGAGGAGTCGATTCGAGTGACAAATCCTGCGCTTCCAACGTTCAAACCACCGAGCACACGAATCGGTGCGCCTGTCTGAATACGTTTCCAAGGATATGGAGAGGGTGAGACATGTCAGTGAATTACTTTAAGGCATTAAAAGCGGCCCTGACGTCCCAATACAACATCATTGCTATGGTGGGAGCCGGTCTGTTTTCGCTTGTGTCATGGAATTGGATCCCAGCCCTCATTGCGGCAGGCGTAGAAATCGGCTATCTCGTCATCGCTCCCGCCATCCCCTGGTACCGGAAGCGTGTCGCCCTGCAACTTGAGGAACGGACGCATGTTCGTTCGCAAAAGGAGTTACAGTCCAAGCTGCAGCAACTGCCGAAAGACGACCAGAAGCGATATTATCGCATGTACCGCGTGTGCCAGAATATCCGCGAAAACTACAAGCGCTTCAATACGACCAGCCGCATGTTCCTCGACGAAGTGGCGGGCAAACTGGAATCTCTTCTCCAGCGCTACCTGAATATGCTTCAGAGTCTTGCCGCTTACGAGGCGTACCTGGTCAGCGCGGATCCCTCTGAAATCGACAATAAGTTGAAACGCCTGCGCTCCGAGTTGGAAAGCGATCCTCAACGTGTCCGGGACATCAAGGAAAAGCAAGTGGAGATCCTGGAGAAAAGATTGGAAAAAATCGCCAAGGCCCGCGAAGACGCCAAGGTAGTGCGAACGCAGTTGGAAACCATCGAGGAATTCGTTCTGCTTCTTAAGGAGCAGTCCCTGACCATCAAGGACCCCGACGAGTTGACGGGCCAGATTGATTCCCTGATGCTGGAGGTTGAGATGACCGAAGAAACGGTTCGGGAAATCGAATCGAACTTCTCGCAGATGTTCGACAGGGAGCTGGAAGCATCCCGATCCCCAGAAAAACTCCAATCCTAACCAACCGGAAAGAATTCAGCGTACATCATGTCAGAAGCTAATCGAAAACACCTGGCCGAGATGCGGGAAAAAGCGCTTCTCGGAGGCGGTAAAGAACGACTTGAAGCTCAACACAAGAAAGGAAAGCTAACTGCGCGCGAACGCCTCAATCTTTTGCTCGACGACGGGTCGTTCAAGGAGGTGGACATGTTCGTGCAGCATCGTGCCACGGATTTTGGGCTGGCCGATCAAAAGTATCTCGGTGACGGGGTGGTGACCGGGTCCGGTACGATCAATGGAAGACTGGTATTCGTATTCAGCCAGGATTTCACCGTGTTCGGGGGATCGTTGTCCGGTGCGCACGCGGCGAAGATCTGCAAGATCATGGACATGGCCCTCAAAGTCGGAGCGCCCGTCATCGGTCTGAATGACTCCGGCGGCGCCAGGATCCAGGAGGGCGTGGTAAGCCTCGGCGGCTACGCCGACATCTTCTTGCGCAACACCCTGGTTTCCGGTGTTATTCCCCAGATTTCCGCCGTGCTCGGACCCTGTGCGGGTGGCGCCGTGTATTCGCCCGCGATCACAGATTTCGTTTTCATGGTGGAAAACACCAGCTACATGTTCGTCACTGGGCCGAACGTCGTGAAAACCGTGACGCACGAAGAGGTCACGTTCGAGGAACTGGGCGGGGCCGTCACCCACGCGACGAAAAGCGGTGTCGCACATTTCGCCTGCGCCAACGAGGGCATAGCCCTGGAAAAAATCCGTACGCTGCTGAGTTACATTCCGTCCAACAACATGGAAGATCCTCCCCGCCTCGTTCCCACCGACGATCCAAACCGCTGCGACCAGGAGCTGGATTCCATCGTTCCCGACAATCCGAACAAGCCGTACAACATCAAGGATGTCATCACGCGCGTGTTTGACGACGGGGAGTTTTTCGAAGTGCAGGAACTGTACGCGGGCAATATCGTGGTCGGGTTCGCGCGTCTCGATGGTCGTCCGGTAGGCGTCATCGCCAACCAGCCCGCGGTGCTTGCGGGTGTTCTCGACATCGATTCCTCGCTCAAGGGCGCCCGGTTCGTCCGGTTTTGTGACGCGTTCAACATCCCCCTTGTCGTGTTCGAGGATGTTCCGGGTTTCCTTCCGGGCACCGACCAGGAGTGGCGCGGCATCATCAAGCACGGGGCAAAACTGTTATACGCTTTCGCCGAAGCCACCGTACCCAAGGTTACCGTGATCACGCGCAAGGCTTATGGCGGCGCCTACGATGTCATGAACTCGAAGCACATCCGCGGCGATTTCAACTTTGCCTGGCCCTCGGCGGAGATCGCCGTCATGGGGCCCAAAGGAGCAGTGGAAATCATTTTCAAGAAAGACATCATGCGAGCCGAGGACAGGGAAGCGGCAATCGAAGAAAAGACGCGCGAGTACAGGGAGAAATTCGCCAATCCATTCATTGCTGCAGAATACGGCTACATCGACGACGTCATACTCCCTTCTGAAACCCGGCCCCGCTTGATACACGCCATGAGGGTGCTGGAAAACAAGGTCGATACGAATCCCAAGCGAAAGCACGGGAACATCCCGCTGTAAAACGGAGTTCGATTCCGACGCGCCTGAACGTCTTCCATGCACCGGCTGGAGACGGCAAACGCGGCAATCAGTCCTGTTTAGCATTGACCATTCATCGTGGAGGCAAGCCGGCATTGAAAATCACACTGGCTCGATTGCGTCTCGTCTCTGTGTTTGCCATCACGGCTGTTCTGACCCTCGCAGCACAGGACCGCGGAACGCTCGATTTCTTTTTACTCGGCGCATACGGTGTGACGGATGTCACCGGCATCGAGATGAGAGAGCATTACAAGAACAACGTGACGATCTACGATTTCGATGATATTCCGTCAATGGACCGGTTGGTTTCCCACCTTCGATTTAACACGATTCACGCTGCGGTCAGTGGTCTCGGAAAAACGGATAGTGTGTTCGAAAGAATCCTGGACAGTATCCGGGGAACGGATGACCGCGGTATTTCGCGTCTCATCCTGTACGACGGGTATGTGCACGCCGCATGGCTGGAGCGCTTTCAGTACCAGGCTGAGCTGTTTACCGGCGAAGGAAAGCCTGCGTATCGGCAAGAAGCGAAGTACCTGATGCTTGATGTGCCGGAGATCCCGCTACCGGGAGAACCGTATCCATCCAATGTTCGGGTCTTTTCGGCGGCGGGGATCGCGCGATACAGCCTGGACATTATCGACGAGGGATCACCCGAGGGTATGCTCCAGCGCAATACCATGTACGTGCTTTCGGCGCGACTGAAAAGAACGGCGAATGATGCGCGGTTGGAAATCGTCTTGCATCTGCAAACGCGTAAAGAGGGAGAAACGCAGGAGGAACGTTTTACGTTGAACGAGATGGACGTCCCGGAATCTTTTGCCGAAGTCAAAGCGGGCGAGATTCGATTCCGGAGGGCGCCGGGGATAGATCGAGACGTCGTGGTTCGCGTGGAGATAACCGGCGCCAACGTCGAGGTGGATTATGTCGCTCTCAGCAGTCTCAAGGCTTTTGAATTCTTCAATCCGGAACTGGCAAACCCCATGTCGCCGGGCCGCAGGTTACGCCAGGGCCTGGAGTCGAGGGCACGCACATACTACAATCACCCGCCTGTGTGGCAAATTGCAGGTCCCGAGCTTGGTTCGGACCAGGGAAACATCGCGTATTCAATCCGTCTCGTCAATGCTCTTCTGCGAAAGGAAACCGGGGGTGCGGTGGATCTCTTCTGCTACGTACAGCCGCATTTCTGGCGCATCGGGGCTCCGGACACCGCTATCGTCAACGAGGAAAAGCGCCGGGTCAAACGGCTCATCCGCGATCTCGGCGTCAGGTATTTCGGTGTGTACCTGTATCCTTTTGCGAGCTTTAATGGTAACTCCATGGGTTTGAACGGGAGGTGCAACGTGAATATGCCGCCTCCCTTTGTGACGCCGATTCCAAATCTTCCCGATGGAACGGTGAATCCCGGGTATTACCTCACGGAGAATGCCCTTGCCGAAACATCGCGACAGCAAAGAAAGGCCTGGGGGTTGACCGTGGAAAAGATCATGCACGAGGAATCCTACGCGTATTTTATGGGGTTCACGTTCTTGAAGCCGATGCGGCAGACAGCGGAAATCTCGCGTGATCTTGGAGTGCCATGGATATTTACTCCGCAAGCTCACGTATGGCGTTTTGGAACCAACTGGCCGTGGCGCACCACGTTTCGTCCATGCGGCGGACCGCGGCCGGACTTCTACGACAACAAGGAGCAGCGCGAGCCCACAGTGGAAGAAATCCGCTTGTCCGTGTATCTCGCCCTGTGTTATGGCGCTAAGGGAATCCTGTACTTCAACTATGCATCCGCCCCGGACCAGGCGCTGGTGGATGCTTTTTCCGCCGGGCATTACTCGCCCGATGACAGCCTGCTTTTCGATCCCACCGGGAGGAATCCGGCGTAT
>Ga0256830_1001620_pt1 | contig 15659 bp, 13 predicted proteins | sample 128326metaG_FD_190537 | JGI IMG/M metagenome (GOLD analysis project Ga0256830, IMG submission 190537) | Hydrothermal vent microbial communities from Lau Basin, Pacific Ocean - 128-326 | ecosystem: Environmental > Aquatic > Marine > Hydrothermal vents | place: Pacific Ocean: Lau Basin | collected... | reverse complement strand
TCAAAGCATGGCGCATTTCCAGATCAAGATGATTAGTGGGTTCATCGAGCAATAATAAGTTAGGTTGTTGGTAAATAAGCAATGAGAGCACGAGTCGCGCTTTCTCCCCCCCTGAGAAAGGAGCAATGGTTTCATTCACTTTATCGCCGATAAAATCAAAACCTCCTAGAAAGTTGCGCAGGTCTTGTTCTTTCGCCTTTTTATCTAGCTGTTGAAGATGCCAAAGTGGTGATTGATCACTACGTAATTGTTCCAATTGGTGTTGTGCAAAATATCCAATTTTTAAATCTTGTGCGGCAATATAATTGCCGCTTTGCGCTTTTATTTCACCTGCAAGAAGTTTAATTAATGTGGATTTTCCAGCGCCATTGGCGCCCAATAAACCCAGTCTGTCTCCTGGTTGCAGGGTGAGATCAATTTTATTAAGTATGAGTTTATCCGCATAAGCCACTTGCACTTCATCAAGGCGAAGCAAGGGGCGGGGGAATTTATCATGCTGTTTAAAGCTAAAGTGGAAAGGTGAGTCTACATGAGCGGCGGCAATCAATTCCATTCGCTGCAAAGATTTTACCCGGCTTTGGGCTTGTTTTGCTTTACTTGCTTTCGCCCCAAAGCGGCGAACAAAGTCTTGCATGTGGGCGATTTCTTTTTGTTGTTTTTCATACGCAGAAGCTTGTTGCGAAAGTTGAATGGCGCGAAGTTTTTCGAAATCACTATAGTTACCAGTATACAGTTTGAGGGATTGTTGCTCTATGTGTGCAATATGCGTTGTTATGCTATCCAAAAAATCTCGGTCATGGCTGATGAGCAGTAAGGTTCCTTGGTATTGTGTTAACCAATTTTCTAACCACATGACGGCATCTAGGTCTAGGTGGTTGGTGGGTTCGTCGAGTAATAGAATATCTGAGCGACACATTAATGCTTGGGCTAGATTGAGACGCATTCGCCAACCTCCCGAAAAATGACTCGTGGCTTGTGATAACTGGTTTGTCGTAAACCCAAGGCCATGTAGCAACGCGGAAGCCCGGCTATTCGCAGTATAGGCGTCAATGGTTTCTAATTGCTGATAGAGTTGTGCTATTTTTTCACCTTGATCAAGCTGTTGGGCTTGCTCTAGCTGCTGCTGCAATAGCATCAGTTCTTGATCGCCTTGCAGTGCATATTCGATGGCAGGAATTTCGCTAGCCGGTGTTTCTTGTGCAACATGGGCGATAGCCAGTTGGCGCGGAACGTCTAATTCACCACTATCGACATCAATTTTTCCTAAAATTAATGCAAACAGGCTTGATTTTCCGGTGCCATTAGCGCCCGTGATACCCACTCTTTGACCGGGATGAATAATGATGCTGGTTTTGTCTAAAAGTAGTTTAGATCCCCGTCTTAGGGAGAGCTGTTTTAAATTTATCATTGGTTTAGGTGAATGCGTATAATGCCAAGTTCTTCCCTACCACGTTTTCTACCAGCTGGGTCACTATGGCCTCTGGTGTTTACCGTGAAGTGGGTCTTGAGTAGAGAGCTTGTTCATTTCGTTTTGTTTGTTTTAATGCTGGGCTCGGCCTTTTTAACCCGAATTTTATTTCCACCGACTTCTTGCTTATTAAGGATTTTCATTGCTATTTTAGCATCACCTTGTTTAGGCATTTCTACAAAACCAAAACCTTTAGAGGCACCGGTTTTTTTATCCATTACCAGGGTGCAGGACTGTACAGTGCCATAAAACTCAAACATCGCTTTCAGTTCTTCTTCCGTGGTGGTTCGAGCAAGATTACGTATAAGTAGTTTCATATGGGCCGTGTCTTATTAGCTTGAATTCAATGATTATCTCTGTAGCGGTCTACTGAGAAAATTTGGATTATGCAACCCCCTGGCTGAGAAGGTAGTCTTCGTAACTTCCGCTGAAATTTTTAATACCAGTGGGTGACATCTCTATAATACGGGTCGCAAGTGATGAAACAAATTCTCTATCATGGCTGACAAAAATTAAAGTACCTGGATAGTTTTCTAAGGCGAGATTGAGTGCTTCGATAGACTCCATATCCAAATGATTAGTGGGCTCGTCCATTATTAATACATTCGGTTTTTGCATCATGAGCTTGCCAAAAAGCATACGGCCTTGCTCACCACCCGAAATTTTTGTGACGGATTTCTTAATTTCATCTTGTGAAAAAAGCATGCGTCCGAGTACAGCACGGATTGATTGTTCATCATCACTTGGGGTTTTCCATTGGCTCATCCAGTCGAATAAGGACATATCCTGTGTAAAATCGCTGGCATGATCCTGTGCATAGTAGCCTATTTTAACATTCTCAGACCATTTCACTCTTCCAGTGTCGGGTTCTAATTCTGTGACTAATGTGCGTAATAATGTTGTTTTGCCGATTCCATTTGTTCCTATGACGGCAATGCGTTCGCCGACTTCGGCTAAAAGATTGAGACCTTTGAAAAGTGGTTTATCTGCATATCCTTTACTGAGGTTTTCTATTTCAATTGCATTACGATAGAGTTTTTTGTCTTGCTCGAAGCGGATAAAAGGACTCTGGCGACTTGATGGTTTTACTTCTTCGAGCTGAATTTTGTCGATTTGTTTGGCTCGCGAAGTTGCTTGTTTTGCTTTGGATGCATTGGCTGAGAAGCGACTTACAAAAGTTTGAAGTTCTGAAATTTGAGCTTTTTTCTTAGCGTTATCGCTAAGTAGGCGTTCCCTCGCTTGGGTTGATGCGGTCATGTAGTCATCATAATTGCCGGGGTATAGACGAAGCTCACCGTAATCTAGATCTGCCATATGGGTGCAAACACTGTTCAAAAAATGTCGATCATGAGAAATAATAATCATGGTGCAATTGCGTTCGTTAAGCACTTTTTCTAGCCAACGAATAGTGTTGATATCGAGGTTATTGGTGGGTTCGTCGAGTAACATGATGTCTGGGTTTGCGAATAATGCTTGGGCAAGTAATACACGTAATTTCCAACCAGGGGCAACGGCGCTCATTAGGCCGTGGTGCTGCTCTAGTGGGATTTCTAAGCCCAATAATAATTCGCCAGCACGGGATTCAGCGGAATAGCCATCAAGTTCGGCGAATTCGACTTCCAGCTCGGCTACTTTCATTCCATCTTTTTCACTCATTTCAGCCAGCGAATAGATGCGGTCACGTTCTTGTTTTATTTGCCAAAGATGATCATGCCCCATGATGACAGTATCAAGCACTGTATTGTTTTCAAAGGAAAACTGGTCTTGGCGAAGTTTGCCGACACGTTCATTTAGGTCAATAGATACATTGCCAGTTGAAGGCTCTAGGTCGCCGCCTAAAATTTTCATAAAGGTGGATTTTCCGCATCCATTGGCGCCAATCAAACCATAGCGGTTTTGGTTGCCAAATTTAACGGAAATGTTTTCAAATAAGGGCTTAGCCCCAAATTGCATAGTTATGTTTGCTGTCGTAATCAAGAGGAGGCTTCCGAGGTGTTAATGTCTAATAAAACGGGCGCGCATTATGCCACAGCGGTCTCGGTACTCCAACAATCTTGTAGTGATTCGTCGGAATTATAAATCAGGGTTAGTGGCCATATTAATGGACGACACGGCTTAGCTATTCAAGCAAAAACTGGTTTTAATTCAATGTTTTTCCTGGAAATTAACACATTTTATCGTTGGGTTTTAGTTTGTTATTAGTTCTAGTAGATAATGAGTTGTTAACTGAGTCGTATATTGGTAGGCTTATACTTTGTTCGTATTCTATCGCTATTGAAAAGCATGTTGATGGATTATGAGCTATAATTCAAGCAGTGAACCTATTTTGTAGCGGCTAGTAAGTTGAGAATGATTCCTGTTATATCTTTCTCCTTATTATTCGGCATAATATTCGCTCTAGATAACTTCTTCATACTTTTAGGAATATATTTAATGAATACTGGTACTGTGAAATGGTTTGACGCGACTAAAGGCTTTGGTTTTATTACTCCAGAAGATGGTAGCAAAGATATTTTTGTACATCATACGGCTATTACAGGATCTGGCTACAAGAGTTTGGATGAGGGACAGCGAGTCCAATATTCTGTTACAAATGGCCCAAAAGGCCCGTCAGCTGCAGATGTAAGCCCAGCGTAGAGTCGGTGCAAACAAGCCGGTGTTAATAAAGAACCCTGCCTACGGCGGGTTTTTTTTGTTTAGCAGACTTGCAATGAAAAATTGTTTTAGCTATACACTGAATCGCTTTTATTAGACTAAGCTGTTTGCTTCAGTTTTGGGCCGATCAATGTTTGAAAATTCCTAATAAATAATGACATTTTCCTCGCTTGGTTTATCTGATTTAATTGTTCGAGCGCTGAGTGAGAAAGGTTATAAACTGCCGACGCCAATACAGGCTCAAGCAATCCCTACGATTCTTGCAGGGCGTGACGTTATGGCTGTAGCGCAAACGGGGACGGGAAAAACAGCAGGATTTACCTTACCGCTTTTACAGCTACTTACTCACGGGCGTTCAGCACAATCAAATACTATTCGGGCATTAGTGTTAACACCTACACGTGAATTGACTGCACAAGTTGAGACTAATGTTAATCAATATAGCAAGCATCTTAATTTGCGTTCTACGGTCGTGTATGGCGGTGTAAAAATAAACCCGCAAATGATGAAATTACGACGTGGTGTGGACATATTGGTCGCCACGCCGGGTCGCTTATTAGATTTGTACCAGCAGAATGCGATTAAGTTTAATCGATTAGAAATTTTAGTGCTTGATGAAGCGGATCGAATGCTTGATATGGGTTTTATCAATGATATAAATAAAATTTTGTCATTACTACCAAAGCGTCGCCAAAATTTAATGTTCTCAGCCACTTTTCCCCCCGAAATTCGTCAGCTAACCAAAACGTTATTGAATGACCCAGTGGAAATCGATGTAAGTCCTCGTAATACCACCGTGGCCGCAGTGAAACAAACTGTTTATCCGGTGGATAAAAGCAATAAGTCCAAATTATTGGCGAGTTTGATTCATGAAAATGACTGGAATCAAGTATTAGTTTTTACTCGAACTAAGCGCGGCGCAAATCGGCTGGTTAAACAGTTAGAAAGTAATAAGATTAATACAAGCGCTATTCATGGCGATAAAACCCAAAGTGCACGAACCAAGGCTTTGGCTGAGTTTAAGAACGCACAAGTTAGAGTCCTAGTGGCGACCGATATCGCTGCAAGAGGTATTGATATCTCCGAACTACCACATGTCATCAATTTTGACTTGCCAGATTTAGCTGAAAACTATGTGCACAGAATCGGTCGCACTGGCCGGGCTGGTTCTGTTGGAGAGGCTATTTCTTTAGTGAGTGCGGATGAAGTAGAAGCTTTGTCCAGTGTGGAAAATTTGATTGGAAAGTTGTTGCCGAGGAAGCTCATTGATGGTTTTGAGCCTGATCACTTAGTTCCGGAAACTCGATTAAGCAAAAAAAAAGCAAAGCCTCCCAAGTCTAAAAAAAAGAAACTAAAATCGCTAGACCTTGCGAAAAAAGGCTTAGGAAAATCTTCACCCCGGAAACCAAAGAGCAAACGCAGCCAGTCATCCATTGCGCAAGGCAAGTCGGATAAAAAAAGGAATAGAAAATCTAAATAGGTCTATAATTACTCAGTAATCGCTCAAAAAAAGAGTAACTATTTGTTTTCGTTGATGAACTGGTGTTTGTCAGCGACTCTTTTCCAGCGCGAGAAGAATCCATTGCTGGTTTCAATAGCCAAAACACTCCATTGAGCATTTGGGGTTAGCCATGAAAAATAATTTGCCGTATCGACTACTGGCTCACCGAAGTCATATTCGGGAAGGTGATTTTTCATAGTGCTTAACGCAGTTTGGTAAGTTCCCTTTGTTACGGGTGACCGGGGTATGTATTCATCATATGTTTTAAGAACCAATGTTTTGGTTATTTTTCGAGATTGCTTGTCTTCCACATCCGTTTGATAAAGCACTGATACATAATTTGGAGTGCTGAGAGTGACATCTTCCAGAAGATTTTTAACCTTGTCTGATCGCGATAACATGTGTTCGGGAGGGTCGCGAAATTCTGTAAATACAATTAGCCCTACAAACATAATAGTTAAAGTAAAAATGACTGCTTTCATAATGTTTTTTTCGATTAAATGTAATAGTAATAGTTTGTATTCAGCCTCGGACAGGCTCCTAGGAGATCCAAGGCACTTCAGTAATTCAAATCAGCTGGCATCATAAACTGCATTTTATCTCATGTATACTTAGGGGGTAGGTTTTCGTTGTAAGAGATAAGCTTTTGTTAGGTCGTTCAGGTAATCTCCCGTCCATTTACCGAAGAAATTCATATCCCGTGTTGTGTAGTGAGGAAATTCGTATTGGGCTGAAGTCATTATATATCCTATATAATCACCATTAAAGGAAGTCGGCCAAATGTAGGTTTTATTGTTATTTCCCCAGCGTATTAGTTTGTTTGCTAATTGCTCTGAGTAGTCGGCTGGAAAGCCTGCAAATACTAAGTCTCCTATTCGCAATACATGGATGTAGGTGTTTTCATCATGTAAAAGCAATTTGAATAATCGAGGGTTGAGTTTCCAGTTTTCGTTTATGTGGAAAACAGAATCTGGCAGTTTAACTGCTAATATATCGGCTGAAATGCTGACCTCAGATGCTTGATAGATTTTACTTTGAAGCTTGTCCTTAGTTAATTCTGCGTATAGTTTTTCCGCATAGTTTTTTATGGTTTGTTCAAGTGCTAGATTATTATCAAGCTGTGGTGAAGAATTTCCACCCACTGCACCCGCAGCAAACGCGGCGATGCATTGGCAGCGCTGTTCCATAATAGCGGCTAATATTCCAGGGTAGTCGCCGTTGATTTTTGTGTTAATGGATTTATATACCGTGGGATGGGCATTTACAGTGGCGATAAGGGCGAGGGTTTTTTCATCGGTGTCCAAGCTCAAAAAGTGTAGTGTGGTTTGATGTGGTACGGGTGATTCGTTTTCGTCGAATCTGCTGGGTGCCATGTTTTGCGAAGTATGTGGGTCTAATGTTGTTTGCGTATAATGAATAGTGACATTGTGCAGATTCTCCTGGCTTCGTTTTATCGCTGTGGTTAATTGGGAAACGAGTTGATTGAAATATTCATCATGAAAATTACCCAATGCAAATTCTGAAGAGAGTTTCTTAGTATAACCTCCTGGTCCAGAGTGGGTATGCGTCGCGGTAAAATAAATTTGCTCACGTTTTAGTCCTGATTTTTTTACCACTTCATCAATTAAAAATGGCAAAGGGAGTAGGAACTCAGCATTTAATATTATTACCGTTTGAGTATCATTGCTCAGGGCAATGGCGCGCGCATATACTTTTTGGCTATGTCCAGAATTAGGTCTCGATGTTATGGAGCCATATCCTCCCATGGGCACCCCGATACCTGGAGTAATATCAACTTTAGCGACACCCGCTTTTAACGGACTGGTAGCGAAGGAAGGTTTGAGTTTGTCGATTTGCTGATACGAATATTTTGCGTAATTGGAGCTGGAATAATGCTCTTGCACAATAGGGTAGGGCGCGCAATAGTAAACAAATATGACAAGAAGGATCGATGCAACCAAGAGTTTTAAGGATTTCATTATACGGTGTAATCGGCGGGTAGCACGCTCAGTACTAGATTTCAATAGTGATGTAAACGAGTATACAAGGAAAAGTGCAGGAAGGCGTAAACTTTTGAAATTACCTATTCAACAAATAACTCATTCACTTCGTTTGATGATAGATGCCCTTGTTTTCAGGGCATTTATATTAGTGGAATATATGGTAATCAATAAATCTTTGGCGCAAGACTTCAAACGCTGTATGGATAGGATCCCATGCGACTAATGCAGTCAGTAATGGGTAAGTCGCCATAAGATTCAAGCTCGCGAACCATTCGACGGTGATGGGTAGTAAATACGCTGAGATAAGTAGCATAAAGCCAAAAACCGTTCTCGCGATGCGGCTAATGATTGAGATTGTATATAACGAAATGGTACTCATATAGGACTTCCTCCGTGTTTCGTTGGTAATCCCTCCCCTCAGCGGCAGAATTACATCCTTTTTCTGCTCGCCGCAATACAACTATATACCCTGTGTTATTTAATATTATTGCGCAATTATGGGTTTATTTTATCTTAGCTGCATTCCCTTAACTGTGATCATCGGCCCAATTTGCAACTTACTTAATAGGAGCAAGCTTCGGGCCAAATATTTTTTGCTAAATACAGCGTATTTATCGGTAATATCGATATTATTATTTAATTTTTTGTCTGCAAATGAGACAAAGGCTAGGTTAAATCAGGAAGAAACAGGGTGATGTAGAGGGGGTCTTGGGATCGATATTGCATCGACAATATTTTGACATTTAATGTTTGTATCTATAGTATACGACCGCCATTTTGTCCTACCACCATTCAATGCCTCGATAGGAAAGTCGCATGATCAAACTCGTAGTTTCTACCACAAAGTCTATGAAAAACGATGTACTTTCTGGGTTAACCGTTGCATTAGCATTGGTTCCAGAAGCCGTTGCATTTGCTTTTGTTGCCGGTGTGCACCCTCTTGTTGGTTTGTATGCTGCCTTTATGGTGGGTTTGATAACTGCGGTCATCGGTGGTAGGCCTGGGATGATTTCAGGAGCGACCGGGGCGCTCGCGGTAGTAATGGTGTCATTGGTAGCTAATCACGGCGTAGAGTATTTATTTGCAGCGGTGGTGTTGATGGGTGTTATCCAAATCACGATGGGTTGGCTGCGTTTAGGTAAATTTATACGTCTTGTGCCGTACCCCGTCATGCTGGGTTTTGTCAATGGCCTCGCGATTGTTATTTTCTTAGCCCAGCTCTCGCAGTTTAAGGTAGTTGGTGAAAACGGTGAGTTGGTATGGATGTCAGGTGGCGCTTTGTGGATATTAGGCGGCCTGGTGATCTTAACGATGGCAATCATTCATTACTTACCTCGTTTTACCAAGGCTATTCCTGCTTCGCTGGCGGCAATCATTGTGGTTACTTTGTTGGTGACATTGTTAAACCTTGATACCCGTACCGTAGGAGATATGGCTTCTATAGCAGGCGGGCTGCCTGAGTTTAGTATTCCGGGTGTACCTTTTACCTTAGAAACGCTTTGGATTATTTTACCTTACTCCATTATTTTTGCGTTTATTGGTTTGATCGAGTCTTTATTAACCATGACTTTAATTGACGAGCTAACGGAAACTCGCGGCCGTGGTAACAAAGAATGTATTGGTCAAGGCGTAGCAAATGTGACCACAGGTTTCTTTGGAGGTATGGGTGGTTGCGCAATGATCGGGCAGAGTATGATCAATGTTAATTCCGGTGGCCGTGGGCGTACATCCGGTATTGCCGCCGCGTTATTCCTATTAGCATTTATATTATTTGCTTCGGGTTTGATCGAAATGATTCCACTGGCGGCATTAATTGGGGTGATGTTTATTGTGGTTGTCGGCACTTTTGAGTGGTCAAGTTTCAGAATTCTTGGCAAGGTTCCGAGATCAGATGCCTTTGTGCTGATTCTGGTTTCTGCCGTCACTGTTGCGACGGACTTAGCTATTGCGGTGATCGTTGGAGTCATTGTTTCGGCACTGGTATTTGCGTGGGATCACGCCAAACATATTTTTGTTGAATCCCGTATCGACGAGAATGGTTCAAAAATTTATGCGTTGTCGGGAGTGTTGTTTTTTGGTTCAGTACATAATTTTAAAAATTTATTCGACGTGAATAATGATCCTGAGGATGTGGTGATAGACTTTGCGAGGTCGCGGGTTGCTGATCATTCGGCGATTGAGGCAATTGATGCGCTGGCAGAAAAATATGTAAAAGCAGGCAAAAAGTTGCATTTAAAGCATTTAAGCCCGGAATGTAAGGATTTGCTTGAAAAAGCCGGTGATCTCGTTGAAATTAATGTGCTCGAAGATCCCACGTATAAAGTCGCAGATGATAAGCTTGCATAATGGATGAAAATATCGAAGATCAGCTGGTAACGATTAGAGATTTTGTACGTTACGGGATAAGCCTGTTTCAGCAAAATGCATTATATTTTGGCCATGGCACGGATAACGCGTTAGACGAAGTTTCCTTTCTTATTTTATTTTCCCTCCATTTACCGCACGATATGCCGGGCCACTTCATGGATTCTCGTCTGCTGGATAGCGAAAAACAACATATTTTGGAAATGTTTCGCCTGCGTGTCGATAAGCGTATTCCTGCGCCATATATAACCAATGAGGCCTGGTTTGCCGGCTTATCTTTTTTTGTCGATGAGCGTGTATTAGTGCCACGTTCGCCAATAGCAGAATTAATAAATAATAAGTTTCAGCCCTGGCTTGATATTGACAATGTAGAAAATATTTTAGACCTATGTACCGGCAGTGCGTGCATTGCAATAGCGTGTGCTTATCAGTTTCCGGGCGTTGAGGTTGATGCACTTGATGTTTCTAAGGATGCCTTAGACGTTGCCAGAATTAATATCGAAGAACACAATATGCAAAACCAGGTGCATCTCGTTGAATCCAATTTATTTGCAGCACTCGGCGGGAAAAAATATGATTTAATCGTCAGTAACCCCCCCTATGTCGATGAACAAGAATTATCGGTTATGCCGCAAGAGTTTCATCATGAACCTGAGATAGGTTTAGGTTCTGGCGGTGATGGACTGGATATTACTCGGCAGATTTTACAGCAAGCGACTCATTATTTAACAGATAACGGCGTGCTTATTGTGGAAGTAGGGGTAAGCGATGAATCGCTAATTGAGCAATTTCCAAATGCACCCTTTACTTGGCTGGACTTTGAGCATGGCGGTACAGGTGTTTTTTTATTGCATAAATCAGATTTAGATACTTTTTTTAAGCCACTTATTTGATTTTATCAATTCCCTTCCGTTTTTACTTCTGGGTTACCGTTCTAACTCACGATTCTGGGTTATAATGAATAAATTTGTAACTTAATATGCATTGATAGAGAGCTATGTCAGGAAATTCATTTGGAAAGTTATTTACCGTAACCACCTTTGGGGAAAGTCATGGCCCTGCACTTGGGGGGATTATTGATGGCTGTCCTCCTGGTTTACCCTTGTCAGAAGAGGATCTCCAGCGTGATTTGAACCGTCGTAAACCGGGAACTTCACGTCATACTACACAACGGCGAGAAGCAGATCAGGTTAAGATTTTGTCCGGTGTATTTGAAGGGAAAACAACTGGCACCCCGATTGGATTATTGATAGAAAACACCGATCAGCGATCAAAAGATTATACCGATATTATGCATACCTTTCGTCCTGGTCATGCGGACTATAGCTATCAGCAAAAATACGGTGTGCGAGATTATCGTGGAGGAGGCCGTTCTTCTGCGCGAGAGACGGCAATACGAGTCGCTGCGGGAGGTATTGCAAAGCTTTATTTGCAGCAGGTGTTAGGTATCGAAATAAAGGGCTATTTGTCTCAGCTTGGCCCGATTAAACCTCGTGAATTTAACTGGGCTGATGTGGCAGAGAATGTTTTCTTTTTTCCTAACTTAGCGCAAGTTGACGAGCTTGAAAGTTACATGGATGCGTTACGTAAAGAGGGTAATTCCATCGGCGCACGTATTAATGTCGTTGCAAGTGGATTGCCGCCGGGTTTGGGCGAGCCTATTTTTGACCGTTTAGATGCTGATATTGCACATGCACTGATGAGTATAAATGCCGTGAAAGGGGTGGAAATTGGTGCAGGGTTTGGTTGTGTAGAACAGAAAGGAACCGAACATCGAGATGAAATAAGCCCCGAAGGATTTTTAAGTAATAATGCGGGAGGAATACTAGGCGGTATTTCTACCGGACAAGATATTGTCGCGAGCATTGCGCTGAAGGCAACATCAAGTCTGCGTTTGCCTGGGAAAAGTATCGATAACAAGGGTCAGGCGGTTGATGTAGTCACTAAAGGTCGTCATGATCCCTGTGTGGGTATACGAGCTACACCTATTGCCGAGGCGATGTTAGCGATAGTGCTTATGGATCACTTTTTACGCCAGCGTGGGCAAAACCAAGCCGTCGTTTCTACGACGCCGGTTGTCCCGGCATCTCCTATTATCGACCGACCTTAATGATGGAATCAACAGTGACGCCACCGTATTGGCGTCTCTCTGGTTTTTACCTTTTCTATTTTGCCAGTCTTGGCACCTTGTTGCCTTTTATGGGCTTATATTTACAAACCCTCGATTTTACGCTGTCTGAAATTGGCGAAGTAATGGCCTTGATCATGGGTACAAAAATAATAGCGCCAAACATCTGGGGATGGATTGCGGATAAGACGGGCCGTAGTATGGTTATTGTTAAAATCGCTTCATTATTATCGCTGCTGGCTTTTATTGGTGTTTTTTTTGGAAACTCTTACGCATGGATAATGACGGTGATGTTTGTTTTTAGTTTTTTTTGGAATGCTAATTTACCTCAGTTTGAGGTGACTACCTTAAATCACCTTGGTAACGACACTCATAAATATAGTAGGATCAGACTTTGGGGATCTATAGGTTTTATTATCGCAGTGGTTACGCTTGGTCGTGTATTTGAAATATACGGTGCAGAAAGCTTTCCCTATATTGTGTTTGCCCTGCTTGGTTCGATATGGCTAAGCAGCTTGTTTATTCCTGAAGCTAAAAAACGGCGGGTGTTGACGAGCACGGATTCTTTTTTCAGCGTGGTATGCAAGCCGGGAGTCATCGCATTATTCTTAGTTTTCTTTTTGCTGCAAGCCAGTCATGGCCCTTATTATGTTTTTTTTACCATTTATCTTGAGAGTAATGGCTATACTCGAAGTGCTATTGGGTTCTATTGGGCCTTAGGTGTTTTGGCAGAAATTATTGTGTTTATGCTGATGGTAAAGTGGTTGCCGCGCTTTGGCGCAAGAAACCTTATGCTTTGGGTGGCATTCTTGACGGCATTGCGATGGGTTTTGTTAGCCTCTTTTGTCGATAGCCACCTTATTATTTTTTTCTCTCAATTATTACATGCCGCTAGCTTTGGTGTTTTTCATGCGGTGGCGATTAATCTTATTCATCAACATTTCTCTGGGAAACTGCAAGGTCGAGGTCAGGCGATATATTCGAGTCTGAGCTTTGGCGCAGGGGGCGCGGTTGGTGCTTTATATGCTGGATACCTGTGGGCAAGCTACGGTGCAAGTGTCAGCTATTATTTTGCAGCTGTTTTATGCTTGTTGGCAGCTGTTGTTATTATAATTGCTTGGGAGCGAATGACTGCCCAATCTGATAAAATCGCTGGCGAACTCAGAAAGTAATAGAGAAAAATAAAATGTCACTATCAGAAGAACAAACACGTATAGTTTGTGGAAAATTTGTAGAAAAAACATGTAAGCAAGACAAAATCTGGGGTTTAGAATCAAAAGATGGCTGGGCAATTTCTCTTTCACCAGACGATGAAGAAATTCAAGTCATACCCTTTTGGTCTGCTGAAAATAGGGCGTGGAAATATTGTATTGACGAATGGTCAGATTATAAACCCGCCGCCATTGATCGCGGAGAGTTCATCTTTGATTGGCTTAATGGAATGGCGAATGATGAGGTGATGGTGGGTTTAGATTGGTCTGACGATGCTGATGAGTTAGAAGTTGATCCCACTTTATTAGCGGAAGTTTTTGCAGCGTATACTGATTAATCTAAGATATGCTCTAAGAATGTATTAAAAATAAAGTTCAAACAATTACTTCCCTTCGGCTATTTTTATTTGCCGCCCAACTTCATTTTCTAAGTCCTGAAGTTTTTTTCTTAATGCTAGATTCCTATTTTGATATTGGAAAATTAATCGATTAGTTTGGTGGATTTCTCTATTTAGTTGTTCTATGGTCTCTTTTTCAGAAAAATCTTTCGAGTTAAAACTCGAATTGTCTACTGGCTTTAGGTTAATTTTTAGGTAAAAACCTGTCTTAAGTTTGTTGTTGACAGAGAAAGCATGTGGGTTGTTTTTTACAAGTTGCGATTTAATCTCGTACAGGCTTCGTTGAGTGGCTTTTTTAAATTCAGCAACGATGTCTTTTAGTTCATCGTTTTCAGTGGTTGGGCCATAGACAAATTGATTTTCTTTTATGTACATAAGCTGGGTCGGTATAGTCTGGTAAATTTGATTGTCGGGATTTTGATTTTCGGTTTTTGTCGGTGCGTGTTTTGAATGCCGACGAATTAACATGTCAAATGTTTGCAGTTTTTTTCCTTTCTGCCATTCAATATTTAATATAAAGCTTAACATCAGGTCTCTAATTTTTTGCGTAGACCGGATGACGATATAGGGTTGATGGTTGACGATTTGAATATAAAGTTTGAGTGTTTTGTAGACGGGGTTCCAGTCGAGTTTTTGTGATTTATAATATTGCTTGTTTTGTAATGAAACACTGAGTGATGCGAGCTCACTTTCAGAAGCATTATTTAACGGAATTTGCGCATGTAGTGGTTCAGAAAAATGCGATAATAGTTTAATTTCACCGATGATTATTGCATGAACGGTAGTGGAGTGGGTCGAAATTAATGCAAGCAACATAGTTGCAATGACAAACAGTGGTTTCATAAAGAAGTTTATAGCACACAAAGTCTCCTAGGGAGAATACCCAGGGATATTGTTTAAATCTATATCATCAATTTGATCGGCATGGAGAAATTTTTTGGCGTATGAGAGATATACTTTTTCACGCACAAAAATATCAAATAAATCAGGGTCAATATGCTTATCGAGCTTCATTTTTCCCAGTATAGTCAACGCGACAGATAATGACATGGCTTTTTTATAAGGTCGATCAGCCGCAGTGAGTGCTTCGAATATATCGGCGATACACATTAGGCGTGTTTGAATTGACATTTGATCACCCGTTAAGCCATTAGGATATCCTTTTCCATCCATTCTTTCATGATGTCCTCCTGCAATTTCAGGCACATTTTTAAGATGTTTTGGAAAGGGTAGTGAGTGCAACATTTTTTGAGTCATTACGATGTGGTCGTTGATGATTTTTCTTTCTTCGAATGTCAGGGTTCCTCTGGGTACACAGAGATTGTAGATTTCATTTTCTGTTAATAGCTTATCCGAGTGTTTTAATAAGTTTTTATGGGTAAATTTTCCAATATTAAGCACTCTTTGCTTATCCTCTTCTGTCATAAATTCACTTCCGATGTTTGCTTTGCTGAGAAACTCGAGATCGCTATCCAGTTTATTAATCAGCGTTTCATATTCCTGATCCGTATTTGTTAGCTTATGATTTGTTGCCGTGGCGCTAGTTGAGGAAGATGCGAGTTTTGTTTCGAGTAAATGAATTTTTGCATTTTTTTTCATGATATCAAACCGGGCTTTGATGAGTTCAATGCGATCAAATATTGTTTCTAGCTTAGTTGCTTTATCAACCACATGAACGGGTGTGGTGATTTTTCCGCAGTCATGCAGAAGTGACGCAATTTTAAGTTCGTATAATTCAATATCTGATAAGGTTTTATCGGCTAGTACGCCGGTGTTGGTATTATTGATAGCGTGCGCTATTGCAGTGGCTATTTCGGGTACACGACGACAATGCCCCCCTGTATAGGGTGATTTAGCATCAATTGCGGTAGCGATAACTTCGATAAATCGTTCTAAGAGATTGCGTAATTCCTCAATGAGTGACTGATTGG
>Ga0256830_1001619_pt1 | contig 15673 bp, 15 predicted proteins | sample 128326metaG_FD_190537 | JGI IMG/M metagenome (GOLD analysis project Ga0256830, IMG submission 190537) | Hydrothermal vent microbial communities from Lau Basin, Pacific Ocean - 128-326 | ecosystem: Environmental > Aquatic > Marine > Hydrothermal vents | place: Pacific Ocean: Lau Basin | collected... | reverse complement strand
GGAATTTTCTCAACAACATAACCTGTCTGCATACCTTTTTTATCGAAAAAGAAAATGTGAAGATCTAAATCAAGGTTAGCGTCAGGAAAAACCTGGCCATAAAAATTAAAAAAACAAAGAGTCGTCTCAAGCTTCTCATTCGATGGGCAATATTGGGTAGCCAGCTCATAATCTGAATAATTTTTTAACGCATCTTTCAGCAACACATTCGTCTCCTACCTACCAATGATATTAGTATGCGCTGGTCTAGAATGATCTATTGCCATCAACTCTCCCCTACCATCCCTAAACACATGAAAGGATGCAAGCGAAAAACCCTTTACTGTCGCAACAGTACAACCAGAACCAGACGATTCAGCTAAAAATTCTTCCGCCTCAGGAAAAACATCCAAGAGCGCTTGTTCTCGTGCACCAAGCGGCTGGATTGCACCAAATCCGCTTTCCAGATATTCGTCCGGACTGCGATAAAGTCTAATAGTAGGGTTAACTACCTTTTTATATGATGACGATGACGAATGGTTAACAAGCAAAATACTTGATCTGACATCGCGCCGCAACATTACTGTTGGATTGACACCTGTAAAACCAAAATGGCCTGCTGCTCCTTCATTCAGAACTCTTGAGAACAGCCCTGTTCTGAACCCCGATATTTTTTTATCGTTAATGTATTTTATAGTGATACTGCCGGGCGAGGACATGCACGTATCATTTCTTCCACGACTTGCCACAACAACAATGAGGTTATCGGCCTCCAAAACCTCTTCCAACCCACTTTGCCTAGCAACATCATTTATATTAACTCTAAAATAATCACCTTCTCTATATCTCCCCTCTAACTTCCATTGATAGAGATACTCGCCTTCCCTGCTTAGCAATATGCAACGATACCTTATAGCACTTCGAAAAATCATGTTTCTGTAGTGCCTCAACATTGTACGAAACGAATTCCGTTTCTTATATAGATTATAAATAGGATAAGAAAGAGAATAAAAAATCCCTCCTCGACTCCTATTAAGCGAGCTATTTACCGAAAAATCTATGATATTATCGCAACCACGAAAGGTAGGCAGAATAACTCTCGGCTCCCAACTCCTCCATAATTTTTCCATACTTTTTTCCTATTTAGTGAGTTTCACAATGTAAGCAGATGAACCTAATCTGGAATGACGTAAAAAGATGTTAGCTACAAGCACGCCCACGCCCTATCAACACTTCACACTCTCCGTTCGGGGCATGGCCTGGCAAACACATGTTAAGATCTTCGCAATTGCTATAAAACGTACTTTTTCTGTCAAGAACCACACCATTATAAGCTGAAAGCATCTTCCAAAACTCTATCGGATCCCCACCCGTCTGCTCTATCGCCTGTGGGGAATACTCTATCAACACTCGCCACCAATCTACTTTTCGAAGTAGCTTCTTAAGTCCATTAAATGCTGCTTGATCATGACCTTCCACATCAATTTTTATAACTACCGACCTAGGCACTGCCTGACAATCTTCTAAAATGAATGTATCGATTCGCACTGCATGTACCTTCTCTACGTGGACATGCCCTCCCCTTATGCACACTTCCTTTTCATAGTTTGGAACATTAGCGGAAACAGAACCAGATCCGCTAGAATCAGGATTGAAATACAGCTGCAACTTACCATCTCTGTCAGACGCAGCAAAATTTTTTACTATAATATTATTGAATTTATTAAAACTCTCATCAAGGCACTGTGCAATCAATGGGTTTGCTTCGATCGCATAAATTTTCTTTCCTGTTAACGCCACTGATGCTGTAAACTCCCCATAATTTGCACCAATATCTATCACAATATCTGGATTCAAGGCCACAAGGTCGCGCCATACTCTGATTTTGTCTTTCTGAGTACCTCGTTGCTTACTTATAATATACGAGCGATAATCATCTGTTCTTACAACTATCCTGACATCTTGACCATAGACTGGGAGCCAAATTTTCTCTCCTGAAAATATTCGCTGGAAAAACCTCCACCAGCGATACTTCAGATAAACTAAAAAACGATATAATTTAGCTACTCGTTTCCTTATCCATACCGCACGATCGACTGGCCATACCCTCTTCAATAAACTGATCACCTCAAATACCTTAGACTATCTGAAAATCCGCGTAATATTTTTGACGTACCTTTTCTGTTCCTCTGTATAAACAAAATAATATAGTGATAACCAATAAATACTACACCACCCAAGCAAGCCGATGACCAAATAATATACACTTCTCTGGTCGATTAAAATAGAAACTAAAATATACCATGCAAGTGGAAATAATCCTGCGATGAGTACCCGAAAAATCGTCGCAAGATAGAACATACTATTCAATAAATATTCTTTCGTAATGACCCTAATCTGAAGTGGTACAACAACAATAAGCGCAGAAATTATGCCCAAAATAAATGCCTGAAATCCCAAAAACTTCTGAGCAGTGAGTGAAATGAGCATGAATAATAACAATTGTATCCAACTAAGATAATTCAACTTTCTAAGCGCACTTTTTCTTGCAACCAACATCGAAGTACCAATACCAACAATACTAACTAGCCCAGGCCACATAAAAAACAACGCCAACCAAACTCCCTGGCTTGCGTACTGTTCGCCCACCCAAATTCGAAGAATTGGCTCAGAAAACAACATCATACCCATCATAAACGGAAATGATATAGACAAAGTAAAAATAGTACCATGTTCAAGCACAAATACCATGTTTTTTTTGTCTTTTTTTGCCTCCAAAACAGCCGATGCTGGTAAAATCGCGGAATTAATCAAACCAAATATCATCTTGACAAAACGGGGTAATCTCAACAACACATCATAGACTCCCACAGCATAAGACCCAAATAATAACCCAATCAATATATGAGCAACATTATTGAATATTGCTGAAACACTTTTACCCTGAAATATCGTAAATGCATGTCCCATCATTTTTCTCGTAACTTCGCCCACACCAAAATATTTCATTCTGAGAACAGAGGCACCACATATAACATACCCAAGAAAAAATACTGATCGCAAGGCGGCGGTAACCAAATATGCATACGCGATATAAAGATAAGCATATTTATAGGCTATCAAATATACAACTAACAAAGTGAATACCAGCATGCTTATTATTTCCGCTAACCTGACAAGATAAAATTTCTCCAGCCCTTTAACTGCCGACTCACAGATTAAGCCTGGAAATAAAATAAGCAATGCGATTGCATAACTACGTATGAGCCACTGAAACTGTTCCGCCTTATCGAGTTCAACAGAAAACCACCGTACCATCTCACCAGAAAAAACAAAAATAACCCCCGAAACAAGGCCTGCGACAGCAAAAACAATCAAAATTGCTGTCATCATGATACGGGACATATCCTCATCACTGCCTTCAGCATGACTACTCGCAATATATCGTGTAACGGCCTCTGCTAGCCCTAAATCAAACAATCCTACAATTCCAGTCGGTAATAATATACGCACCAATACGATCAACCCATACTCTGCTGGCCCATAGGCAGCTACAATAAAGGATATAACCAACAGGTTAATCAAGCTGACCAAGCCGAACGCACCAATATTGATAATCGTATTCTTGACTAATGTTTTCATATAGAAAATACTACTTGAAAATAGATAAAAACACATTGCACATCAAATAACTAAATGTAACAATACGTGTTTATCTGAAGTATTTTGCCTGATCATGGATAGGAATCTTGCTCGCCCCAGCTTCGCTTTTTCCACCAAAGGTGAAACATTGCAGCGCCTATCGAAGCTCCTCGACGATTCTTGCTTTCCTCGTCAAATACTTTTCACTGCAAAAAAGTGGGCCCAAGCCCAAGAAAAAATAATCCATACAATAATTACTGATTTTCACCATAATACTCTTGCTGTTAGATCAAGCGCAATCGGTGAAGACGGCCATGAGCACTCAATGGCAGGCGCATTCACCAGCTTGATCAATATATCGCCAAATCGTGAGGCTGTGTGCCGTGCTGTAGATCAAGTAATTCGAAGTTACGGTAACAACAGCCCAGACAACCAAGTGCTGATACAACCCATGATACAGAACGTAGCTGTCTCTGGTGTTGTACTAACAAGAGACCTGGATTCTGGAAGCCCCTATTATGTCATCAACTACGATGACTTTTCCGGCCGCACAGACTCGGTCACAGCTGGCAAGGAAAGCAAATGTATGCTAGTCCACCATTCCAGCATAACATCAATAAAATCTCAAAGATTCCTCAGCCTAATTTCTATCGTAAAACAAATTGAATACCATACAAATACTACAGAACTCGATATAGAATTCTGCATTACAAGCGAAAATAAAATTTATATTTTGCAGGTGCGGCCGCTTGCCGCAAAAAAACGTTGGATCACAATAAATGATAATATTTTTGATGATGAGCTAAATAAAATTTATCGAGAGATAGAACCTTTATTTGGTAACGATTTGTCGTTATCTGGCCATACCACTATTTTTAGCGAAATGGCAGATTGGAACCCGGCAGAAATGATTGGCAACTCACCGCGTCCACTGGCATTGTCGCTGTATAAATATCTGATTACGGATGGTATCTGGTCCACCTCTCGGGCACGAATGGGGTACAATGACATTGGTATTACTCCTTTATTGATAGACTTTTCGGGCAAGCCCTATATAGATGTACGAAAAAGCCTTAACTCGTTGCTACCGCCCGGCCTCAACCCGGACTTCTATAATGACCTGATTGATTTCCAGTTACGCAAGTTACAAGAACGAACTGACCTGCATGATAAAATTGAATTTGAAATCGCAATTACCTGCTGTGATTTCCTTATTGACAAAAAAATAAAGGAACTGCAATATGCAGGTTTCCATAAGCGACACCTGAACGATTTTCAACAAAAATTGTCAGCAATTACCCAATCATGCCTGAAAACAAATCTAAACTCCATATATGCTCAGATCAGTGAGCTAAAAAAAGGCCGCACACTCCTGACTAACGCCTCCGCACTAGATGCCATCAAAACACTGCTGACAGACTGTAAGAAATCGGGAACGTTTCCTTTTTCTCAACTAGCACGGCATGCTTTCATTGGAGTCTCTTTCCTTAAATCAGCTATCGAATTGGGCATACTGACCAAAGATGATTTCAACAAATTTCTAGGCGGAATCAAGACTGTTGCTACTGATATTATTGAATCAATCTACAAATTAGACCGCAATGAAATTTCACAATATGAGTTCATGAAAAAATTTGGTCACCTAAGACCAGGAACTTATGATATAACCTCCTATCGTTACGATGAAAAACCCGAGCTATATTTCGGCCACAGCAACGATATAAAAAAAAGGAATAGCAGCTTCTCTTTTACCCCGGTACAAAAAAAAGATATTGGGCGGCTCCTTAACCTCCAAGGTCTAGAAATTTCTGCTGACGAACTAATACACTACATCACACACGCGGTTACCCTCAGAGAATTGGCTAAGTTTGAATTTACTCACAATATAAGTGATGCACTAGTCCTTATTGAACAATGGGGGAGCATGAATGGCATCAGCCGAGACGATACGTCATTCCTGGATATTAAAACCTTGCTTGATGAAACTCTGGTTATCAACTACAAAGACCAGGTAGCTGCCGCCAAACAACAATATGAGATCACGAAAGCGATTCGCTTACCTCATCTAATCTCGGAACCAGACGATATATTCGTAGTACGACTTCCACTGGCACGCCCAACATTTATTACTAACCGTTCAGTGACTTCAAGTGCCGTTCAACTATCGATCAACACAAAAGTAGACATCAATAATAAGCTAGTATTAATAGAAAGTGCAGACCCAGGCTTCGACTGGATATTCTCACACAAACTAAACGGTCTTATTACCAAATACGGTGGAGCAAATTCGCACATGGCAATTCGCTGCGCTGAATTCGGCCTACCTGCGGCGATTGGCTGTGGTGAGCGAATATATGAAACTCTGACATCAGCCAATCTGATCAAACTGGATTGTGCCGCTAACCAAGTAGAAAGAATCTGTTGATTGTGCATATTGGCATCACAATGCGTGTCACTTACGCTGAGCACTATATTGAAGAAAGAGATGCAATCAGTCACGATTGGATAAACTGGATTCTTGACCGCAAGGTTACTCCTGTTCTGATACCTAATAGGCTAGTCGATATTCCTGGATATCTTGATAAATATGAATTTGCTCTCATCATTCTATCGAATGGAAACGATATAATACATTCACAAATTGATAGTGACTACTCAGAGCTCAGAAACCAGTGTGAATATTCTGTGCTTTCCTACTCCATAGAACATCAGATTCCAGTTTTAGGGGTATGTCGGGGCATGCAGCTCATTAATGCGTTCTTTAACGGTTCATTGTGCCAAAGCCTTCACTGCAGGACGAAGGTTCACCATAGTTCAGGCAAACACGATATTATATTACATGAACCGCTATCTACGCAATACGGAAAAAAGACTCTTACGACAAATTCATACCACAATCACGGAATTTTCCAAAAAAACCTTGCAAAACAAACAAAAGCTCTAGCCAGCTCACGCGCAGACCAATTAGTCGAATGCCTTGGACATGAAGAATTTCCCATACTAGGCATACAATGGCATCCGGAAAGGCAAGGTGCCCCAACCGATTTCGACAACTGGATTGTCAATTCGCTGATTGAGAAGAAAAACTTCTGGAGTAAAATATGAAGGCGATAATTGTTGCAGCTGGCCGAGGGTCCAGGATGGGGCATCTCACTAAAGATAAACCAAAATGCTTTCTAGAATTCCAAGGGAAAAAGCTTATTGACTGGCAAATCGAGTCCCTGCTCCATAATCACATCACCAACATTTCGCTAGTGCGTGGCTACAAAGAAGAAGCCTTTAACGACCTACCATACTCTATAAATTACTACACAAACCCGGACTGGGAAACCACAAACATGGTGTACAGCCTCATGTGCGCATCAGAACAATTTGAACCAGGAGAAGATATCCTGGTTTCCTATGGCGATATTATTTACCAACCAGACATTATACAAACTATCTTGGCGTGTAAAGGTAATATTGTAATCTCCGTTGATCGAAACTGGCAAAAACTATGGAAACTGCGTAGTAGCAATCCACTTGAAGATGCCGAAAGCCTGGTGTTATCTGATGATCATCATGTATTGAATATCGGGCAGAAAGTTAGCAAAATCGATGAAATTGAAGCCCAATACATGGGACTGATTCTACTGCGAGGAAACAGCGCAAAGGAGATTCAAAACTTTTACCGCACCGCTTCAGATGGAATGGACTGGCTTGCAGGACGTCCACTTAAGCAAGCTTACATGACAGACCTGCTTACTGGCCTAATCAGTGAAGAAATACAAGTAAAGGCTGCTATTGTACACGGCGGATGGCTAGAATTCGATACAGTTGACGACTTAAATACATATAATACTCAGCTACAGGCAACTTCAGAACTTTTCTTTCGCAAAGGTTGTACACCATGATCATATGGTTGATCGGAATGTCCGGCTCAGGAAAAACAACGCTAGGCGAACTCCTGGTTAAAAAACTTCGTAGTCAGTACAACAACATCGTTTTTCTGGATGGCGATATTATGCGAAAACTATGGGGGGATTCTCCTGGCCATGACATCGCGGGACGACATATTAATGCCCAACGCATTTCACACCTCTGCAAGTTTCTCGACACACAAAATATCCATGTCGTCGCTGCTGTGCTTTCTATTTTCCCAGAATGGCAACGCTGGAATAGAGAACACTTTTCATCGTATTTTGAGATATTTCTGGACATCGGCATGGACACACTCAAAAAGCGAGATACAAAAAATCTATACAAACAAGCAGAAAAAGGGTTGTTATGTAATGTCGTTGGCATTGATATAAAATTTCCTACCCCGGAAAATCCCGATATGATTGTGACAGAAGAGATGCAAAAGAATTCTCCTGAACTGGTCGTCAACTATATCATGGAGCAACTTCCAAAAAACCTAGAGCAAAAAGAGTAACCAGAATGTACCAATTCAACAACAGAGACTTATTAGAAAACCCAGAAAAATACCATTACGCCCACTGCAACGCACCAGACTTTCCTACCCAATGGCGACAAAGCAGAAAAAAATGGCGAGAGACATTACTCATCGCTGAACTAAGTGATAAAGAAAACAATTTTTCTCTCACGACAACAGTCGGTGAAATTGATACTTTTTTTGAACTTAACAGAATACTCGCCACATTAAACAGCAATCCAGCCTCACTACATAAATTGCTTTTTTTTCTGAAAAAATTCGAGGTATCAAAAAGACTATATGGATACTATAGTAAAGATAAAAAAGCTATCACACGATCACATTATAGAAACTTAGACATCTATTTGCTGTTTGGCCGGTGTTTAGTCTTAGGGTACGAAGCAACCAATAACCTGCAATTTCTGTCAACATTCCTGAAACTAATGGATACATTGACCAGTATAAACCCCGAAGCTTATACTACCAACCAAGCTAATGAGATATTTCAGCTGCTGGATATTGAATTAAAAATTATGACACCCCTGCTGGAAAATGATGACCACTCTGTCTGATACTATATTTTTGTGCGCACCAACATTCCGCTCCAGAGCTTATGCTCAAGCGATGGCAGCGGAAACTATTATGCCGGATAAAATTATTCTTCTTCCGGGCAAAGAACCAACTTCAGATATTCAGCAGATGCTTTCCCTATCGATCGAAAAGCACAAAAATATAACTTTCAACCCAAGTATTCCCGCACGTAGCATATTCTCGAACACTGACCTAATCAAAGCGCCAACCGCAGATGTCAACTCAGAGCAATTTATCAATTTCCTTTCAGAGTTCAACCATACTGTGGTAATTTACTCTGGCATCGGGGGCACCATTCTACGCCAGCCACTGCTTAGTATCGGAAAAAAATTTTTGCATGTTCATGGAGGCTATGCGCCAAATTACCGCGGTAGCACAGCATTCTATTACAGCCTACTCAAAGAAGGTACGCTAGCTGCGACTGCTTTGTGGTTGGAGTGTGAAATAGATGCTGGCCCGATACTTGGAAGAAAAAAATATCTCGCAATAGATGGTATCGACATCGACACAATACTAGACCCATGTGTCAGAGCATCCCTCTTGTTGGACATCATGAAAATTAGAAAAAAAACAGGCAGCTATCCTAAAGGCTTCAAGGACAACAGAAATGCGTTTACGTATTTTGTTATACACCCATTATTAAAGTACCGCGTGTTAAAACAACATAAATTACTACGACCCTAATTTTCATTTTGTGTCTCGTTTTACACTTAGCCTGCTTTGCAAACTTACAAGAGAATATATTATCTCCGCTGATGAAAAACATACATAAACAACAGCTGTCACGAACAGAAATATCGAAACCTGATCAAAACGCAACGCAGCTAAAAATAGAATCGGAAGAAATGGACCTACATTCTGATAAAGAAAAAAAATATTATAAATAACCCCCTTTCTCTCCGGAGGGCTATCATCTTGCCGGGAACTCTCACTTGCCCTATTAGATTTTAATGTTGCAATCTCACCTAACGCATAAATAACTCTAGCGCGAAAATACGATAGCGTCAGCATTGATAACGTAACACTGCATCCTAACAACAACTCAACTACAGGAGAAAATTTATTACTACCGGAAGCAATATTGCCCAATGCTATCGAAATAAAGATATAATACACCAATGTATCGACAAGACCGTCCGCCACCTTACCAAAGTAACTCCGTTGCTGTTTGTAACGGGCTATATTTCCATCAATACAATCTGTTATGAATAAAAGCAGATAAATCACTGCGCCAATTAATGTCAGTGTATCTACTCCAACAACCAACAAAAACATCGCTACCAACAATAACAGGAAATTCATGAGCGTGCCTTGGTTGGCACTCATTCCAAGTCTAAGAAATGGGATAGTCAAAAAAAAGGAAACAGGCCTGTACAAATACCTCACCAACAATAAGTCTCTCCGTTTTTTTTCCTCATTGTAAGTATCACGTATACCGCGATACATATGCAAAATGGATACATTGTTATCTTTAGACGCCATCCACTCAAACTTCCATAAAATTTGATAAAATTTTTATTCCCTCTACACCACTTTTTTCCGGATGAAACTGCAGGCCCACAACATTGTCTTTTATAATCGCTGCCGCAATTCGTCTGCCATTATAGTAGCTGTCCGCTAGTCTATTCGACCCGATCAAAGGTTCTGCCGTATAGGAATGCACAAAATAACATGACGTTCCATAACGAATTCCTCTCAGTACACCTTCGGTAAATACCCCGACTTTATGATCCACAGACTGACAATTCGGAGGATAAATTTCAGTCCAGCCTATGTGAGGTATATTATGCCGCACTCCTGATGCTGACGTATTAGTGATGGCTTTTACTTTCCCTGCAATAATACCCAGTCCTTGATGAAAACCAAACTCTTCACTTTCATCCAATAATACCTGCATACCTACACAAATCCCCAAAAAGGGTCTCCCTGTCACTATGTACTCCATAATGGATGACTGTAAACCACGCTCTTTCAATTCTGCCATACAATCGCCAAACGCCCCTACCCCAGGCAGAACTAATCTGTCGATACTAGCAATATTCGACAACTTTTCGGTTACATTCACCTCTGCTCCACAATATTCAAGTGCCCTCTTGACACTTAAAAGATTACCCATACCATAATCCACTATTGTAACCTTCTTACTCATGACTGCTAGCTGTATTTTCTCTTACTGGTATACCGCGAAACATACACTCCCTTCTAACTTCATCTACCTTGGCACGATTGTAATGCAACAAATCCGCTATCGCCACTGCACTAACATTAGTTTGTACTACAGTTTCACAAATATCCTGTGGGCTGCCAACCCCCCCGCTAGCGATTACTGGAATATTAACTGCACAAGTAACCTGTTCAATTAGCCTGATATCCATCCCTTTACGAGTCCCTTCCCGATCCACCGAAGTCAACAATATTTCGCCAGCCCCTAATTCCTCCCCTTTTCTTGCCCATTCAATCACATCTAAACCAGTACGCTCGCGCCCATTGTCGGTATAGGCCTCCCAATGGCCATCGTTCTGCTGCTTTGCCTCAATTGACAATACCATACACTGAGAACCAAACCGTTCCGACATCTCTGTGATAAATTCAGGCCTCTTAACCGCCGCGGTATTGACTGCAATCTTGTCTGCGCCAGAGCGAAGCAGTTCCTTAGCGTCCTCTACAGAACGAACACCGCCCCCAATCGTCATCGGAACGAAAACATTACGTGTAGTATCTCTGACTATTTCGGTTAGATTATTCCTATCATAGAGACTGGCCACTATATCCATGTATATAATTTCATCAATTCCCTGACAATAATATCGATATGCATATTCGTTCGGATCGCCAATAACCCGCAACCCTTCCAAATGCACTCCCTTAATCAAGTTGGGTGCCTTGATATCAAGCCTTGCGATCAGTCTAACTTTTGACATGCTCGAAAATTCTCATACTGAAAAACACTACCATACAAGTAGTAAATTCCATATCACTCACATCATGAAAATAATGACTTCAATTGTCCGCTTAAGATAACAACATGCTTGGCTATATTAACTAAACTTCACAAAATCGAAATCAGTCAAAGAAAAATCTATGAACAAATCTGGCGATTTCCGTATTGAACGGCACCAAATACCTTTGCACTTCTTCTTAAACAAAAATAAAACACGATCGTACTGGAAAACATAATAAAAGGAAAAGACATAATAGCCGGCCCTACAAATAAAAGACTATAGGCTATAGTAAACCCAGTAGCCATATAAATCAGGAGCCCCGCAAACAAATAAAATCCACCCTTCGTCATCAACCAAATGCCGGCCAACAGAACCACAGCCATCACAACCGACAGGGCAACCACCCCTAAAAATCCATAGTCGTGAAAAGCAGCGCCCACCAACGTGACACCACCTCTACCATATACACGAACTACTGAAGCAGTATTAACTATTCCAAATCTACCTATCCAATTATGAATAAACCTAAAAAGAACTTTCCCTCCTCTCCTACCATCATGCAAAACTTGAGCAAAATTCCAAATGCCATGATTGAGGTATAAAGCTATATGTTGACACGACATGCATTTTATAACTTCTTCTTTAGAGCCGACGTCTGTTTTCAGTTTTATCGGAAGCTCATCCATGTAACCTTGCAAATACTGAACTGATTCTTTCTGGGTATCAGCTTTTTCTGTCGCGAACACAAAAACAATTACAGTCACCACTAGCGCTATCACAAACGGCAAAAAAATACGGCGCCGTTTATAGTGCCCACGAAAACAAGCTGCCAAAGATAGTATGTACCCGAGCAACATTAATAATAACCCTGATAGGATAGTGCTCTTCGAATACATACCAAATGCATATACTACCAGCATCATCATAAAAATTACAAGATATCGTGCTACAGAATAACCCAATTTAGAAGAATATTGGAAGATCAGAGACGAAAGAAATATCCCCGGAAAAATAAAAGATGACAGCAGATGTCCTGCAACACTACTTAACCTTACATACAGAGGATATTGAGAACGATCTCCATACATCCAAGCTTCTCTAAACTCAGAAAAAGAAGTGACATCAGCAATCGAATAGACATATGATTTTGCCACTATATGGAACACAAGCCCAACGCCAGCAATAGTTGCAAGATCCGTGAGAAAGGTACTCGTAGAAAGAGTTCGCAGAATAGGTGTAACATCAATAGATCGCTTATTGCGAGACATAACTACCACACCCAGCGCTAGCACAAAAAGAAAAATTCCATAGAACATGGAAAAATAGTAAAAAGCATCAACCGTATCATACCTTCCTTCCAGCACGCTATATCTAAGTGCAACGGTATGCACGACCAAAACCCCTACTATCAGGCTCAGAAACAGGATAAACATCCGAACTGGAAATCCGCAAAACCTGCAATCCTGAATCGTCCGAGTATCTTCAACTCCATAAGCATCCTTCGCGTTTGAAATTAGCTGCATAACACCGCCTCCTTCGGTAATATGTACAAGCATGACAACACTAGCTGCTTCTAACAAGGTAGCCTATGAAACAGAGTAGGCGTTGACTCTCTCACATGATGCGTTCCAGCGGGTTGTTGGTTCGAATACATCACCAATGGGTGTCAGGAAATTGAAAATACATCATGGTTCCTTGTATTGACGTTTCAACAAGCTCAGCGACCATCGGATGCCCAGCATACTTCGATGGCCTACTTTATCAACGCCGATTGCCACGAGAGTGGACACGTTTTTAATTTCACCCGCCCAGCTGTGTTTGAGCGCCGTACTATACAGATTTTTGTAAGCATACTCGCCTTCCATCGGTTGGCTTCGCCAAGTCTCACATATTTTACACATGGGTTGATTGAATTTACTGACCGTCCCGGCACTCGCGCAGATAGTCACAAGCTCAAGTTGCGGCGTTATCCCCTATACTTATCGCATTATTACCTATCGCATTATCTGTGGCATCCAAACTTCAGCCCTACACTTTGAGATCTCTCCTTTGCTGCCTACGGACTTTCAACAAGAAACCAACTAATTGTAGACCGAAGTGTGACAAATACCAAGGATGTGCATCCCCTAACACCATCTCTACATGATCCCGAAGAAACCACGTCTTTTAGTTTACGTGTTGTGCATAATTTTGAGATGTTTAAGCATCCATTTTATGATGCACCAAAAAGTAGCTCTAAATATCTACAGCAACTTCCATACAACCCAATACCGTCTATTTTTTGTTCATGCGCATCCTCTACATAAAATGTTCCACCATTACACTATACTCTCAACTCCTCATTACAGCGTAAGTTCAAGTTACGGTTAAAAAACCGGCGGTACTAGCTGTGTAAACCTACCAGGTTGTTCACAGCAGGCAACCTGCTGATAGGCAGCCGGTAGCCCAAAGCGGCATGTGGTCGGTGCCAGTTGTGTTGGTAGAGCCAGGCGAAGAGGTATTGACCACGCTGTTCCGAGGTTTCGTAGGCACGTGCATAGGCCCACTCGCGCAGCGCGGTCTGAATGAAGCGTTCCGCCTTGCCGTTGGTTCGGGGCGTGTAAGGCCGGGTACGGCGATGTGACAGGCCGAGACGGCGACACAGTTGCTGGAAGGCACGAGAGTAGTAGGCGCTGCCATTGTCGGTGAGGACACGCTGGAAGTGAATGCCGAGGCTGGCGTAATAGCGCACGGCTTTGAGCAGTGCACGGCAAGCGCTACGCGCGGTCTCATCGGGATGGATAGTGGCGAAGGCGATACGGCTGTGGTCATCGATGGCCACGTGGACATACTCCCAGCCGGAAACAGCCGAGACGCTTGATGTCCAGATACAGCATGCCGCCGGGGGCGCCGTGTTCGTAGCGGTTGTCCGGCTGGGGTAGATCAAGGTGGCTGAGGCGGTTCAAGCCAGCGGCCTTTACCAGGCGTGCCACGGTGCTAAGCCCGATGTTCAGTTCCTCGGCGATCTGGCGGTAGGTCTGACACTGCCGACGTCGGGCAGGCACCTGTTGTGTGGGCACAGGAGATGTGCGATGAGGGCAGTGCCTAGGGCGGGAGGGGCGGTTTTGCAGCCCCTTGAGTCCTTCCTCGCGAAAGCGCCGCAGCCACTTGTAGACAGTGCGAGAGCTGACTCCCATGGCTTGGCTTGGGCGACCTCGGCAAGGCGCAGGCCTTCTTCCAACACGCGTTTTACCAGTAGAACTCAACTATGGACGGTCAATCGGGCATTCTTATGGCTGTTCATTCGGACTCCTCGGGGTATTGCTTGGGTTTACACCGCCAATTCTCCGGGCAAACACCGAGTGAACAACCTACTGGAAAATCACAACTAGCCCACACTGCTCGCCACTCTCCTACTGCGACGAATGGATGAGAAATATCGGCTAGCACATCATTACTGTGCGATCATACAAAAACCTTCACCCCCTCCTCCGTCACCAAGCAATCCACCAGCGCCGCCGGGGTCACGTCGAATACCGGGTTCCAGGCCTGTGCCTGGTCGGCGGCGACGCGGCTGCCGTTGCAGCCTAACAGCTCGGTGGCCTCGCGGTCCTCGATCGGGATCTGCTGTCCGGTCGGGGTGTCCATATCGACCGTCGAGGTCGGGGCGACGACCATCACCTTGACCCCGTGATGCCTGGCATTGACAGCCAGTGAATAAGTACCGATCTTGTTGGCGACATCGCCATTGGCGGCGATCCGGTCGGAGCCGACGATCACCCAGTCGATTTTGCCCTGCTGCATCAGGTGTGCGGCCGCACCGTCGGCGATCAGGGTGACCGGGATTTTGTCCTTGATCAGCTCCCAGGCCGTCAACCGGCTGCCTTGCAGCCAGGGCCGGGTCTCGTCGGCGTAGACGGTCTCGATCCTGCCCTGCTCCCAGGCTGCGCGGATCACGCCCAGTGCGGTGCCATAGCCACCGGTTGCCAGCGCACCGGCATTGCAATGGGTCAGCACCGACGAGCCGGGCTCGATCAGCGCTGCACCGTGGCGGCCCATCTCGATGTTGTTGTCGATATCCTGCTGGTGGATATCCCTGGCCCGCGTGAGCAGCGCAGTGAGCAGG
>Ga0256830_1001618_pt1 | contig 15679 bp, 8 predicted proteins | sample 128326metaG_FD_190537 | JGI IMG/M metagenome (GOLD analysis project Ga0256830, IMG submission 190537) | Hydrothermal vent microbial communities from Lau Basin, Pacific Ocean - 128-326 | ecosystem: Environmental > Aquatic > Marine > Hydrothermal vents | place: Pacific Ocean: Lau Basin | collected... | reverse complement strand
CCGAGAGTTCGGCGAGCCACCACGCCGCGGCTTCGCCGAGCCGCTGCTCATCCATCCGTCGTACCGGCGAGACGTTCTTCCATTCCGCTCGCACGACCGACGGAGAAAAAACCGCCGAGAGAATCTTGGCATCGTGCATCTTCCCGTCGGGTAAGACCACCACCATGCGGAGACGCAGATCCAGCGAGTCGATCTCCTCGCCGTGCAGGGAGAGGATGCGAAGACCGAAGACCTCCCGCGTCAGCACCTCCCCTTCGACGGCACGCCGCGCGCCCTGCCGCCAAGCGTCTGCTGCGACCGCGCGGACGAAAATCACCGTACCCGCGGAAGCCGGCGCTGAGGCCGGATCCTCCGGCTCGACGTCGACGAGCCGATCGAGCCAGCGCCTGCGCAGAGAGCGCAGCGGCTCGAGATCGGCGAGCAGTCGAACCGAACGACCGTCGCGCTGCCGCAGCACCATTCCCGCCGATTCCAACTTGTCGAGGTGATGGCTCACCGCAGGTCGACTCAGGTCGAATTGAGCCGACAAGCGACCGATCTCGATTCGCGGGCGAGCCTTGACCCACTCGATCATCTGCCGGCGTCGGGGATCGACGACCGCTTCGAAGATGCTTTGCATGGCGAACCTCCCCCGGTGCCGCCGCGCCCGAGACGGGCGGGCGCGAACGAAAAATGCACCGGATGTGGAATAGTACCAGAGATATTACGCCGATTCCCATTGACATTTACGTTGCTATAACGACACAACGCTTGCCATTCAGGGCAATCGGAACAGGGCTCGGGCGTTTCGCGTCGTGGCTTCGGCCACCTCCTCGAAGCTCACGCCTTTGACCTCGGCGAGACGCTCGGCCGTGTGCACGATCAGCGCCGGCTCATTGAGCCGGCCTCTCCGCGGCACGGGAGCGAGCCAGGGAGCATCGGTTTCGATCAGGCATTGCTCGAGCGGAGTCCTTTCAGCCGCGGCGCGAATTCCCTCTGCCTTGGGATAGGTCAGATTGCCGGCGAAAGAGATCGCCCACCCCCAATCGACGAAGGGATGGATATCCTCCCGCTCGCCGCCGAAGCAGTGGATCACGCCCCGCAGTCCACGCGGGCCGAACGGCCGAAGTACCTCGCGAAGCCGAGGGAAGGCGTCGCGAACGTGGATGACGACCGGCAGGTCTTCCACGAGCGCCGCTTCGGCGTGGCGTTCGAGGGAATCGATCTGATCGGTGAGCGGCGCGCGATCCCAATAGAGGTCGATGCCGGTCTCGCCGACGGCCACGACGCGGCCGGAACGAATCATCTCGGCCACATCGTCCCATTCGTTCTCGCCGACCTCGCTCACGGAGTTCGGGTGGATCCCGGCGGCGGCGTGGAGGCCGTCGTGCCGGGCGGCGAAGTCTGCGACCTCCTTGGAAGACGCGGCATCGATGCCGATCAGGATGATCTCGGACACGCCGGCGTCGCGAGCCCGCACGAGCGCGGCCTCCGCCTGCTTGCCCAAGTCTCCGAAGGTGAGATGGCAGTGGGTGTCGATGAGGCCCGGGCGCATGACTCGCGGCTCAGAGATCGAACTTGATGCCTTGAGCCAACGGGATCTCGGCCGACCAGTTCACGGTATTCGTCTGGCGGCGCATGTAGATCTTCCAGGCATCCGAACCGGATTCCCGGCCGCCGCCCGTCTCCTTCTCGCCACCGAAAGCTCCGCCGATCTCGGCACCCGAGGTGCCGATGTTGACGTTGGCGATGCCGCAGTCGGAGCCCGTCGCCGAGAGAAAACGTTCGGCGTAGCGCATGTTCATGGTGAAGATCGAGGAGGAGAGACCCTGCGGTACATCGTTGTGCTTGGCGATGGCATCGTCGAGATCGCGCACGGGGATGAGATAGAGGATCGGCGCGAAGGTCTCTTCCTGCACCGTTTCGTAATGATTTTCTGCGCGCATGATTGCCGGCTTGACGAAATGTCCGCCGGCTGCACCGGGAACCTCGTGTCGCACGCCACCGCAAAGCAGCTCACCGCCCTGTTCTTCGATCTTTGCGATCGCCGCGAGCATGGTGTCGATCGCGCCTTCATCGATCAACGGTCCGCAAAGCGTGCCCTCGTCCATCGGATCCCCGATGGGAATCGTCTCATAGGCCGCAAGAAGGCGACGGCGCACCTCGTCGTAGAGGCTCTCGTGCACCAGGACGCGGCGGGTGCTGGTGCAGCGCTGGCCGGCGGTTCCCACCGCCCCGAAGACGATGGAGGGAATGGCGATTCCCAAGTCGGCGTCTTCCATCAACACCACGGCGTTGTTGCCGCCGAGTTCGAGAATGGTCCGGCCGAAGCGTTCGGCAACGGTGACTCCGACGCGGCGACCGATATGCGTCGATCCGGTGAAGGAGATCAGCGGGGCGCGCTTGTCCTCCAGCAACTTCTGGCCGACCTCGCGTCCGGAACCGATGCATAGCGTGGCTAGCGCTCCAAGGCCCTCCTCTTCGAGAACCGGACGGCAGGCGTTGACCAAGCCGATGGCGCAAAGCGGTGTGGAAGACGACGGCTTCCAGACGCAAGGATCGCCGCAGATCCAAGCCAGCATGGTGTTCCACGCCCAGACGGCCATCGGGAAATTGAAGGCGGTGATGATGCCGACCACGCCGAGCGGATGATACTGCTCGCGCATGGCGTGGGCGGGCCTCTCCGAATGCATGGACAAGCCGTAGAGCTGCCGCGACTGGCCGACGGCGAAATCGGCGATGTCGATCGCCTCCTGAACCTCGCCGAGGCCTTCTTGGAGAATCTTGCCGTTTTCGAGCGTGATCAGACGACCGAGTGCTTCCTTCTTTTCGCGGATGGCGTTTCCTGCCCGACGCACGATCTCGCCGCGCTGAGGCGCGGGCATCTGCCGCAAGCGCAGGAATGCGTCGTAGGCGGCCCTCATGCACTCTTCGTATTCCGCCGCACCGGCTTGGCGAACCGTGGCGATGACCTCACCGGTCGTCGGATTCTTCGACTCGAGGATTGCGCCCGAAGTCTCCAGCCATCGGCCGCAGTAGGCCCCTGAATTCGTTTTTTCGATACCGAGTTCTTTGAGAAAGTCCATGTCGTCCACCACCTCTACGACTTTGCCGTCGTGTTTGTCGTCGTGTTCGTCGCCGCGTCCACCATCGCCGTTCGTCGTCGAAAAGCCACCCGCGCGGGCTCTGCCGCGGCGCGAGAATTGTGACAGATCGCTCGGTTTTTCCCACCCTATCGCATTCTATCGCGCGCGATTTCGGGGGTTCCAAAGAAGCACCGTCCGGCGGCGGCGCTCGGAATCGGGCGCGTCGGGATCGATGATGACCGTGATCTCGTGCACACGGCTCCGCGCGGCCGGCAAGACTTCCACGTCGAAGGACAGCGTTCCCTTTCCATCGGCGGAGAGTGCGAGCAGGCCGTGGGAAACCTGCCCCGGGAGGTGCCCCTCGATGCGTAGGGCGCTATCCGGCACCCCGCTCGGCAGCAGGCTCTCGATGCGATAGGGGATCGCGCTCTCGCTCCCGCTGAAGCGTTCGACATCGACGAACAGGGTATGCGTTCGCCCCGGTTCGAAGATGAAGGATGCCTGCCGGGGCGTGATCGCCCATTGGGAATCGCCCCGGAAGATCGCCCGGCACTCCGCGGAGTTCCGCTCGTGCGCGTCAAAGATCGACACGCCCAGACACCCCGGGGAAGCGGACACCCAGCGCATCGGCCTCTCGACCGCGATTTCGACGGCCTCGCACCGTCCCGCCGCAAGGTGGAGAAGCGAGCGACGCGGCGCCATCTCCAGACCCTCCCCCCGCGGGCAGCCCGCGGCGTCCGAGACGACCCGGCCCGCCTCCAAGGAGACCTCGCGCACCGTTTCGCCTTCGTTGCAGACGACCAGGGCCAGCGTCTCGCTGCGCCTCGACTCGCTGAAGACGAGGGGGGAATTCGTGCGGCAGCTCAAGAGCGAGGCCGGCCGCCCCTCCGCGGCCAGGAGCCGGATCTGCGGCTCGCCAAGGGCTGCATCGTAGTAGGCCACGTCGTCGAGCGCGCCGAAAAACGCCGGCGCCTCCCGGCGCCCATCCACCGAATCGCCCCTTCCCAAGACCCATCGGCGACTTCCATCGAGATCTGCGTTCCGCTCTTCGGCAGGAAATACCCGCTCGGCCGCCTTGCGCCCATCGAGATAGATCGCCACGCGGCTTTCCTGCCGCCCGGTACGCGCAACCGTCAAGACGAGATGAGTCCAGCGTTCGACCGGTACGCGCGCATCGGCGCGCAAGATCTGAGATTCCTCCCCCCACATCACCCACACCGGATGAAGATCATCGAGAGCGAGGAGATATCTGCCCCGCGCACCCATGCGCTCGAAAACCAGCGGCATCTCCGCCGTCGTCGCTTCCTCCGGACGCAGCCAGAGCGAGATGCTGAAGTCGGAATGGCTTGCCGCCACACTTTCCGAGACGGGAAGCTCTATGCCGCTGTTCTCCGTGCCGTCGAAATGCGCGGCGAATCCCAAGCAGCCATGCCGTCTGCTCGTTCCCTTCCCGGCAAAGCCCAAAGCGCCGCCGACGGCATCGTCCACGGCGTCCGAGTGCGGACCATCGAAAGTCCAAAGGCAGCGCAAGCGATCCGGAGCGATGACCTCTAGACGGAGATTGTCGATCAGAATGCGACGTTTCCCATCCACCGGGGCGATGCGCAATTGCCGAGCCGAAGCATGAGCCGAGACGACCGTGAACACCACCTCGTGCCGCTGCCAACGATCCGCCATTCCGCCCACGGACAGCGCCGGCGCCGTTGCGCCCGGCCAAACGATCGGCTCGCCTCCCACGGAAAAGAGCAGAGCGGCCGGTGCCGCCCAATCGAATGCGTAGGTATCGAGCGAAAGAAGAACTTTGGCTCCGATCGGCAGATTGTCCCTGAGCAGGTAGGTCAGCGAAGCCGCTCCACCCTCGCCTAGCAGGAAGACTTCGGGCTTTTCTGCGGCCCATTCGTGCCGGCCGCTCGGGCCGGAATGCATCCATCCGATCGGCTCGCTGCCGAGAGTTCGTTCTTGCGACGGCGGCGGCTCGGCAATCCAAGAAACGATCCCGGCGGACGAAGCCGACGAAGACGAATCGACGAGGTCGTGCTGCATCAAGCGCTCGACGGCGGACGCGTCGAGCGCCGTCGCAAAGATCATCACCTCGTCGAGCGCGCCACGGAAGGGAGCGAAGCTCTCTCCCACGGAGGCCCGCATCGGATCGGAGGATCCGAGAAGCAGCGGCCCGGTGTTGGCAAGCGAGGCGCTCGGCAAATCTGCCGGCGTTGCGGAATACCTCCGGCCATCGACGAAAAACGCCACCGACGACCCGTCATCGCCGTGCAGGGCCCGACCGCGCCTCGCCGAGACGACGAGATGATGCCATTGCCCGTCGAGCAGCCATCCCGGCGCGAGACCTCTCGCCGAGACGACGGCCTCATCGACGCGATCTTCCGACTCCCGATCGCCCGCGAAGAACTGCAGCGCGGGCACCCCGTCGTTCAAGAAGAAGCGATAGCCGAAGAGACCTGCTCGGCCCGCCGGCGAGGCTCCGCGCTTGTCGACGAGGGTCGAAGACGCGGACTCGCCCTCCACACGCACCCAAAGAGCGATGGAGAATTGCCCCTGCGCCGCGCGTCCAAAATCCAGCGAACCGTCCGCCGGCCAAGGAAGTTCTGCGAGATCGTCGACACCGTCGAAGCTCAGAGCGAGCCCCTTCGCGCCCGCGACGGCATGCGGACCCGGCCGACTGATGCCTTCGCTGAGAATCAGGCGACGCTGGTCTACGGCATCGATCAAGGACAGTGCGGCATCACCGAAGTCCCAATGCGCCACCAAAGCATCTTGAAGACCTTCGCGTAGGCCCTCCCTGCTCGCCCCGTCGACCGGGCCGCAGAAGAGAAGGCCTAGGACCATGAAAGCTGAAACTCTGCTCTTCACTTTCCGGATGAGTGAAGGTCGTCCCGGATGAGCATGAAATCCTCGACGGGGCGCCCTCCAATCAAGTGCTCTTGAATGATACGTTCCATCCGTTCCACCGAGAGCGAGTGGTACCACACGCCCTCCGGATAGACGACCGCGATCGGACCCTTTCTGCATATCCTCAGACAATTCGCTTTCGTGCGGAAGACTCTGACGGCGGGAGCATCCGAAAGCACCTTCGCCGCCGACGCTGTCGATGGAGCCGTGGCCACGCCGAGTTCCTTGAGCCGACGTTTCAAGTGTTCCCAGACCTTCGCTCCTGCCCTAGCTTCGGCACATTTCGGCTTCGTCGGAGACGCGCACAAGATGATATGCCGGTCGAGCCGGCCGATGGAAAACGCCTTCGCTCTCGCGACGGCTTCACTTCGTTTGCTCTGGCCCATGCTTCGTCCGCTGCTATCGACTGCGCTCCATGGGATCATCGATCCCCGCGAGTCGCGCAATGGAGGATAGATGCTTCCTTGCGCGCCCGCTCGCGAGATTGCTGATATAAAAACGACGAAATCCGGTCTCGAGCAGCGCCTTCACCGTTTGCGCCGCAACTTGGTCCGCCTCGAGACCTCGCTCGCCGAAATCGGCGATGATCTCCGCCTCGGGCACGGGAATGAAGTGCGAGAGCATGCGAAGCGTCTTCCGGCGAGCCGACCGATAGTAGAAAACACCCGCAACCAGCGGCGCCTCGAGTCCCTGTCGCTCGGCTTGTTCGAGCAAGCGCGCGGCGGGATCGAGCGTGTGATGGCTTTGAATCTGAGTCAGCACGAAGTCGAGAGAGTCTTGATGCTCGACGAGGTAGCCGATCTGCTTGACCGGATCGCCGAAGGGATTGACCCACCCCCCCAGCAACCATGAGGGATGCTCTTTGTCGATTTGCTCGCGCAACTGCCAGGAATGGGGCAGACAACGCGGAACTCCATCGTGCGCATCGCCTCCAAGAATGACGAGTCCCGGAAAACCCGCTCGGCGCGCTCGGCGCGCGTAGTTCAAGCAATACTCGTGCGAATGCTTGAGCGTCAAGAAAGGAACGATGAGATCCGGGGAGACATGCCCTCCCACATTCTTGAGCAGGTGAGAGAGATTTTCCTCCTCACCGGCACCGACGGCGTTGTCCGTGATGAAGACGGCGCTGTCGCCGCGAGAGAGGGCCCGTACGTCTTGATAGACGTCGATCCAGGCATCCATCGCCCGCTCTCCATGGAGATCTCGCCGAGGCGGCCGAAGCTCGACGGTGAGAAACGGCCGCGTCTCCAAGAGTCGATGGCGCAGGCTTTTGCTTCGAGCTTCGGGCATATCCACCAAGTCGGATCCGCTACGACATGATTCGGCGAATCATATCGTTCCTGGAACCGAGCGGCCATCGAGCCCGAACTTCGAACCCTTCGTCGCCGGTCACTCCCCCTCTACGCCGCAGGCATTGACGGCATTGACCTTGTAGAAGTAGCGGTTGGCATTGGCGCCGACCGTTTCGTCATCGAAGAAGGTGGCCTCTGTTTCCCCGAGGAACTGGAAGTTCTCCGGCTGAGGACTCTCCGAGCGATAGACGTTGTACTTGCTCGCACCACTCGGCGCACTCCAAGTCAAACGAACGTGGACGTCGTTGACCAATGTGACCAGCAAATCGTCGATGGCGCCGGGAACCGGCTGTTCGGAGGTCTCCGTCGCCGCGGCGTAGACCGCACCCGAGTCCATGACACCACCGTTGTTGGGCCCGGATCCGCACGTTTCCGCGCTCTCCGCCCGCACCAAATAGTACACCTGTTGTCCTGCAGGAGCGGTATTGTCCACGTACGACAGACCCGCGACACCGGAAGCGATCAGGTTCGCCGCCGAGGGGGTGAAATCGGAAGTCGTATCCCGATAGACGACGAAGGTTCCGCTATCGCTGCTTCCCCAAGAGAAGACGTCGTTCCACGAAACCGTCACGCTGCTTTGCCCGCAAGCATTGTCATCGACCGCCGAAACGACTCCGGCGAATGACGGCGCTCCCGAACAATCGAAGCATGCCCCGTAGTCCGGAAGCGTACCGTCTTTGATGATGACGTCATCGACATTCCAACCGGAGTATTGCACCGTACTGTCGGCCTGTTGGCGGAATTCGATCCTCACATTGGGAGAGCCGTCGATCAGCGGGCCCAGTTCGAAACTTTGCACTCCGTAGCCCGCCTCGCTGATGCTTCCTTCGCTGCTGAAGATCGAGCGACCCGTCCCCGACGACCAAACGAAGAGCGATGCCCGATCGCTGCTATGCACGTTCAAGCGCCTCCGGAAGATCAACCTGGAATCGGTCCAGGTCGTGGCATCCATCACTTCGCTGGTGGCCTTTTCGAAAGAGTCCGGCTCGTAGTCTCCTCCGAAAGCGCCCTGGCCGCTGAGATCATGGCCGAGCACTCCGCCGTTGTTCCATGCATTCGTGGGATCCGGCCTTCCGGACGATCCGCCCAAACCTTGCGGTGCGCCGACCTCCCATTCCCCTTCGAGCGTCCATCTTGCGCCGCCGTTTTCGAAGGTATCCTGCCAGTAGAGTCCCGGTATCAAACCGCTGCTGGTCGAGTAGGGCTCGCCGCCGAGATCGGCGGTGGTCGAGTTCCCGTACGTATCCGTGCCGGACACCCGAATGTACCCCACTTCGCAGGAATTGAATTGGTTCAGCGTGACGGAATGCTGCGTGACCAGCGGGCTCTTGGAGGCCGTCGTGCCGAGCGCCGGCGTCTTGCCCCACTCGAGTTGGGTATCGGCCGGCTCGTCCGTGTTCCAGGTCACGGTGAATCGCTGGTCGGTGATGTTGGTGACCGTCAAATTGGAAATCTTCGGCCCACCGCAATCGGCAACCGCCGTATCGAAAGAGACGGCCGAGTTGCCGACGCCGTCGTCCGCGTCATGATAGGTCACGGTCAGCGTATCGCCATCGGACGATTCGAGAATTCCGTTGGGTGTCGGCGAACCTTGCGCGAGAGGAATCGAGCCGCTGAACACCGATGTATTGGGGCCGGTCTCCGTCACCACACGCGCTTCGACCTCGGCCTCGGTGGTGCTGCTGACGAAGAGCGTCGCCGTATCGACGGCTTGTGCGTCGAGGTTCAAGTCGAGGTCGACCACCTCGAAAGTCATGGTGTCCGAACAGGACAAGACAGCCTGATCGATCGTCACTTGGCCGGCGTGGCATGGCTGCAGGCCGTTGCCGAAATCGCCTAGCGTCTCAAAGTAATAGTACTGGCCGCCGTTGTCGTCGACGGCGAGGTTTCCGTTGGCATCTTCCGAACGCACTTCGTAGTAGTAGATCGTGCATTCGGCCAATCCGGACAACGGGATCGAGTGAGAGGTTCGTCGTCCCTGCTTGGCCTTGCTGGTCGTCGGTGGCGTCGTTTCGCCCCAAATCACTTCGCTCGACGCCGCTTCATCCGTCGTCCACACGATCGTCGCGGAAACATCGGTCACGTCGGTTTCGCCGACCGCCGAAATCAGCGGCGGCGCGCAATCGATCGATGCTTGCTCCGTCTTGGTGATATTCGTCCCGCCATTGCCGTCGTCGGCGTCGATGTATTCGGCGACGATCGTATCTCGATCGGTGACCTGCAGGGTTCCCGGCGCATCGGTTTCGCTCAGCGGCAGGTTCTCTTGGAAGGTCGCCGAAGCCGCCGACGTCTCGGTCAGGGTCAAGGTCTCGCCCTCCGGCTCGGTATCGGATGTCACCGTCACCGTCACCGTCTCGATGACGTTGTCGTCGGTGTTCAGATCGCAATCGACGACACGGACTCGCGCGCTGTCTTCGCAAGCGTAGCTCGAGCGGTTCATGGAGATCGTGCCGTCGGAGGTGCAAGCCGGCATGAAGGCGCCGCTGACGACCAATGCGAAGTCGGCATCGAGTTCGGGAGTCTCGACGTGGCCGTCCTCATTGATCTCGCTTGCGGTGATCTCGATCGTCCACTGCCCCTCTTCAGGGTTTTGAACGAAGACGTTCTCGACGGTATCGATGGTATCCGCCGAGCCGCCGGGTGCGGACCACATCTCCGCGAGCAAGCCGTTGTTCCCCCAGTAAACCGTGCCGGAAGGAGAGATCACCTTCAGTGTGAGGTCGTTGATGCGATGCTGCGAAGAAGCCGGGTTACCGGCGGGATCCGCATATGTCATCGTCACCCGCATCGCCGGCTCTCCGGCATCGACGATCGCGTTGAAGCTGACGGTTTCGAGGTTGGCCAACAACACGGTTTCATCGATGAACGAGATGTTGTCGCGCATATCCCAAAGATTTCGGATGTCCGGCATGCCCCACCCCTGATGAACGCGCGTCATGTCGTGCTCCGTACCGCTGAATTGAGCCTGACTGGCGGTGTTGATCATAAAGGCCTTCGCCGTGGTCATATGCGGCCGATTGTCGAAGACCGTGCCGGCCGGATCGACTTCGTTTCCGAAGACTCCATCAGACCACATCTCGAAAAACAGCCCGAAGTATCCGCAGATCGACGGTGTGGCTCCGCTGGTTCCGCCGAATTCTCCATACCCGTCACCGGTGCTGTAGGTCGTATAGGTATCGTCGTAGAAGAAGCTCAGGTCGGGTTTGATTCTCCCGTCCGCCGCCGGCCCGATGCTCGCGGTGCCGCACCAGCAATCATCGTCACGCGTCTGAGTATCGTAATGATTGAATGCGCCGCCGGAGACGACGTTCTTGGCCCAAGCCTGCGGACGGGAATCTTGATTGCCCGCATTGCTCTGCGACTGGCAGTGCAGAACGTCCCAATCGAACAGAAGGGTGTCGTGATCCGCGGAGATCGTCGTGTAGTCCCGCGTTCGTGCGCTTCCGACACTCGATGTCTGAAAGACCGCCCAGTAGGGATCTTGCTTCAGCTCGCCGGTGTGGTCGTAGCGCGACTGACCCGACAGGCCGATGTTATTGTAGTCGGCGAGGATTCCTTGTCCGTCGGGAAGCAGACCGCGCGCCCTCGGGTCACCGGTTCCATCGCCGAAGTTGATTCCGGCGGTCGCCGTCCCGTGAGAAGCAAGCCCCACCGGACCACCATGCTCGAGCATCGGTCTCGAGACGAAGTCGGGATGATCGACATTGAACCCGTTGTCGAAGATCTCTGCCCGCACGCCGGCGCCGGTGTAACCCGCTACGGTCTCGAGGTAGTTCGCACCGGAGATGTCGCGAACGATATCCATGTCCGGCTCGAGCGGGCTCCAGCGATCGACATAGAGGACTTCATCCCAGCGGATCACCTCGGCGAGCTGCGCCGCACTGAGCGTCGCATCCAAGAGGAACTTTCCGGAATTGGCCGAATCGACACGCCCTCCGAGTTGCCGGATCTTGCTAGCCACCACCGGCTTTCCTCCGTGTCCGGATTCGAAGACCATGATGTTGTAGCGCCTCGGCGCCGGCGGCTGCTCACCGCGAAGCTCGTTGAGAACGAATTCCTCGAGGCGATATGCGGGATGAAACGGTCCGACCCAGCGCACGAAGGGTAGTTCTTCGACTTGTTTCCGCGTCGCCGGATTCATCTTGACGATATGCGCGTGATTTGCGAGAAAGCCGTAGACCGTTCCGCCGAGAGCACGAATGGCTGCACGGTACTCCGAAAGCGGCTGCGTCACGAAGTGCACGATGAAGAGATTCATTCCTTCATCGCTTGCAAATACTTCCGATACGGCCGGAACTTCTCGCAAAGGATCGAAATTCGCGTAGCGAAGCTTGAGCGTATAAGACGTCGCCTTACCGTCGCCCATCGCCGCGCCGTCTCGACCGATGGCGTAGAAAGGCGTGACGTTTCCGGCCGAATCGCTTTCGTTCCAAAGCGCCAATCGCGTGCCGGTCTCCTCTAACGTGATCAATTGCTGATCGCTGACCTTCTGCGTCGTCACATGAAAGGGCTCGCCGCCTGGAAGGCTGAGGCTGGTACGACCTTCGGCCGTGTGGACCTGCAGTCGAGCTCTTGCGTCCTCCGGCGGCGGATCCGCCGCCCACACCGTTGCCGTCGGCAGCAGGAAGAGTAGAAGAACGAGACAGCACGCCACAAGATCCGTCCGCACGATTGCTTTCATATCCGCTCTCATTTCGCCCTCCGAAAATCCGCATTCTTCGCGGCGCCCGACACCACGACCGATCTTTGCATACATCGACTACCGATCGTCGGCACCTTTTTTCTTACGGATGGATCCGAGGGAGCCAAAGAAGCGCCGCCCGCGGCGGCGCTTTCTTCGGCTTTCCGGCGCGATGGTGGGCCATGGCACGATCGCATTTGCCCACCACGCCTGAACCGGACGAATACGACGAGGAGCTAGGACGAGGAGCTAGAATGAATAAGAGAAGCCGACGGATACCGTACGGCCGGAGAGATCGATGGTGCCGAAACCATCGAAGTCGTCGGCAAGTTGATCATCGACACGCGTCCAGCGCCCTTCGACGAAGATCTTCCAATCGGCACTGATGGGAATGTCGAGACCTGCCATCAGGTAGCGACCCATCGTCACACCTCGTGCTTCGAAGCCGGCAGAGATGACTTCCGCCGGATCGACGTCGAAGTCGATGAAATCGCCGATCTCGTAGTAGTCCCACGAATAGAAACCGCCGCCGATGCCGACATAGGGGGTGAAAGTGCGTCCACGACCGAGGGGATAAAGAACGGCGGCAACGGTCAATGAAGACAAGCTGAGGCCTGCTTCGTGCACGACTTCGTCGCCGAAACCGTCCGTATAGTCTCGATAGCTGCGGCCGGTGGCGGATTCGTAGGAAGTACCGGAAACCTGCAGATCCCACCAATAGCTCAACCGAGCATTGAAATCTACGCCCCACTCGACGTCATCGAAGGAGGCTCGACTCCCGGTGAAGATGCCGAAGGAGTCGTCCCAGAAGGCGGAGCGGCCGTCGAGTTCGAAGACGCCGAGACGCAAGCGGAGTTGGTAGGCGTCGTCGGAACTCCGCTCGCCGCCCCGCGGATAGTGGCGGGTTTCATCGGCAAGCGCCGGCATCGCGAGCGATAGCGCGAGCAGCGCGAAAAAACCCGGTTGGCGAAAGATCTTTCGAGAACGTGGCGTCGTATTCGAGCGGGGCATGGTCCCCTCCTTTCAGCGGCACCCCCGGGAAAGGGGCTGGATTGTATTCCTAGATGCCCGTCCCAAAGCAACACGGATGCCAGTGCTGAAAGGATGGCGCACCGATCCGCCAAGTTATTCTTTCTACGCGTATTATGACCTGATCGCCCTGTGAGGACCGGCGCTCGGAACAGCGAATCGACCTCCGCAGAGGACGGGCTCGGCAAGGGGCGGGGACGGCGATCTTCGCCGGGGGAAATCCGACGATTGTCGCTGCTTTCGCATCCAGTCCGGCATATGATAACCGCGCCTCGATCGCCCGTTAGTCGATCTGCGAACCCGGGATCGAGCGGACGAACGCCACCAAGACGAGGTCGAAACTCAATCGAGAAAGGGGTCCCCAATGCATCGCAACCGCTCCACGAAACGTCTCCCAAGAGCAGCGCAAACCGCCGCCCTGCTCATTCCGATCTTCACCCTGGCATGTTCCGCTCCGAAAGACGCACCGAGCGAAGCGGAAGCCGCCCCGGCGGAGATCGCCGTTGCGGACAAGCGTGTGGCGATCGCCGTGCTCGAACCGCTCGGCGATTCCGGCGTACGCGGTCAAGTCGTCTTCACCGAGGCCGATGACGGCGTCCATGTGCAAGCCGATGTCTCGGGCCTGAAACCGGGCAAGCACGGCTTTCACATTCACCAGTGGGGAGACTGCTCCTCCGCAGACGGTAAATCGGCCGGAGGCCACTTCAATCCGGCCGGCGTCGATCATGCCGGACCGCTCTCCGAGACGGCCCATGCCGGGGATCTCGGCAATATCGAAGCGAGCGAAGAGGGCCACGGCAGCGTCGAGCATCACTCGAAACGCATCAGCATCGGCGGTGAAAACGACATTCTCGGGCGCGGCGTCATCATCCACGCGAAAGAGGACGATCTCACGTCACAGCCGACGGGTGCTGCAGGAGGCCGACTAGCCTGTGGAGTGATCCTCGAAGAAAATGCGGAAACCCAGCCCGTGCTCGCAGATTCCGAAGGCACCGACACGCACGAACACTGAGCGCAACGCACGAAACCCCGTTTCGCCGAGACGGTCCGCCAACTGAACGACCGACTACTCTTGCCGCGTTTCCCCGTGCGGTTCTTGCATGATGCCCGGGCGGCCGGGGAAGTCGCGGCGGTGGATGACGTCGGTACCGATCACAGCGGCCAAGAGATCGAGCGCGCGCGGACTCTTGGAAAGGGGACCTTCGATCATCACGCCCTCGACATGCGGGCGCAGTCTTTCGAGAAGATCGGTCGTGATTTCCAGGGAAACGTCGATCGCCCGACCTTCCGCCTCGCCTTCGCGCATCGCTTCGACCACATCTTTCGGTACGTCGACACCGGGAACTTCCTCCGCGAGGTACTCCACATCGCGCAAAGAGGTCGGGGGCCAGAGCGTTGCGATGACGGGCAAGCGCAGATCGGCTATCGCCTCGAGGAAAGAAAGCAACGCATCCACATCAAAGATCGGCGAGGTCAGAATCACGTCGGCTCCCGCATCGACCTTCCACTGAAGACGACGGATCTCTTCCTTGCGATCCGGGGCGCCGGGAGCAACTCCGACGAGCGTGAGGAATTGCGTCGGCCTGCCGATCCGTCGATCGCCGACATCGAGCCCGCAGTTGAGACGATGCACGACGTTGGTCAAACCGATGGCATCGACATCGAAGACTGTCGTCGACCAGACGGACTCGCCGACCCGCGGCTGCTGCCCGGTGACCAGCATCAGATTCCTCAAACCCAATGCGTGCGCGCCAAGCAGGTCCGCGTGCATGCCCAACAAGTTCCGGTCGCGACAGCTATATTGCAACACCGGCTCGAGACCGGCCGAGCGCACGGCCGAGGATTCATCGATCAGCCGCGCTAGCGCCAAGGGCGACAGACGTGCGGAAGAACGTGGGTTGTCCGGCACCATGACGGCATCGACACCCGCAGCAGCGATCCCATCGACGCGCTCGAGGATTTCCGAGACATCCAAACCATGCGGCGGACGCACCTCGATCATGGTCAAGAAACGGCCGTTGTGGATCTTGCGGGCAAGTTTGGAGCGGGACATCTGCGCCAAGGGCTCGATGGGTGTCGACACGTCGGGCGCTGAAACCGTGACGCGGGTACGCGCCTCGCGCGGTGCGACCCGGCCGATCGCCTGTCGCATCTCGGCGATATGCTCGGGCGTGGTCCCGCAACAGCCACCGACGATGCGCGCTCCCGTATCGGCAAACCTGCGCGCATACTGGGCCATATAGGTCGGCGTCGACAGATAGAGCGAGCGCCCCTCGACTTGGCGCGGCATGCCCGCGTTCGGCAGGGCGGCGAGCGGCTTGGACGAAGCGGCGGCCAAGTCTTCGAGCGCCGTCAACATCGGCGCGGGCCCGACCGAACAGTTGACTCCGATGACGTCGGCACCGGCTCCGTCAAGCTTTTGTCCAATCCAGTCGATCGGTACGCCTTCGGGCGTACGCCCCTCTTCGTCCACGGTCATCATGGCAACGAGCGGAAGAGCACCTGCAACGCGGCGACACGCGGCGATCGCCGCTTGAATCTCGACGAGGTCGCTGAACGTTTCCACCGTCAGTAGATCGACCCCTTCGTCGACGAGTGCCTGCACCTGCTCGGCGAAGATGCTCTCGGCTTCACCCACCGTCGTC